>OFJB01000604.1_pt1 | contig 16839 bp, 13 predicted proteins | sample 1775081 | NCBI WGS metagenome assembly OFJB01 (sample SAMN08195771, study PRJEB24354) | sludge metagenome | isolation source: initial sludge from phenol fed wastewater aerobic bioreactor | place: India: Nagpur | collected 2016-06-05 | reverse complement strand
CCGGCAGGTTTGCCGGTGGCAAGCTCCAGGACGTAGTAAGGGGCAAGATCGGTGGGGATGACGGCAATCAATGGCCTGTTTACAGGGGGTGGGGGGACGGCAACCGCCGGTGAGGCGGTCTGCAGACAAAACAACAGCAGCAGGAATGCTATGGTACAGATGCTACGTTTCATGGGTTTCCCTCACTGTGCGGTAGCCGTACAGATTCTTCTGTAGCATAGATTCACGATTATGCAAACGGCTAGGCCGTTTCCACCCGGTTGCGGCCGTTATGTTTGGCCTGGTAGAGCGCGGTATCGGCCCGCCCGATAAATGCCTCTACCGGTTCACCGCAGATGTGCCGGGTAACCCCGAAGCTGCAGGTGAGCCGCAGGCCGTTGCCGAAGTCATACTGCTCGATCATGTCCCGCAGGATCTCGGCCAGCACCGCAGCCTGGTCTGCGTCGTTTTTGGGGGTCAGGATCACAAACTCTTCGCCGCCCCAGCGGCTGAAGATGTCGTGGCTCCTGATCCTGCCGGAAATCAGTTCGGCAATCTTCTGCAGTACATGGTCCCCGGCGGCATGGCCCAGGGTGTCGTTGATCTGCTTGAAGTGATCAAGGTCCAGCATGATCAGCGACAAGGGGGAGTTGTAACGGCAGGCACGGGCGGTCTCGGCCACCAGCAGTCCGTCAAACATCCGGCGGTTGTAGATGCCGGTCAGAAAATCGATCCTGGCCTCATTTGCCAGCAGCTCGTTGGCATGTTTCAATTCCTGCTGGGCCCGGCGGCTGTCGATGATCTCCCAGGTCACGTCAGCCAGATAGGCGACCTCTTCGGCATCTCTGGTGGTGTAATCACTGCCCTTGTTGCCCACCCCCAGCACCGCCACAATCCGTTCATCCCGGATCACCGGTACCACCAGCTCCCGGATGACCGGCGCATGGCCGGGGGGCAGTCCCTTTTTGTTGGGCAGAGCGGCATAGTCGTTGTGAATTGCCGGGGCGCGGGTCTGGACGCACTCGGCCCAGACACCGGCCTGGTCAACGCCGTAGTGCATGCCGTGTCCTTCAGCCTTGCAGAACTCCTGCAGGGTGCGGGTGGACCAGGCCTGCAGGGTCAGGGCCTGCTGGTCCGGGTCAACAAAGTGATAGAATCCCACCGGGCTGTCACTGATCCGGCAAACCTCATCCAGGGCGTACTGCAGCAGTTCATCAACAGTATGCATGGTGGCATATTCCAGCAGCTGGTAGCGGATCTGCACCATCGCCTCTGCCCGTTGGGCCTTCTGCTCAAACAACGCCTGACGCCGGTGCAGCAGGGACAGAGCGGCTGAACTGCCGATGCAGGTCATTAGAAACAGCAGCCCCTGGAAGATCGCCTCATTCTTCCAGTTCTTCATGATTGCGTCCGGGTTGCGGCTGATGATCACCACCAGCGGTTTGTCCATCTGCAGTTCTTTTGGCTGCAGGGTCAAGAGGGCCACCTTGCGGTATTCGCCGGTGGCATAGGCGGTGTCGGTAAAGATATTTTCCGGTTGGCCGCTCTCTTTGTGACGGGTAAACAGGGAACCGGGTACGGCCAGGTTTTTGCCGGCCTGCCCTTCACGGTACGGCATGGTCATGAAACGGATGCCGTCACCGTGGTTGATGGTGTTCCACATATCCGGGGCATAGAGGGTTGACTGCAGGATCACCTCGAAGTAGTCGGGGTCGACCCCGGCGGTGACAATCCCGGCAAAACGGCCATCCGGTCCGGGTATCATTCTGGTAATGTCGAAAACATAGGCGTTCAGCACCGATTTGAAGGGGGGCGAGATGTAGAGCGTATCGGGATTGGGGTGCTGCTGCGGCTCACTGAAATACTGCCGGCCGGCAACATTGCGTCCGATCAGTTCCGGGCGGTTGGCAGCCAGAATGTTTCCCTTGGTATCAGTAAAAAACAGGGTGCGTATACCGGGCATGGCATCGGCCAGCACACTCAGGCGCTTGTTGGCCTGGGCCAGGTTTTGGGAGCCCTGCAATCCGGGCAGATCGCTGATCACCCCTTTCAGGGCCCGGCTGGTTGCTTCAAGCTGACGCTGGATATTCTGACCGATTACCCTGGCCTGGGTCATCAGCCGCTGGTTTTCCTGGCTGATGGTCCGATGGCGCATGGTGGCCAGGTTGTAGGCGATGATACTGCCGATCAGGGCCAGGGCGACGATCAGCGCAAGCCAGTGCTGGCCGGTTCGTTGGCTGAGCTGCCTATCCACGCTGCTGCCCGGCGTCATGCAAAACCGATGCACTGGTTAACGGTCTGCTGCGACTGGCTGCCCTGCAGCAACCCTTCGCACTCGATCACCAGTTGTTCCATGGTCTGATGCCGGTTGTTCAGTGCTACGCCGCCGACGCTGACGGTGCAGGCCAACTCCCCTTCAGCCGTCGTAATCCTGATCTGTGCCGCTTTCTCCCGGATCCGCTCGGCAACCAGCAGGGCGTCGGCAAGCGCGGATTCAGCCAGCAGAATGCCGAAGGAGTCCTTGCCGGTCCGGCCGATCAGGTCGGTGGTCCGTAGCGATGCGCGGCAGAGGGCCGCCAGTTGCTGCATGAACTGGTTGCCGGCCGGGTAGCCGAACTGATCGTTAATCTCCTTGAACTGATCGATATCCACGATCAGAAGGGTCATGGCACGGCCGTAGCGCTGTGCCGCCGTGATGTCGCGGTTCCCCAGTTCAAGCAGTATCTTGCGGTTGTAGAGGCCGGTGATCCGGTCGCTGACGGCATAGGCGTAGATCTCCTCCTCCAGCAGCTTCTGGCGGGAGATATCCTCGATCACCGCCACATAACGGGAGATGCCGTTGTGATGATTACGGATCGGTGCAATGAGGAGGTGCTGCCAGTAGTAGTCGCCGTTTTTCTTGCGGTTGTACAGCTCACCGCTCCAGGCATAGCCGCGGCTGATGGTGCTCCAGAGGTTCTGATACACCTCGGGCGGGGTCTGACCCGACTTGAGGATGCGGGGATTGGCGCCGATCAGTTCCTCGGCGGTATAGCCGGTCAGCTCTTCCACCCGTTCGCTGACATATTCAATCGTGCCCCGGGTATCGGTAACCAGAATCAGGTTGGGTGACTGATTCATGGCGGCAAAGAAGCGGGCGACCTGGATCTCCTTGTGCATGCGGGGCGAGAGATCCTGGGCCAGGAACACCAGATAGGCGGTCTTCTCCTGTTTCACCAGGGTCATGTGGGCCTGGATCCAGCGTTCCCGTTTGTTGACGGTCAGCGTAATGTCACGGCAGACTTCCCGTCCCGTCTCAATCGCCTCATCGGCCATGGCAAGCAGGCCTGAATCCTGCCACCAGTCCAGCTGCCGGAAATTACCGCTGCAGCAGTTCCAGCTGGCGCACCCTGTCAGGCGGGTCATGGCCGTATTCTTATGGATACATTCACCGCTGGTACGGAAGGTGGCAATGGCCACGCCGTTCATCTGGTTGATCGGGTGCAGGCTGAACGCCTCGTCGCCGCCGCCTGACTTGAGCTGGTTCAGCCTGAAGTTGTTCAGGAAACGGTAGCTCCTGTCGGCCTTGTCAAAGTAGATCGGATAGCCGGCGGCCTGGAGATGGTTCAGGTAGCGGTAGATGGTGCGTACCCCGACATGGAAATCCCCGGCCAGCAGCTCCGGCGTCAGCTTTTCCCCGGTATCCAGTCTTTTTAATATGGCGGTCAGTGCATCGATCTTGTTGCTGTATTTGTACATAAAAAAGCTGGAGGTCCTTTGCGTGGGTGCATTTGACAGGTCTGAAGCAAAACAGGATATTGTTGGTATTATTTGTCTTTTTGTTTCCCTTTAGTCTAGCGTGGAATATAGCAGGGGTGGGTGACAGATGTCTGTCACTTTAAAAAGGCGTACAAAAAAACATATCAATGTCCGTGAAGATACTCCTCCAAATGTAACCTGATTGTTACCGTGCCCCAGCAGTTCTGACATACAGAAGGCGTACGATCCACTCATGTCATTCGTCAGGCTGCATGAGGTCACAATGCCGGAATTGCCGAGCCCTCGCCATAGAACCACTTCCGGAGAACCGGGGCAGGAACCGGCCAGACTCCGCCTGGCCCTGACGCTGGCCGGGCATGCCGAGCAGTTGGAAGCGGCGCTGGAGTCGGCGCGAACCGCCGCCCAGCAGCGCCCGGAGCAGGTCAGCGGTCGCGTGCGCATCACCACCACCGACACCGTGCTGCACGCCCTGGTGGCGCCCACGCTGGCCGCGCTGCATGCGCAGCACCCCCTGCTCGATCTGGACCTGCACGCCGGCAACGAAGTGGCCAGCCTGACGCGGCGCGACGCCGACATCGCCGTGCGCCCCACGCGGCGTGCGCCGGCTCATCTGGTGGGCCGGCACCTGGGGACGGTGCGCGTCAGCCTGTACGTGGCGCGGGGCGCCCAGGGCCGCGCGCTGGCCAGGCTGCCCCGCGACCAGGCTCCATGGATCGCGCTGGACGAGTCGCTGGCCGAGCACCCCACCGCGGTCTGGCGCAAGCGCCAATGGCCGCGCGTGCTGCCCGTCTGTCACGCCAACAGCCTGCTCACCGTGGCCGAGCTGGTGGCCCAGGGGCTCGGCATCGGCCTGCTGCCGATGTTCCTGGCCCAGGGGCGCAGCAACCTGGTCGCGCTCGACCGCCCCATCGAAGCCTGCCAGTCCGAGTTGTGGCTGCTCACGCACCCCGAATCACGGCATCTGCGCCGCGTCTCGACGGTCTACGCCCACCTGGCCCAGGCCATCGCGCTGCCGTAGGCCCGCTCCGGCACGCGGGACGCAAGCCGTGGCGATGAACGCCCCGCAGCGCCCGCCGGTCAGCCCCCCAGCGCCGCCGCCTGCGCGCGCTGCTGCGGCCCGCGCAGCATGCCGCCCACGATCAGCGCCTGCGCCGCGTAGTAGCTGGACAGCACCCACACCTGCGCCCCCGGCAGCGGCGTGACGAAGCGGTTGATGGCCAGCAAGGAGTCGCTCAGCATGAAGCAGCACGCGCCCAGCGCCACCATCAGCGCGGCGCGGTCGCGCTGCACGTCCCAGCGGCTCCAGGCCTGCGCCGCCATCAGCGCAATCACGCCCACGTACGCCGCCACCGGCGCGCGCAGCGCCGCCGGCAGCCCGCCCCACCACAGGAAGGCGTACATGCCCGCGCCCAGCGCCAGCGTGGCCCCCAGCGCCGCGCGCTGGCCAAACCAGGGCACGCCGCCCTGGCGGAACAAGGCGATGTAGAACAGGTGCGCCAGCAGGAAGCTGACCAGGCCGGGGACGAATCGCCCCGGCAGCATCAGCAGCACGTCGCCCGCCAGCGAGCCCAGCAGCGCGGCCAGCAGCAGCGCGCGCGGGCGATTCAAGCCAAATCGGCCTGCAGCCCTTTCCTGCCAAGCGCAGGAAGCTACGGCAACCATAGCAAACACCATCGCCGCCGGCTTGGCCAGCCAGTGCCATTCGAGCAGGCCCAGCGCGCTGGTGGCGGTGGCCAGCGCGCCGGCTTCGATCATCAGCGCCTCCCCCATGCCGACGCGCCCCTGCATGGCCGCGCCCAGCGCCCACTGGCAGGCCAGCAGCACGGCAAACCAGATGGCATTGGTGGCCAGCGGCACGTCGCCGGCCTGCCACAGAAAGGCCGACACGCCGCCCAGCAGCAGCACGAGTTGCAGGCCGGCAAACCCGCGCAGCGCCGGGCTCATGGAGGGGTTGAACAAGGGCATGTGCGTGATGTCGAAAGCGGGTTTGGGAAAGCGCCGGGCCACGTCAGCGGGCCGCCAGCCGGGCGGGCGCCACCACACGCCCAGCTTGTCGGCCCAGGAGCGCGTGTGCCAACTGTCGCGCGCCAGGCCGGCATACACCTGCGCATTGGCCCACAGCGGGTCCCAGCTGTTCAAGAGGCCGCGCGTGCCGTACACGACGGGCTCGCGCGGGTCCTCGTCCTCGAACGTGCCGAAGATGCGGTCCCACACGATCAGGATGCCGCCGTAGTTCTTGTCCACGTAGCGGTCGTTGACGGCGTGGTGCACGCGGTGATTGCTGGGGCTGCAAAACCAGCGGTCGAACCAGCCCAGGCGCCCCACCTGCTCGGTGTGCACCCAGAACTGATACAGCAGGTCGATCAGCCCGACCACCCCGAACACCAGCGGCGGCACGCCCGCCAGCGCCATCGGCAGGTAAAACAGCCAGCCGAAAAGCGCGCCCGTGCTGGTCTGGCGCAGGGCGGTGGACAGGTTGTAGTCCTGGCTCTGGTGGTGCACCGCATGCGCTGCCCACAACACCGCCACGCGGTGACCCAGGCGGTGGTACCAGTAGTAGCACAGGTCGTACAGCAGCAGCGCCAGCAGCCAGCCCGCCGCGCTGGTCCAGAACGCGTCGTTGCGCCACAGCGCCAGCACTTGCCAGGCCAGCGTGTACACCCCCAGGCGCAGCACGCGGGTGAACACGGCGCTGGTCTGGCTGAGCATGCCCAGGCTGATGCTGCTGACGGCGTCCGCCAACCGAAAGGCCGGGCGCCCGCGCCAGCGGCCCGCGGCCCACTCCAGCGCCATGAGCAGCAGAAACGCCGGGGTGACGAGGACGATGATCTGGCTGCCGGACATGGCGTGCATTGTGTGCGAGTGCGCTGCACGCGGCATCATGGCAATCCCATGGGTCACGCCCTCGACGCCCTCACCGCCTTTGCCCGCCGCCACCCGCGCCTGCTGGTGCTGACGGGCGCGGGCTGCAGCACCGACAGCGGCATTCCCGACTACCGCGACGCCCAGGGCCAGTGGAAGCGCGCGCCGCCCATGACGTATCAGGCCTTCACCGGCAGCCAGGCCGCGCGCCAACGCTACTGGGCGCGCAGCCTGGTCGGCTGGAGCGCGATGAGCGCCGCCCGCCCCGGCCCCGCCCACCTGGCGCTGGCGCAGCTGGAGGCTGCCGGCCACGTGGAACTGTTGCTGACGCAAAACGTCGACGGCCTGCACGGCCACGCCGGCAGCCGGCGCGTGATCGACCTGCACGGGCGCATCGACTCCGTGGTGTGCCTGGCCTGCCAGGCCCGCCTGCCGCGCGCCGACTTTCAAAGCCTGCTGCACGCGTGCAACCCCGGCTGGCAACACCACCACGCCCACGCCGCCCCCGACGGCGACGCCGACCTGGACGGCCTGGACTTTTCCGCCTTCGAGGTGCCGCCCTGCCCCACCTGCGGCGCCGGCGTGCTCAAGCCCGACGTAGTCTTCTTTGGCGAAAACGTGCCGCGCCTGCGCGTCGACGCCGCCCTGGCCGCGTTGCAGCGCGCCGATGCGCTGCTGGTGGCCGGCTCATCGCTGATGGTGTATTCGGGCTACCGCTTTGCCCAGGCCGCAGCCGCCGCCGGCAAGCCGATTGCCGCCATCAACCTGGGCCGCACCCGGGCCGATGACTTGCTGGCGCTGAAGGTGCAGCAGCCGGTGGGCGCGGCGCTGCAAGCGCTGGCGGAGGCGGTAGCACGCCGGCGTTGAATCGATAGCCGCCAAGGCCTGCGTCACCTGCGAGATCACTGCTGCGCTCAGGCGGGCAGCACAGCGAACGCACGCAGCAGCCGATCGAGCTCAGCAAGGCGATGCCGTGCATGATCGAGGTACTGGCGCCCGAAGTGCTCCGAGTAGATACGCGGCTCATGCGCGGGTGCGCCAAATCGCGTCTCGAACTGCAGTTTGATCTGCACGGATGTCAAGCCATCGCGCACCGCCTCATCACGCACTTGCAGCAACAGCACCTCCAGACACGGCATGCAAGCAATGACTTCAACGCGAGCTTGTGCCGCCTTCTTGCGAACGGCGTTATTCCAATCCGTGTCGGCATCGAGCAAGACCACCACACGGTCGTAGGCGGCGTTGCGTGTCTGCCGGATCGCGTAGTCCACCACATGCGCCGCGCCTTTTCCGCGCGCGTTGCGAATCGTCACTTCCACCCCGTTGCCTCGGGGGGCATACAGCCCCTTCAGATGCCTCAGCCAGGCCTCCTCGGCATGGCCTTCTCCCACAAGAAGGGTCGTGATCCTCTGCGAGCGGGCGCTGCGGCGTCCCATCGGGCTCACTGGACTACCCTCCGCGCGACGCGCTGCGGGATTCGCGCTTGGGAGCGGCCCGGCACGCTCATAGCTGCGGCACCGCGCCGTAAGCACCCGCCATGTACTTGGCGTAGAAGTTGTCGTCGCTGCGGATGCCGTCCACGCTGTCCAGGCGCCAGGCTGTGCTCTCGTTGTTATCGTCCTTTTCGACCAGCATCACCTGCGACTTGTGCAGGATGTTCAACACCTCCATCGCGTGACAGGTGAACAGCAGCTGCGCGCCGTGCGGATTGGTTCGGCTGTCGGCAAACAGGCTGAGGATCGGCTCCAGCATGTGCGGGTGCAGATCGTTCTCAAACTCGTCGATGACCGCCAAGCCGCCGCGCTCCAACACAGGCAGCAGCCGCGCCAGCAGTACGAACGCGCTCTGCGTGCCGCTGGATTCCAGCGCAAACGGCAGCCGGACGGCTGTGCCGTCTCCTACCCGATGCACACCGATAGGGACCCAGAATTTTTTCTTGCTACCGTCGGGTTCATCCGCCTCAAGTTCGCGCAACTCGACGTCACTGAGGCCGAAGTCCCAACGTTTGAGCAGTTGAACGGCGTGCTCCCGCGCCGGTTGGTGGTCGGCAAAATAGGCGGCTGCGTGCACAAGCTGGTCGTCTGCGCCCCAACGGCCCCAGCGATCCACGTTGCTCATCAGGTTTGTCTGCACCAACCGTTGCGCCAAGGGCACACCGTACTGGGCCGCGGTCGACAACAGGGATGCGTTCTGGCGCACTTTTCGCGCCTCGCTGGCAATGAAGCCGAAATCCTGTTGCTTCACCCGGTAGGACTGGTTCGCCTCGTCCCACTGCCTGATGAAGACATAGCCCATCCGGGTGCGCCGCACGTACAGCGACTCCTCCAATACACGCAGGGCCGTGCAGCGCAGGGTGTAGCGCCAGAGCTCTCCATCCACCGTCATATCCAGTTCAAACTCCGACGGCTGATCCTGCGCGGCGAAATGCGGATCAAATGGCAGCTTGGCCGTGGGGTCGGCGGCGAACGACTGGCGCGCAAACCAGTTGAGAAACAGCATGGGTTTGAGCAACGCCGTCTTGCCGCTGGCATTGGGACCAATAGCCGCCATGACCGTACTGGCTCGTTCGCCCGCGACCGACCGGGTCGACCACACGGCATCCGGAACCTTGCCGTCAAGGAGCCAGTTGACTTCGACGCGCTCGCGAAACGACTGGAAATTGGCAAATGCAAATCGATGAATCATGATGTCATCTACGGTTTTAAACAAAATTATGTCTAAAACAAACTTTACACCACAAATATAGCTCTGTCATTCCGCGCGAAATGTGATGTGATGTCCTGGCCGCAGGCGGAACTGTTCGGCAGTTTTTATTGCGTTCCAGCGACGCTCGCCTGATGGAACGCGGCGCCTCAGCCGCCCCACTGCGCCGGGTTCATGGGCGCGTCGGGTCGATAGTCGTCGCCGGGCGAGGACGGGCGCGCGTCGGGCGCCAGCACGAACACGCATTCGACGTAGGGCCGCACATCGTCCCAAGCCGTCCTGGCGCGCCAGAGCTCGGCCAGCGTGCGCACCACGTCGATCACATTGGGCTGAGTTGCGCTCACATGCGCCTGCAGCGCATCGGGTTGATCCGCGCGACCATGCTTGCGCGAGTCTTGGTGCGGGTAGGAGTGGAACTCGACGATGGAGCCGGGTGCCGGCCAGTCGGCGCGACCGCCGCAGGTAGCGCCGGGCGCGGGGGCGGCGCGCTGCACATGGCCGGCAGCGAACGAGTCCTGCACCACGTGCAGCAGGCTGCCGAACGCGATGCGTTGCAACCGATCGTCCCGGCGCGTGGTCGGGTCACCCAGCGCGAACAAGTCCTGAATGCGCCAACCCTGGTTGAACCTGAAGCGCTCCGCAAAACCGTCGATCGGCAGCCGAGCCACCACGCGCTGCAGACCGAACTTCGGCTCGCCAATCGACGTGCGCCAGGTGAACTCGGCCCAGGCCAGCACGTTGCGCCGGGTTTGCTCGGGCGCCTCGCCGTCGGCCACGGCCATCGCGTGCAGAAACTGCAGGTCGCCAAAATGCGTGCGCACCAGCAGGTTGCCGTTGGCGCCAGTCAGGCGCACGCCGCGGCCGGCCGCGCTCTCGCCGTGGCGAAACACCCGGCCCCAGCAGACCGGCTGCGTGACCATGCGCACTGTCTGGCCGGCCTTGCAGCCCACATACTCGCCCCGCCCGGGCAGGAACTTGAACGCCGGGTCATCGTTCCAGCGCACGCCTGCCAGCTGGTAGCGAATGTCGTGCTCGCAGCCCGGTGGTTCAATCCCGTCGACCGGGCATTGCAGCGCGCGCCGCGTGATGTCTTCGTGCACGGCGTGCCCCACCACCGCCACGCCGTGGAAGGCCCCGGCGCTGATGGCCCGCTGCAAGCGGTTGGCCGAATACGCCGCCAGTCCGCGCTCGGTCGCCGTCGCCTCCGGGGTCAGCTTCCACGCCATGGCGGGTGCTGCAGCCCCCGCTGCCAGGCACATGCCCAGCGCCACGGCACGCAACGCGCGATCAACGTTCATGAGCCGGTCTCCGTGCTGTTGCCCGCCCGCGCCGCCCGCTCGCGGTTAAGCGCCAGCAGCCGGCGCAGGGTTTCGTCGTCGGGCATGGCGGGGGTGTAGTCGGCCCAGCCGTAGGCGGCGGCCACCGCCGCGTCGAGTGCGGCGTGGGCTTGCGCCAGCCAGGCGGGGCGCTGGTTGTAGAGGTTGGTGAGGGTGCGTTTTTGCAGCGCCTTGGCGTCCGCCTCGCTCAGGCCGGGTCGGGGCTCGATGCGGTCGGGGTACGGCGAATGGTCCATGCCCAGCGGCACGACCTCGGGCACGGTACGCGTCCACTCGGGCGGATTGAGCCAGTTGCGGCGCAGGCTGTCCAGGCGCTGCGCGGCCTGGGCGATGGCGATGGCGGCGTCGCGGATTACTACATTGTTGATAGCTATTTGCGCTTTATGGACGGGCGCTGGGGCCCGATTTGGCTTGAATTCTTCGGGCAAGCCGGCCGGGATCAGCGCGCCGCCCTCGACGGCCTCGGTGCGCTGGTGCGCCGTGTCCGCCGGGGTGAGGCCGGCGGGAAAGGGGAAGGTTTCGAAGCAGGTAGTGGGGGTGTAGCGCGGCCGGTCTTCCAGCGAGGTGCCCATGCGCAGCGACCACAGTTCGTGAAAGCGGCTGTGCAGGATGCCGAAGGTGGTGTCGTCGGCGCGGGCGACCACCCCAACAGCGTGACTTGCCAGCACAACCGTGGGCCGCCAAACCCACACGCGGTGCTTGGCCACAATGGACGTCGCCATGAAACGAGGTACGCCGACCAAGGCGTTGCGCATGTCGGGCGCGGTACGCGCGTGCAGCCACCACCGGCGGCGTTCGGCTTCACTCCGAATCATCGCCTTCTCGGGCTTGACGACACGCTGCACGTACTCGAACGGCGACTCGAACAGCGCTGCATCCGGCTCGGGCAGATCGACACCGAAGTCAACGATCCAGGTATCGGACGGCGCCTTGACCAAATCAGAGCCGTTGATCCACGGTTTGACGACCTCGACATTGGACTTCCCATTGGGATTGGGGTGCAACAGCCAGGAACGAGCGAGTTGACCGGAAATGTCGAAGGTGGCCTTCTTGGAAGTACCGACGAAGCAGGCGTTTTTGTTTTCAACAAGTGGCTTCGCGGTTGTGACGTCGATTGCGCTGCCGACTTCGGAACCGGCACTGAGGTCGGCGTGGATAACGCCAACCTCGACGCCATCGCGTTGTGTGCGCTCGTCAACGTCCCCAAACGCCACCAGCGACACCCGCACCGCCGCGCCGTCGTTCACCCAGGGCTCGTCGCTCCAGGCCTCGTAGATGCGGCTGTCCTTGACGATGGCGTCGAGCACCTTGCGATTGGCGCCACCACGAATGGAGTTGGTTGCTACCAAACCCGCAGCTGTCAGCGCTTGACTGGCAAGGGCTGCGCGGCTTTTTTCAAACCAATAGCAGACCAGGTCGGCGCCGCCGGGCACGCGCCCGTCGTAGGTGGCGCGCAGGGCATCGACGTAGGCGTCGCCCAGTTCGCGGCGCATTTTCTTGTCGCCCAAAAACGGCGGATTGCCCACCACCACGTCGGCGCGGGGCCAGGGGGCTTCTTTGACTCCCTCCCCCTTTGGGGAAGGGTTGGGGTGGGGGCTGGCGGCGGTGGAGTCGATTGCGGCTGGTGCGGATGCGCCGCGGCCCCCATCCCTGCCTTCCCCCAGCGGGGGAAGGAGAACAGCCGAACTCGATGCGCCGTGGCCCCCACCCCTGCCCTCCCCCAAAGGGGGAGGGAGAAAAGTCAAGAGCGCGTCGCGGCACTCGATCTGCTCCAGCGGCTCCAGCACGGGGTTGGTCTTGGGCGGGTAGCCGTGCGCCATGCGCCACTGGATCTCGCCGATCCACACGCTGACGCGCGCCAGCTCGGCGGCGTATTCGTTCAGCTCGATGCCCAGCAGGTTGTGCGGGCCGGTGACCAGGTCCTGCTCGCGGTCCAGGCCGAGGGCGGCGGCCTGGGTGATGCTGAGCAGCTCGACGTCCTTGAGCGCCTTCAGGCCCAGGAACAGGAAGTTGCCGCTGCCGCAGGCCGGATCGAGGATGCGGAAGGCGCGCAGCACTTCGAGCCACTGCACGAAGCGCGCGTGCGCCTTCTTGTAGGCGGCGTCGCCGTTCTTCTTGATCTTGGCCGCCAGCGCTTGCAAATCAAGCGCGACCAGCTCCCATTTTTGCAGCAAAGGGCGGCTGATGACGGGGCCGGTGATGCGGGCGATGGTGGCCGGGTCGGTGTAGTGCGCGCCCAGCTGGCTGCGCTTGGCGGGGTCGAGGCCGCGCTCAAACAGGGTGCCGAAGATGGAGACATCGATGGCGCTCCAGTTGAGCGCGGCGGCGTTGCGCAGCTCGGTGATGTCGGTGATGGCCAGCGGCGGCACGTCGATGCGCGCAAACAGGCCGCCGTTGAACCAGGGAATGTCGTCGGGCCCGTACAGGCCACCGGTCTGCATGGTGGTGAACAGGCTGGCCAGGCCTTGGGTGAGGCGCTCGCTGGTGAGATTGCGGTTGTTCACCAGGCGCTCGAACATGCGGCCGGGCAGCAGGCCCACGTCCTCGGCAAAAAAGCAGAACAGGCATTGCGTGAGGAAGTGCGCCACGCCCTCGCCCGGCTGGCCGCGGGCGCGCAACTGCGCGGCCAGGGTGGCAAAGCTGTGCGCGGCCTGCTCGGTGATGGCGCGGCTGGTCTGGCGCGGGCGAAAGCTCTCGGGCGCCAGCCACAGGCGGCGCAGCAAGGCCTGCTTGTCGGGCTGGTCGAGCTGCTCGATGGCTACCTGGTGCGTTTCGCTGGGGTGGCCGTTGAACTGGGTGTGGATGCGGATGGTGAGGCGGTCGCACACCACCAGCAGCGGCGGGTTGGACAGGGCCAGGCTGTACTGCTGCAACTGGCGCAGCGCGGCGTCCAGGTTCTTGCCGGGGGCCTTGTTCTCCCACGCGAAGTGGTCGCGGTAAAACACGTCGGCATAGCCGCGCGATTCGCCCAACACGAGCGAGCGGCGCTCGAACACGTATTCGCCGCCAACGTCGCTGCCGGGCTTGGGCACGCCCAGCAGCTCGCACAGGTCCAGGAAGTGGCTTTGCGCGCCCTGCTCCTCGTTCAGGTGCGCGGCGGGGCCGCCGGGGCCCCATTTGGCGATGAAGTCGGAGGGGGTCATCAAGACGCGGGTTCTCTGTTTTTGATAGCTGCTCGCGCTTGATTGACAAGCGCTGCAGGCCGATTTTGCTTGTAAACCTGGCAGGCGGACCGCGCCGCCGGCTGGCGCCATTGTGGCCGAGGGCCGGCGCCGCCAACGGCGCGGCGGCGCGACAATGGCCGCCATGACCGCCGCCCCCGTGCCCCGGCGCCTTTTTACCGCGCTGTTTGCCGACGCCCCCGCCCGCGCCGCCATCGACGCCGCGCGCCAGGGCTGGGGCGGCCTGCCGGGGCGCCTGAGGCCGGTGCCCGAGCGCATGCACGTGACGCTGCAGTTTTTCGACGCGGTGGACGCCGAGCGCGAGCAGGCCTGGCGTGCGGCGCTGGCGGGGCTGCGGTTCGATCCCTTCGACATCACGCTCACGCGGCCCGAGCTGTGGCACGCGCCGCGCGGCGCCATCGCCGTGCTGCGCGCCGCGCCCAACCCCGCGCTGGACGCGCTGCACGCCGCCACCGACGATCTGGCGCGCGTCGCCGGCCTGGCGCCCGACACCCGCCCCTACAAGCCGCACCTGACGGCGCTGCGCCACGCCGAGCACGTGCGCCTGGCGCGCCTGCCCGCGCCCGTCACCTGGCGCGTGGGCGCGGTCAGCCTGATCTGGTCGGATTTGCAGGCGCAGCCGCCGTGCTATCACCTGCTGGGGCGCTTTGGCGCGCCCCCTGCGCCGCCAGCAGCGGCAGCAGCTTGAGCTGGCCCGCGGGCGTGGTGCGCAGCGCGCGATCGTGCGCGCTGGCGCGCAGCCAGTCGCGGGCCAGGTAGTGATCCAGCAGGGCCTTGGCCAGCGGGCCGGCCAAGTGGTCCTGCCGCTGCGACCAGTCCATGCAGCGATAGGCCAGGCGTCCGCGCGCGGTCACGGCGGGCACGCCCAGCGCGGCCAGCCAGTCCTGGCCGGCGGGCGTTAGCGCAAAGCCGGCCTCGCCCTCGCTTAGATAGCCGCGTACCAGCAACATGCGCAGTTGCGCCACGCCCAGCTCGCCGGCCAGATGGCCGTAGCAGCGCCGCGCGTGCTTGAGCGGCGCATAGCCGGGGCATTGCCAGCGCGCGGCCACGTCGTCGCGCTCGGTCACCAGGGCCAGGGCCTCCAGCGCGTGCGCCACGTCGGCATCGGCCAGGCTGAAGTATTTGTGGCGCCCCTGCGGGCGCACGCTGATCAGGCCCGCGTCCAGCAGCTGCGCCAGCTGCGAGCTGGCGGCCTGCGGCGTGGCGCCCGCCGCGCGCGCCAGCTCGCCCGCGGTGCGCGCCTGACCGCTCAGCAGGTGGGCCAGCATGCGCGCGCGGGTGGGGTCGGCCAGCAGCGCGGCGATGCGGGCAAAGCGGGGCTCGGGGCTGCTCATGCGCCCGATTGTGGTGCCGCCGGCTGGTTCAGCGTGCCGGCCACGCCCTGCAGGAAGCTGCGCTGCTCCTTCCGGATGAAGCGCTGCTGCTGCGCCCAGGCGAAGTTGCGCGCGCCCTCTGCGTCGGCGCGCAAGCGGGCGCGGTAGGCCTCGTAGGCGGCCAGCGAGTCGAAGGCGATCACGCCCCAGGCCTCGTAGTTGCTGCCTTCAGCGGGCAACCAGTAGCCCACCAGATGCCCTCCGCAGCGCGGAATGATGCGGCCCCAGTTCTCGGCGTACTGGCGGAAGGCATCCTTCTGGAACGGGTCGATTTCGTAGCGGATGAAGCAGGTGATGGACATGGGTGCTTTCTGGGATGGGTATCGCAGTTGGTATCGCATGATGGCTTGCTCGGGCACGCCGATGTTTCGGCCTTGGTGGAAGGGTGCGCGCGGCGCCGTCGTCCAGTTCATCACGCCGGGGCGCGCCAAGGGCCGGCGCTGAAGCCCTCGCGGTGCTAAGGTGAATGCTCCATTTTTTTGACGGAGACAGCGCATGGCTTCCACGGTTCTCATCACCGGCTGCTCGTCGGGCATTGGCGCGGCGGCGGTGCGGCACTTTGCGGCGCAGGGCTGGAACGTGGCGGCCACGCTGCGCCAGCCTGCGGCGGCATCGTTCGAGCAAGGCAAGGGCTGCGTCGAGACCTTTGCGCTGGACGTGACCAACCCGGCATCGGTGGCCACCGCCGTGCAGCAGGCGCTGGCGCGCTTCGGCGCCATCGACGTGCTGATCAACAACGCGGGCTATGGCCTGTTCGGCCCCTTCGAGACGGCCACGCCCGAGGTCATCGACCGGCAGATGCGCACCAACGTGGGCGGGGTGATGGCCGTCACGCAGGCGGTGCTGCCGCACATGCGGGCGCAGGGGCACGGGGTCATCATCAACGTGGCCTCGCTGACCGGGCTGGTGGCGATGCCGCTGTACTCGCTGTATGCGGCGTCCAAGTTTGCGGTGGTGGGCTTTTCGCAGTCGCTCAGCCACGAGCTGGCGCCGCTGGGCATTCGGGTCAAGGTGTTCACGCCGGGGGCGGTGGCCACCGATTTTTCGGGCCGCTCGCTGGTGCGCACCTTCGAGGGCGACGGCGGGCCGTATGCCGACTCGATCGGCAAGGTGATGGCGGTGTTCCAGGCCAACCGGGCCGCCGGCGGCGCGGCCTCCACGCCCGAGCAGTTGGCCCAGGCCCTGTACGGCGCGGCCACCGACGGCAGCGCGCAGGTGATGTACGCCACCGGCGAGGACGCGCACGCCGCCTTGAAGGCGCGCCACGAGCTGGGTGACGAAGCCTTGCTGGCGGGGGTGCGCCAGCGATTTGGGTTGGCGGGGTGAGAGAACTGCCCCGCCACACAGCGCTGGCCCAGCCAGCGAAGGCTTGTGAAGCCGGCAGGCTGGGTTGAGGCACGAAACCCAGCGGGGCCCTCACGTCCCGCGCGTGATCACCACCTCCAGGTACGCGCCGGGCACCACCAGCGATTCGGGGCCCGCCTGGTTGAAGCGCGCCAGCAGCGCCAGGATTTCGCCTTCGAGCCTCTTTTGCTCGTCGGGCGCCAGCGCGGCAAAGGCGCGGTGCACCGGGCCGTAGAAGGCGCGAAACACGTCCACCCAGTGCTGGGCCGATTCGTAGCGGAACATGAACTCGCGCGGCGT
>OFJB01000602.1_pt1 | contig 16910 bp, 13 predicted proteins | sample 1775081 | NCBI WGS metagenome assembly OFJB01 (sample SAMN08195771, study PRJEB24354) | sludge metagenome | isolation source: initial sludge from phenol fed wastewater aerobic bioreactor | place: India: Nagpur | collected 2016-06-05 | reverse complement strand
GGAGATGGCGCGGATGAGGGCGCGCCCCTCCTTCTTCGCCAGCATCATGGCGGCGGTGGGCCTGGCCAGCACCGGCGGCGCCGGCGGCAGCGCCATGGGCCTGAGCGCGGCGGCCGGCTCGGGCGGCGGCCTGGGCAGCAGCGCGGGGAACGCGGGCGCGGGCGGCGCGCCGGAGGCCGTCTCCACCGGCGGCATGATCCAGGCCGACCCGAGCACCAACTCGCTCATCATCACCGCGCCCGAGCCGATGTACCGCCAGATCCGCGCGGTCATCGACAAGCTCGACGGCCGGCGCGCGCAGGTGCTGATCGAGAGCCTGATCGTGGAAGTGAGCGCCAACAAGGTGGCCGAGTTCGGCATCCAGTGGCAGGGCGTGCTGGGCAGCTACGGCAGCACGCTGGGGCTGCTGGGCACCAACTCCGGCGCGGCCGGGCCCAACATCCTGGACATGGCCCTGGCCGCGGCCAGCGGCAACACGGCCAACCTCGCGCAGGCCAAGCCCGCCCCGGGCTTCAACGCCGCCATCGCGCCGCGCATCAACGGCAAGTACTACCTCGGGGCGCTGGCCAACTTCCTGGAGAACACGGGCGACGCCAACGTGCTCTCCACCCCCAACCTGCTCACGCTGGACAACGAGGAGGCGCAGATCATCGTCGGCGAGAACGTGCCCTTCCCCACCGGCCAATACACCAACACCGGCGGCGCCAACGGCTCGGTCAACCCCTTCACCACGGTGGACCGCAAGGACGTGGGCCTGATGCTGCGCGTGCGCCCGCAGATCAACGAGAACGGCACCGTCAAGCTCACGCTCTACCAGGAAGTCTCCAACGTCGACAAGTCCACGCTCACCAACGCCTACGGGCCGTCGACCAACAAGCGCTCGATCGAATCGACCGTGCTGGTGGACGACGGCAGCATCGTCGTGCTCGGCGGCCTGCTGGAGGACAGCTATTCGCTGGGCGAGGACAAGGTGCCGGTGCTCGGCGACGTGCCGGTGGTTGGCAACCTGTTCCGCAGCGAGAAGCGCCAGCGGCAGAAATCCAACCTCATGGTGTTCCTGCGCCCCGTCGTGATCCGCGACAACGCCACGAGCGACGCGCTGGTGCAGGACCGCTACGAGGCCATCCGCGCCCTGCAGCAGGCCAGCCAGCCCGCGCCGCGCGCCGTGCTGCGCGGCGTGGGCGACGCGCCCGTGCTGCCCCCCCTGCCCGGCAAGGGCGCCGCGGGCGACGTCCCCGCGCCCCTGCCCCCGGCCGTCACGCGCACGCCCGACGCCCGGCCCGAGCCCGCCGGCCAGCCGCTGTCGGGCAACCTGCCGCCGGCGCAATAAGCGCCTGCTCAAAGCCATGCGCCACCCGCTGCCCTACGCCTTCGCCCGCGCCAGCCAGCTGCTGCTGGAGGACGACGGGCAGCGCCTGACCCTCTGGCACGGCCCCGAGCCGCTGCCCGGGCCGCTGTCGGAAGTGATGCGCAAGCACGCGGTGGCCCAGGTCCTGCCCCTGCCCGCCGCCGAACTGGCGCAGCGCATCAGTGCGGCCTACGCGCAAAGCGAATCGAGCGCCGCCACCGTGGTGAGCGAGGTGCAGGAAGAAGCCGACCTCTCGCGCATGATGCAGGAGCTGCCCGCAGTGGAAGACCTGCTCGAATCGGCCGGCGACGCGCCCATCATCCGCATGCTCAACGCGCTGCTCACGCAGGCGGTGCGCGACGGCGCGAGCGACATCCACATCGAACCCTACGAACGCCATTCCAGCGTGCGCTTTCGCGTCGACGGGCAGTTGCGCGAGGTGGTGCAGCCCAACCGCGCGCTGCACGCGGCGCTGATCAGCCGCCTGAAGATCATGGCCGACCTGGACATTGCCGAAAAGCGTTTGCCGCAGGACGGGCGCATCAGCCTGCGCCTCGGGACGCGCGCGATCGACGTGCGCGTCTCCACCCTGCCCAACGCGCACGGCGAGCGCGCCGTGCTGCGCCTGCTGGACAAGAGCGAGAGCCGCCTGAGCCTGGAGGCCGTGGGCATGCAGGGCGAGGTGCTGGCGCGCTTCGAGCGCCTGATCGCCCAGCCGCACGGCATCCTGCTCGTGACCGGCCCCACCGGCTCGGGCAAGACGACGACGCTGTACGCCGCGCTCTCGCGGCTGGACGCGGCGCACGCCAACATCATGACGGTGGAAGACCCGATCGAGTACGAGCTGCCGGGCGTGGGCCAGACGCAGGTGAACGCGCGCATCGAGCTCACCTTCGCCAAGGCGCTGCGCGCCATCCTGCGCCAGGACCCGGACGTGATCATGATCGGCGAGATCCGCGACTTCGAGACCGCGCAGATCGCCATCCAGGCCAGCCTCACCGGCCACCTGGTGCTGGCCACGCTGCACACCAACGACGCGGCCAGCGCCGTCACCCGCCTGATCGACATGGGGGTGGAGCCCTTCCTGCTCTCCTCCTCGCTGCTGGGCGCGCTGGCCCAGCGCCTGGTGCGCAAGCTCTGCACCGCCTGCCGCGGCGCGGGCTGCGAGGCCTGCGGGCACACGGGCTACGCCGGGCGCACCGGGGTGTTCGAGCTGCTCACCGTCGACGAACCGATCCGCGGCCTGATCCACCGCCAGGCCCCCGAGGCCGACATCCGCGCGCAGGCGCAGGCGGGCGGCATGCAGCTCATGCGCGAGGACGCCGAACGCCTGATCGCGGCCGGCATCACCAGCCGCGAAGAGGTGCTGCGCGTGACGCGCGACTGACGCACTCCTTCCCCCCCAAAATCAGCGCTCGTACTTCGCCGTGAGCTTCGCCTCGCCCAGCCTGGCAAAGTGGATCATGAAGCCCACATAAGCCGCCGACGCATCCTCGGGCACGTCCAGCTTCTCGACATTGAGCGCATGCAGCGTGAAGACATAGCGGTGCGGCCCATGCCCCGGAGGCGGCGCGGCGCCGCCGTATTCCTTGCTGCCGAAGTCCGTGCGCCCCTGCCTGGCGCCCGCGGGCAGGGCCCCGCCGGGGTTGCCGGCCCCACGCGGCAGGCCCGTGGCGCCCGCCGGGATGTCGTACACCACCCAGTGCCACCAGCCCGAGCCGGTGGGCGCGTCGGGGTCGTACATCGTGAGGGCGAAGCTCTTGGTGCCCGCGGGCGCGCCGCTCCAGGCCAGCTGCGGCGAGACGTTCTCGCCCCCCGCGCCCATCGCGCTATGCACGAAGGTCCTGGCGAGCATCTGCTGCTCGGCCACGTCGGTGCTGCTCAAAACGAAACCCATGGTCGATCTCCGTTGTGACTGCAGCGGCCATTATGGACATCCGCGCCACGGCCGCGCATCACACCGCACAATGCGGGCCATGACGACACCGCAACTCTCCATGCTCGACCTGGCCGCCGTGCGCGAGGGCGGCACCGCAGCGCAGGCCATCGAGATCGCCGTGCGCACCGCGCAGCATGCCGAGGCGCTGGGCTTCACCCGCTACTGGCTGGCGGAGCATCACAACATGCCGGGCATCGCCAGCTCGGCCACCGCCGTGCTCGTGGGCCACGTGGCGGGCCGGACCGGGCGCATCCGCGTCGGCTCGGGCGGCGTGATGCTGCCCAACCACGCACCGCTCGTCGTGGCCGAGGCCTTCGGCACGCTTGCCACGCTCTACCCCGGCCGCATCGACCTGGGCCTGGGGCGCGCCCCCGGCACCGACCGCGTGACCATGCGCGCGCTGCGCCGCGACCGCATCGAAAGCGTGGCCGAGCTGCAGCGCCTGCTCGGCCCGGTCCAGCCCGGGCAGGCGATCACGGCCGTGCCGGGCGCGGGCACCGAGGTGCCGATCTGGCTGCTGGGCTCCAGCCTGTTCTCGGCGCAGCTCGCGGCCGAGAAGGGCCTGCCCTACGCCTTCGCCTCGCACTTCGCGCCGCGCCTGCTGCAGGCCGCGATCGACCTGTACCGCCAGCAGTTCCGCCCCTCCAAAGTCCTGGCCCGGCCCTACGTGATGATCGGCGTGCCGGTGATCGCCGCGCCCACCGACGCCGAGGCCGAGTACCTGGCGAGCAGCACCTACCAGCGCGTGCTGGGCATCATCACGGGGCGCCGAGGCCTGCTGGCGCCGCCGGTGCACGATTTCCTGGCGCGGCTGAGCGAGCCCGAGCGCCTGGCGGTCGCCGATTTCCTGGCGCTGGCCGTCGTCGGCGGCCCCGAGACCGTGCGCGCCGGCTTCGCCGCGCTGCGCGAAGCCACGCAGGCCGACGAGTTCATGATGGTCTGCGACATCTTCGACGCCGACCTGCGCCTGCGCGCGCTGGAGATCGCGGCGCAGGCGCTGGCCTGACGCTACCATTGCACCACCATGCCCGCGTTCTCGTTCGAAGCCCTGGACAGCGAAGGCCACGTGCGCCGCGGCACGGTGGAGGCGGACACCGCGCGCGCCGCGCGCAGCCTGCTGCGCGCGCAGGCGCTGGTGCCGCTGGAGGTGGCGACGCTGGCCACCAGCGGCGCCGGCGCGCCCACCCTGGCCGAGCGGCTCTTCACGCGGCCGGTCTTCAACGCCACCACGCTGGCCGTCTGGACGCGCCAGGTCGCCGGCCTCGTGGGCTCGGGCCTGCAGCTGGAGCGGGCGCTCACCGCCCTGGCCGACGAAGCGGACGACGAACGCCAGCGCCACCTGCTGGCCACGCTGCGGGCCGAGGTGAACGCCGGCAGCCCGTTCGCGCAGGCGCTGGCCCAGTTCCCGCGCGAGTTCTCGCCGATCTACTGCGCCGTCATCGGCGCGGGGGAGGCGAGCGGCAGCCTCGGGCAGGTGCTCGAACGCCTGGCGGACGACCTGGAAGAGCGCCAGCAGCTGCGCGCCAAGCTCATCGGCGCGGCGCTCTACCCGGCCATCGTCACGCTGGTGGCGATCGCCATCGTGCTGTTCCTCGTCGGCTACGTGGTGCCGCAGGTGGCCAGCGTCTTCGCCGGCAGCAAGCACGCGCTGCCGCTGCTCACCGTCATCATGATGGGCATCAGCGACTTCGTGCGGCACTATGGCTGGGTCGTGCTCGGCGCTCTCTTTGCGATAGCTGTTGGCGCACGGCTGGCGCTGTCTAACGCCGTATTTCGTGAAACATTCGACGCCGCCTGGCTGCGCCTGCCCATCCTCGGGCGCCTGGCGCGCGGCTACAACGCGGCGCGCTTCGCCGGCACGCTGGGCATGCTGGCGGGCGCGGGCGTGCCGATCCTCAAGGCGCTGCAGGCGGCGGCCGAGACGCTGTCCAACCGCGCGCTGCGCGCCGACGCGCTGGCCGCGCTGGTGCTGGTGCGCGAGGGCGTGCCGCTGGCCGCAGCGCTGGCGCGCACCAAGCGCTTCCCTTCGCTGCTGGCGATGTTCGCGCGCCTGGGCGAGCAGACCGGGCAGCTGCCCACCATGCTCGAACGCGCCGCGCGCCAGATGGGCAACGAGGTGCAGCGCCGCGCGCTGCAGCTGGCCACCATCCTCGAACCGCTGCTCATCGTCACCATGGGCCTGGTCGTCATGCTCATCGTGCTGGCGGTGCTGCAGCCCATCATCGAGCTCAACCAGCTCGTGAAATAAACCCCATGGCCAACACCCTCGACGGCAAGCTGGTGGTGGCGATTTCCTCGCGCGCGCTGTTCGACTTCGAGGAGGAAAACCGCCTGTTCGAGACCGGCGACGAGGGCCAGTACATGCACCACCAGCTCGAACGCGTGCGCCAGCCGCCGGGGCCGGGCGTGGCCTTCGCGCTGGTCAAGAAACTGCTCGCGTTCAACACCGACGAGATGCAGCGCGTCGAGGTGGTCGTGCTCTCGCGCAACGACCCCGCCAGCGGGCTGCGGGTGTTCGCCTCCGCGCAGGCCGCGGGCATGCGCATCGAGCGCGGCGTGTTCACGCGCGGCCGCGACCCGTTCGGCTACCTGCGCCCGCTGGGGGCGCACCTGTTCCTTTCGGCCAATGCCGCGGACGTGCAGCAGGCCCTGAGCATCGGCTTTCCCGCGGCGCGCGTGCTCACCGAATCGCAGCCCGCCGGCGAACATTACCCGCACGAGGTGCGCATCGCGTTCGACGGCGACGCCGTGCTGTTTTCCGACGAGGCCGAGCGCGTCTACCAGCAGGACGGGCTGCCGGCCTTCGTGCGGCACGAAACCCAGCTCGCCGACACGCCGCTGGCCGAGGGGCCATTCAAGCCCCTGCTGGCCGCGCTCAATCACCTGCAGCGGCAGGCGGCGGCCTCGCAAACCATGCGCATCCGCACCGCCCTGGTGACCGCGCGCAGCGCCCCGGCGCACGAGCGCGCCGTGCGCACGCTGCTCGACTGGGGCATCACGGTCGATGAAGCGATGTTCCTCGGGGGGCTGGAAAAAGGCCCGTTCCTGCGCGAGTTCGAGCCCGATTTCTTCTTCGACGACCAGCGCAGCCACGTGCAGAGCGCCGCGCAGCACGTGCCCGCGGGCCACGTGAGCAACGGCGTGGCGAATGCGGCGGCGCACAAAAAAGGGTAGCCCTCGGCTACCCTTCAAGCGCGCGCCCCACCAGGATGGCGCACGGTACCGGAAATGGAATCACAAGCCGCCGGTGCGCTTGACCGAAGGGTCGGTATAGGTCAGCGGCCGCGCCTCGGGAGGGGGCGGCGCCTGCTGGTTCAGGCGATCGTCCAGGGTCGTCTGGTTGATCTCCTCGGCCAGCTGCACCGCCTGGCCGCTGGCGCGCCACATGGACTGCACGATGTCGATGAGCTGCTGGTACAGCGGCGGGTCGCGCGGCGGCGGCTCCTCCACCTTGGGCTTGGTCTTTTCCGGCTCGGCCAGGGTCCAGTCGCGCTGGATGGGATCGGGCACGCCCGTCTTGCCCGACAGCTGCACGATCGCGCCCGCGCCCAGCGCGTCGGTGGATTCGGCCGGGTTGACCGGGTTGATCGGGCGCACGGGCACGGCCCCCGAGGCGCCGGTGGAATAGAGATCGCTCTGCGGACGCAACTGAGACCACTGCGAGGCGGTACGTTCTACGGGTGACAGTGGCATGGCGGTGCTCCTTGATGGCGGCAGCGACCAGCAGATACAGCTAGCACTACGTCGTACCTGCATTACGGCAAACAAAAGGGCAAATGAAGGTTTTTTTAGATTTGGTTACAAAATAAGGCCTTCGTCCGCCTGCCGCAGGCCCGATCCTTCCGGCAAAAAACCCACCCCAGCCCATGCCCAGCCGGGCTGCGGCGCTACAGAAACCGCTCCAGCAATTTGCGCGAGGCCTTGTCCAGCCCGGTCAGGTCCGCGATCTCGAACTGCACGCCGTCGCTCGCGCTGATGCGCAGATGCGTGCGCGGGGCCAGGCGCCGGATGTCCTCCTCGCCCTTGAGCACCAGCGTGGCGGGGCCGCGGTCGGTCTCCACCTGCCAGGTGCTGGGGGTGGAAAAGCTCGACACCGAGACGATGCGCGTGATCGCCGGCAGGAATTCGCGCGCGCGCAGGTCTTCCTCGATCAGCGCGCGCACCGGCGCGGCCAGCTCGGCGAGCCGCTCGATCCAGATCAGCTCGTTGCCCTCGGGCCCGACGAGCGACAGCCCCTCGTGCGGCGCGGCGATCGGGAAGGCCCGCACCGGGACCACCCCCACGTGCTCGCTGCCGTCGGCCATGTGCAGCACCAGGCGCCCATGGGCGTTGCGCTTGAGTTCATACAGACGGCTCATGCGGCCACCCCCTCTTCTTCCGCGGCGCGGCGGGCCTGCGCCTGGTACAGCCGCCAGTAGGCGCCTTCGCGCGCCATCAGCTCGTCGTGCGGGCCGACCTCGACGATCTCGCCGCGGTCCATCACCACCAGGCGGTCGGCCTTGCGCAGCGTGGAGAGGCGGTGCGCGATGGCGATGGTGGTGCGGCCCTGCACCAGGTTATCGAGCGCCTTCTGGATTTCCTTCTCGGTCTCGGTATCGACGGCCGAGGTGGCCTCGTCCAGGATCAGCACGCGCGGGTCGATCAGGAGCGCGCGGGCGATCGAGATGCGCTGGCGCTCGCCGCCCGACAGACCCTGGCCGCGCTCGCCCACCAGCGAGTCGTAGCCGTGCGGCAGGCGCAGGATGAAGTCGTGCGCGTGCGCGGCGCGCGCGGCGGCGATGATCTCCTCGCGCGTGGCCTCGGGCTTGCCGTAGGCGATGTTCTCGGCCACGGTGCCGAAGAAGAGGAAGGGCTCCTGCAGCACCAGCCCGATGTGGCGGCGCCAGTCGGCCACTGCCATGCGCCGGATGTCGACGCCGTCGACCGAGATGCTGCCGTCGGCCACGTCGTAGAAGCGGCTGATCAGGTTCACCAGCGTGCTCTTGCCCGAGCCGCTGTGGCCCACCAGGCCGATCATCTCGCCGGGGCGGATGGCGAGCGACAGGTTCTTGATGACGGTGCGGCTGCCGTAGCGGAACACCACGTCCTGCAGCTCGATCGCGCCTTCGATGCGCGGCAGGCGCACCGGGTTGGCCGGGTCGGGCACGTTGCTCACGTGGTCCAGGATGTCGAAGATGCGCTTGGCGCCGGCCGCGGCCTTCTGCGTGACCGAGACGATGCGGCTCATGGAATCGAGCCGGGTGTAGAAGCGCCCGATGTAGGCGAGGAAGGCCGTCAGCACGCCGACGGTGATCTGCTCGTGCGCCACGAGCCAGATGCCGAAGGCCCAGACCACGAGCAGGCCGAACTCGGTCATCAGCGTCACGGTGGGCGAGAACAGGCTCCAGGTCTTGTTCAGGCGGTCGTTGGCCTGCAGGTTGCGCTGGTTGGCCACGCGAAACCGCTCGGCCTCGCGCGCCTCCTGGGCGAAGGCCTTGACCACGCGGATGCCCGGGATGGTGTCGGCCAGCACGTTGGTCACCTCGCTCCAGATGCGGTCCATTTTCTCGAAGCCGGTGCGCAGGCGGTCGCGCACGCTGTGGATCATCCAGGCAATGAAGGGCAGCGGCACCAGCGTCACGAGCGCCAGCCAGGGGTTGATCGAGACCAGGATCACCGCCGTCATCACCATCATCAGCACGTCGGTGGCGAAATCGAGCGCGTGCAGCGAGAGGAAGACGTTGATGCGGTCGGTCTCCGAGCCGATGCGCGCCATCAGGTCGCCCGTGCGCTTGCTGCCGAAGTAGTCCAGCGACAGGCGCAGCAGGTGCTCGTAGGTGGCGGTGCGCAGGTCGGCGCCGATGCGCTCGGACACCAGCGCCAGCACATAGGTGCGCGCCCAGCCCAGGCCCCAGGCCAGGAGCGCCGCCGCCATCAGCCCGCTCAGGTAGGTCGCCACCAGCGACACCGGGATGCTCTTGCCGTCCTGGAACGGGATCAGCACGTCGTCCATCAGCGGGATCGTGAGGTAGGGCGGCACCAGCGTCGCGGCCGTGGACAGCAGCGTGAGCACGAAGCCCAGCAGCAGCTGCCTCTGGTAGGGCCTGGCAAAGCGCCACAGGCGCAGCAGCACCCAGGTGGAGGCGGCCGGCTCCTCCTCGCGCCCGCCGCAGACGGGGCATTCGTCGCTGCCCTCGGGCAGCGGCGTGTGGCAGTGGGGGCAGCGCGGCTCGTCGTCGGGCAGGGGCTCGGCCGCGTGCGGCTCGCCCAGCTGCTCGATGCAGCGCGTGAAATAGTGTTGAAAATCAAGCGCCTGCGGGTGGCGCGAGAGCGTGAAGCGCCACAGCGCCAGGCGGCCCCGCGCATCGTGCAGTTCGAGCGTGCCGACGCCCGCGGCGTCGAATTCCTGCAGCACGAGGTCCTTGGCCAGCGGCCACTGCTGCAGCTGGCCCTGGCCGTCGCGCGCCAGCAGGCGGGCGCCGGTCAGCGCCAGGGCGCCCGCGGCAAAGCGCAGATCGGCGGCGAGGTCAACCTCCAGGACCGCCCGCACGTTCTCGCTGGGTGCCAGCACGTCTTGCCAGCCTCTGTTCAAGGAATCCGCCAGGGCGCCCTGGGCGCCCTTTTCATGGTGATGTTGCATTGCTTGTTGTTTGAACGCCGCCTGCGCGCCGCTGCCTCATGGGCCGCAGCGCCCGCTTCCGGCCATCGGGAGCATCGCGCACGACTTACAGTGCACAGTAACGCAGATGGCCGGCATGCGGCTGACAGCGGCTTGCTGCATCATTGGCATCCGCGCCCCGGCGCGCGACTTTCCAACCATAACCACACGACCCATGCCACGCTTTGAAGACATCAAACTGCTGCGCGCCACCTACCTGCGCGGCCCGAGCATCTGGACCTACCGCCCGGCGCTGGAAGTCTGGCTGGCACTGGGTGAGCTGGAGCAATACCCGTCCAACAAGGTGCCCGGCTTCAACGAGCGCCTGACCGCCTGGCTGCCCGACCTGGTGGAGCACCACTGCGGCGTGGGCGAGCGCGGCGGCTTCGTCGAGCGGCTGCACGAGGGCACCTGGATGGGCCACGTGCTCGAACACGTCATCATCGAGCTGCTCAACCTCTCGGGCATGCCGGTCAAGTTCGGGCAGACGCGCGAGACCTCCACCAGCGGCACCTACCGCATGGTCTTCCGCTGCCCCGAGGAGGCGGTGGCGCGCGCGGCGCTGGCGCAGGGCCATGCGCTCATCATGGCGGCGATCAACGGCGACCCGTTCGACCTCAAGCGCGCCATCCAGACGATCAAGACCACGATCGACGACAACTACCTGGGGCCGAGCACCGCCTGCATCGTCGATGCCGCGCAGGAGCGGCACATCCCCCACGTGCGCCTGAACGACGGCAACCTGGTGCAGCTGGGCTACGGCGCGGCGCAGCGGCGCATCTGGACGGCCGAGACCGACCAGACCAGCGCCATCGCCGAGGGCATCGCGCAGGACAAGGACCTGACCAAGCGGCTGCTGGCCGCCGCCGGCGTGCCGGTGCCCGAGGGCATCATCGTCGCCAACGCCGACGAAGCCTGGGCGGCGGCGCAGGACATCGGCCTGCCCGTCACCGTCAAGCCCAGCGACGGCAACCACGCGCGCGGCGTGACGCTGGAGCTGCACCGCGAGAAAAACATCCGCGCCGCCTTCCCGCTGGCGGAGAAGGAAGGCTCGGAGGTGATCGTCGAGCGCTTCATCGAAGGCACCGAGCACCGCGTGCTCGTGGTCGGCGGCAAGGTGGTGGCGGCCTGCCGCGGCGAGCAGGTCTTCGTCATCGGCGACGGCAAGCGCACGCTGGCGCAGCTGGTGGAAGAGCTCAATCGCGACCCGCGCCGCGGCGTCGAGGAAGAGTACCCGCTGGAGCTGCTGGACCTGAACCTGCCCAATATCCAGCTGGAGCTGGCCCGCCAGGAAGTGACGCCCGAGACGGTGCCGGCGTCCGGGCGCAAGGTGCTGCTGCAGCGCAACGGCAACATGGCCATCGACTGCACCGACGAGCTGCACCCCGACGTGGCCTACCACGCGCAGCTCGCCGCGCGCGTGGTGGGGCTGGACATCGCCGGCATGGACATGATCCTCAAGGACGCCAGCCGCCCGATGAAGGAGCAGGGCGGCGCGATCGTCGAGGTGAACGCCGGCCCCAGCCTGCTGATGCACCTCAAGCCCTCCAGCGGCTCGCCGCGCCCGGTGGGGCAGGCCATCGTGGAGCACCTGTTCCCGGGCAGCGGCGAGAAGGGCAGCCACGCCGGGCGCATCCCCATCGTGGGCGTGGCCGGCACGCGCGGCAACGCCTTCATCGCGCGGCTCGTGGGCTGGATGCTGCAGCTCTCGGGCAAGCTCACCGGCATCGCCTGCAGCGAAGGCATGTTCATCGCGGGGCGGCGCACGCAGGCGGCCAACACCGCCCACTGGGCCGGCGCGCACCGCCTGCTCACCAACCGCCTGGCCGAGGCCGCGGTGATCCAGACCACCGCGCGCTCCATCCTCGGCGAGGGCCTGGCCTATGACCGCTGCCAGGTCGGCATCGTCACCGACATGGACGGCTGGCAAGACCTGGCCGACCACGACGTGCGCGCGCCCGAGCAGATGCACCGCGTGCTGCGCACCCAGATCGACGTGGTGCTGGAGGACGGCGCGGGCGTGCTCAACGCCGACATCGAACCGGTGGCGCAACTGGCGCCGCTGTGCGACGGCGAGGTGTTGCTGTACGCGCTCTCGGCCGACAACGCCGCCCTGGCGCAGCACCGCGCCACCGGCCACGGGCGGGCGGTCTTCCTGCGCGGCCATGAGATCTGCATCGCCACCGGCGCCAAGGAGCGCGTGCTCGGCCAGCTCGCCGCCCTGCAGCCGGCGCACGGGCCGGCCCCGGACACGGCCTCGCTCCTGGCGGCCATCGCGGGCGCCTGGGCGCTGGGCATCGCCCCCGACCTGATCGCCGCGGGCATCAAGACCTTCGAATACCACAATTGATAGCTGTTGGCGCTTGCCACATCAGCGTTAGGGCCCTATTTCACTCAAAACTCGCATCATGCAAACCCTTCGCACCCGCGCCCTGCGCGGCCCCAATCTCTGGACCCGCAGCACCGCGATCGAGACCATCGTCCATTGCGAGCCGAGCGAGCACGACATCCGCACCATCGAGGGCTTCGAGGAGCGCCTGCGCGCGCGCTTTCCCGAGGTCGGCGCCCTCGCCCCGCATGGCGCGGAGCAGCCCGTCTCGCTGGCCCACGTGCTGGAGGCCGCCGCGCGCCAGATGCAGGCGCAGGCCGGCTGCAGCGTCACCTTCAGCCGCACGCACGAGACGGTGGAAACCGACACCTACCAGGTGGTGGTCGAATACACCGAGGAAGACGTGGGGCGCAAGGCGCTGGAAGCAGCCCAGGCGCTGATCCATGCCGCGCTGGCCGACACGCCCTGGGACGCGGCGGCCACCATCGGCCAGCTGCGCGAGCTGGACCAGGACGTGCGCATGGGCCCCTCCACGCGCAACATCATCAACGCGGCGCTGGCGCGCGGCATCCCGTTCAAGCGGCTGACCTCGGGCTCGCTGGTGCAGCTGGGCTGGGGCGTGAAGGCGCGCCGGGTCCAGGCCGCCGAGCTTGACACCACCAGCGCGGTGGCCGAATCCATCGCGCAGGACAAGGACCTCACCAAGCGCCTGCTGCACGCCGCGGGCGTTCCCGTGCCGCTGGGCCGCCCGGTGAGCGATGTGGAAGACGCCTGGGCCACGGCCCAGGAGGTGGGCCTGCCCGTCGTCGTCAAGCCCCAGGACGGCAACCAGGGCAAGGGCGTGACGGTGAACATCACCACCCGCGCCCAGCTGGAGGCCGCCTACGCGACGGCGCTGGAATACAGCGGCGAGGTGATGGTCGAGCGCTTCCTGCCGGGGCACGACTTCCGCCTGCTCGTCGTCGGCGGGCAGATGGTCGCCGCCGCGCGGCGCGAGCCGCCCCAGGTGCTGGGCGACGGCGAGCACACCATCCGCGAGCTCGTGGCCATCGTCAACCAGGACCCGCGCCGCGGCAGCGGCCACGGCTCGGCGCTGACCAAGATCCGGCTCGACGAGATCGCCCTCGCGCGCCTGGCCAACGAAGGGCTCACGCCCGAGTCGGTCCCGGCGCAGGGCCAGCGCATCGTGCTGCGGCACAACGCCAACCTGTCCACCGGCGGCAGCGCCACCGACGTGACCGACGACGTGCACCCCGAGATCGCGGCGCGCGCGGTCGATGCCGCGCAGACCATCGGCCTGCACATCTGCGGCGTGGACGTGATCTGCGAATCCATGCTCAGGCCCCTGGAAGAGCAAGGCGGCGGCATCGTCGAGGTCAACGCCGCGCCGGGCCTGCGCATGCACCTCTCGCCCTCGTTCGGCAAGCCGCGCAACGTCGGCGTGCCGATGATCGACGCGCTCTTCGCCCCGGGAGAAGACGGCCGCATCCCCGTGGTGGCCGTGACCGGCACCAACGGCAAGACCACCACCACGCGCCTGATCGCCCACCTGTTCAACGCGCACGGCTGGAACACCGCGATGACCAACACCGACGGCGTCTACGTCGGCGGGCACCAGATCGACAGCGGCGACTGCTCCGGCCCCAAGAGCGCGCGCAACGCCCTGGCCCACCCCGACACCGAGGCCGCCGTCCTCGAATGCGCGCGCGGCGGCATCCTGCGCGAAGGGCTCGGGTTCGACCAGTGCCAGGTCGCCGTCGTCACCAACATCGGCGCGGGCGACCACCTGGGGCTGAACTACATCACCACCGTGGAAGACGTGGCGGTCCTCAAGCGCGTGATCGTGCAGAACGTCGCGCCCGGCGGCTGGGCCGTGCTCAACGCCACCGACCCCCACTGCGCGACGATGGCGCCGGTCTGCCCCGGCAAGGTGATCTTCTTCGCGCACGACCGCCACCACCCGGTGATGGTCACGCACCGCGCGCAGGGCGGGCGCGTGGTCTACGTCGACGAGGGCCGCATCGTCGCCGCCGAAGGCTCCTGGCGCGAGAGCCTCCCGCTGCGCGACATCCCGCTCACGCACGGCGGCCTGATCGGCTTCCAGGTGGACAACGTCATGGCGGCCGTGGGCGCCGCCTGGGGCACGGGCCTGCCGTGGGACACGGTGCGCCGGGGCCTGGCGAGCTTCGACAGCGATACCGACAGCGTGCCCGGGCGCTTCAACATCATGGACTACCACGGCGCCACCATCATCGCCGACTACGGCCACAACCCCGACGCGATCCGCGCCCTGGTGCAGGCCACGCAGGCCATGCCCGGCGCGCGCCGCAGCGTGGTGATCAGCGGCGCGGGCGACCGGCGCGACCAGGACATCACCGAGCAGACGGAAATCCTCGGCAGCAGCTTCGACGACGTGATCCTCTACCAGGACGCCTGCCAGCGCGGCCGCGCCGACGGCGAGGTGCTGGCGCTGCTGCACAAGGGCCTGCAGGGCGCCGCGCGCGCCAGCTACGTCACGGAAATCCACGGCGAGTTCCTGGCCATCGACCACGCCCTGCAGCGCCTGCGGGCGGGCGACCTGTGCCTGGTGCTCGTCGATCAGGTCGAGGAATCGCTGGCGCACCTGCAGCGGCGCTGCGCGGAGCCGCGCCCGTGACGCCGCGCGGCCTCGCCGGCGCCGCCCTGCTGCTGGCCGCGGGCGGCGCCTTCGCCGCCTCCGGCGAGAAAATCGGCAGCGTCGACACCGCCTTCCAATGGCTGGGGCGCGACCACGACATCCTCGTCGAGGCCTACGACGACCCCGAAGTGGCCGGCATCACCTGCTACGTCTCGCGCGCCCGCACCGGGGGCCTGAAGGGCACGCTGGGCCTGGCCGAAGACCGCGCCGAAGCCTCGATCGCCTGCCGCCAGGTCGCCCCGCTGCGGTTCGACCGGCCGCTCAAGCCGCAGGAGCAGGTGTTCAGCGAGCGCATCTCGCTCGTCTTCAAGCGCCTGCGCGTGGTGCGCATGGTCGATGAAAAGCGCAACACCCTGGTCTACCTGACGTATTCCGACAAGCTGATCGACGGCTCGCCGCAGAACAGCGTCACCGCCGTGCCGGTCGATCCGGCCACGCCGATCCCGCTCAAGCACTGACGCTCACGCGGCTCACGCGGGGGCGCGCGTCTCCCGATGCGCCGTGGCGGTACTCGCCCGGGCTGGCCCCGGTCCATTTACGGAACGCGCGGTGGAAGGCGCTGTGCTCGGCAAACCCCAGCGCGTGCGCGATGTCGGCGACGCTCGACCCGGAATTGCACAGGTAATCGACGGCCAGGTCGCGGCGCAGGTCGTCCTTGATGCTCTGGTAGGTGTGCCCCTCCTGCTCCAGGTGGCGCCGCAGGGTGGAGGCGGTGGTGTGCAGCGAGGCGGCCAGCACCTCGAAGTCCGGCCAGTCGGCCGGCGGCACGCGGCACAGGTGGCCGCGCACCAGGGCGGTGGGGCCGTTGCGGCAGCGGTACTTGAGCAGGAAGTTGGCCGGCGCCTCGCGCAAGAAGGCCTGCGCCGCCTTGCGCTCGCGCACCAGCGGCAGCTCGAGCTGGGCGGCGTCCAGCACCAGGCGGCTGGCCGGCTGATCGAAGCGCAGCGCCTGGCCGAAGATCAGGCGGTATTCGGCGGCATGCTCGGGCGCGCCCTGGCAGAACGAGGCCGCGACGATCGGCAGTCGCCGCCCCACCAGCCAGCAGGCCAGGCCGTGCAGGATGACGAACAGCGTGCCGTGGGCGAACAGCCGCGCGGGCCGGGTGCGATCGGCTAGGACCAGGGCCGCCTGGCCGCCCTGCACATCGAGGCGGCCCGATACGTCGTCCAGCACCAGCGAGAAAAACTTCAGCGCCCGCTCCAGCGCATGGCGCAGGTCCCGGGCATCGAGCAGGGCGTGGGTGAGGATGGCGAAGCTGCCCGGGCGCATCGGGTGCGCGTCCATGCCGAAGAATTCGTCGTCCAGCTCGGCGGCCAGCACGTGCCACAGCGCCCCGTACTGCTGCGGCGACACCCGGGCCAGCGGCATGCCGAGAAGGTCCGCGGAAAAGCCCGCGCGCGCCGTCAACGCCGCCACGTCCAGCCCGCGGCGGCGTGCCTCGGCCAGGGCCTCGGCGACAAAGCTGATCGAGATCGTCCCCTTCTTCATGCGTTCTGCAGGCCAGCGCCAATGTGGCAAAAGCCATCATCCATTTTGACCGATTTGGGCGTAGGACGGAGGCGGCCAACTCCCTAGACTGCGCGGGCTCCCAGCATCTGTCACCACGATTTCACAGGAGATGACCATGGCCGCCAACGCCACCGAAAGCCCTACCCTGCCCACGTATCAGGACTTCGTCGCCCACTTCCGCCTGGAGGACGTCGCCAAGACCTTTTCCGGCGACTTCAAAAGCGGCATCAACGCCGCCATCGAATGCTGCGACCGCCACGCGCAAGCCGGCCGCGTGGCGCTGAACTGGGAGGCGCAGGACGGCCGCAGCGCCAGCTACACCTTCGAGCAGCTGCGCGATCTGTCCTCGCGCTTCGCCAACTTCCTGGTCAGCCAGGGCGTGAAGCCGGGCGATCGCGTGGCCGGCCTGCTGCCGCGCACGCCCGAGCTGCTGGTGGTCATCCTGGGCGTCTGGCGCGCCGGCGCGGTGTA
>OFJB01000601.1_pt1 | contig 16924 bp, 18 predicted proteins | sample 1775081 | NCBI WGS metagenome assembly OFJB01 (sample SAMN08195771, study PRJEB24354) | sludge metagenome | isolation source: initial sludge from phenol fed wastewater aerobic bioreactor | place: India: Nagpur | collected 2016-06-05 | reverse complement strand
GACGTGGGGCGGTTCCACAAGGGGCCGGGCGCCCGGGTTCGGCTGATCGCGGAACTGGGCGGAAAGGGCTGAGCCGGCGGATCGGGGGCCGCCGTGCGGCAAAAGGGGCCGGGCCAAGCGGCCCGGCGCAGCGCGCGGTCCGCAGCGCGCTTCCCCCGGTCTGTCCGATGGTGTATCACTCCGCCACTTGGGGATAAGCGGGTGGGACAATGTCGGGCTTCGTCCTGGACGAAACGAATTTGAGCAGCGAGATCTTCGACGGCGAAGTCGGTGCCGTGAATTTCGCGACCGGTAAATATTACGGCATGAAGGGGAGCGCGCGGCTTATCTGGGATATGCTGCGGGAACCCGTTTCCGCCGACATGATCGAGGCGGCGCTCAAGGCGAGCTATCCTGATCTGGATGACGGAGATATCGCCTCGGTGCGCGATTTCCTGGGGCAGTTGGGACGGGAAGGGATACTCCTGTCGGCCGCGCCGGCGGCGACGCCGGCCCCTCCCGATATCTCCGGCCATGCGTCCTTCGTCCGGCCCGAGCTGGAAATCCATTCGGACCTGCAGGAACTGATCCTTCTCGATCCCATCCACGACGTCGATCCGGGCGGTGGCTGGCCTCTGAGGCGGGAACTCGGGGACGGCTGACCCCAATGGCCCCGACCGCCGTCGAATCCGGTACGGCGCCTGCGGCATTCGTGCGTCGCGTCATCAAGGACGCCGGCGCCCGGTGGTCCGAATCCGGCGTCGAGCGTCGTTTTCGCCTTGGCCCGCTGACATTGCGGCTGCGCAGCTGCGGGCCAGCGCTCGATCCGGTCGTGCTGCCGGTCCTGCGTCATGCGGAGGCTGCGTGGCCTGTCGCGGAAAGCGGCACGATCACCGTCTACGCCGTCTCGCATGCGGATGACGGCTTTCAGGCGCCTCCCGACGAATGGCCGTTCGCGCCGGACGAAGCCGACGCCGTCGCCCGCATCGTCTGGGACCGGCAAGCCGGCATCGCCCTTGTGTCCGACGAGAGCCGCGGCATCTGGCACCTGCACGACATGGCGGCCGCCACCGGCGTTTACTGGGTCAGGGCCGCCGCGGATTTGCCGATATGGGAATATGGCTCGCCGCTTCGCCACCATCTCCATTGGGGCGCGCTGGCGACGGGGCAGGCCATGTTGCATTCCGCCGTGGTCGGCGAAAATGGCGTGGGCGTCATGCTCGCCGGTCCCGGCGGCTCCGGCAAGTCGACGCTGACCGCGGCCGCGATCTCCGCCGGAATGCAGACGACCGGCGACGATATGGTGCTGGTGTCGCCGTCCGGGACAAACTGGCTGAGCCATCCGCTTTTCGACGGCATGAAGCTGACCGGAATGGCGGAGTCCCTTTTCAGCGGCTTCGCCGCCAAGGCGTCGAACCGGGCCCGGCAGCCGGGAGAAAAGGCGTTGATTGCGATCAACGCGGCGATGCCGGAGGCGTTGGTCCCGGCGCTTCCGGTGAAGGCGATCGTTTCCTGCCGGCTTTCCGGCGCGGCAAGGTCTGTCATCCGCCCCGCTTCGCGGTTCGAGACGATCCGCGCCTTGTCGCCGAGCACGTCGAAGATCCTGCGGACGGCCCATGACGAGGTGTTCCGGCAGGCCGCCGAGCTGTCGCGCTCGCTGCCATGCCATGAATTCCTGATCGGCGGCGATCCGACCGAGGCTGTGACGGTTCTGCGCGGGTTCATGGGGGAACTGGGCCCATGAGCGACGACGCGACGATCAGTGTCATCATGCCGGTGCGAAACGGCGAAAAATATATCCTCGACGCCCTGAGAACGATCCTCGATCAGCCGCGGCCCGTGCGGGAAATCCTCGTGGTCGACGACGGCTCCACCGATCGCTCGCGCGAGATCGTGGAGGCACTGGCCTCGCGCTTTCCAATTATTCGCCTTCTCGACGGGCCGCGGCGCGGGCCGGGGCCGGCGCGGAACGTCGGCCTGCGGGTCGCGTCCGGCGCGTTCATCGGCTTCCTCGATTGCGACGATCTCTGGCCGGCCGACAAGCTGACGCTTCATCTCGCGCGCTTCGCCCGGTCCCCGCATGTGGATGTCGTTTCCGGCTTCGTCAGCTATTTCAACAGGCAGATGGAGGACGTTCCGGCGCCAGATCCCGCCGCGATAACGGACGAGCTTTTCCATGTTCATCTCGGCGCGACGCTCTATCGCCGCACGGTGTTCGACCGGGTGGGGAGGTTCGACGAAAGCTTCCTCTATTCCGAGGACGTCGACCTCATGCTGCGGATCCGCGAGGCCGCGATACCGATGACCATCCTGAATGCGGTGACGCTGTGCTACCGCCGCCATCCGGACTCCATGACGAGCACCTACACGGCCGAGGAAAAGCGCGACTTCAACCGCGCCTTGATGCTGTCTCTCATGCGCCGGCGCAAGAGCGGCAACACCGCACCGCTGCCTCCGTTCAAGACCCTGATGGAGGCGTGAATGGGGAAGCCGTTCTTCAGCGTCGTCATCCCGGCCTGGAACGCGGCCGACACGCTCGGGCAGACGCTGGACTTCCCGACGGACGACCTGGCCCTGGCGGACAGCGGCCCCATGCCGCTGACCCGCAAGGAAGTGGCCCCCACGCAGCCGACGCCGCTGGAATTCGACCTCGGCGACCTCTCGCTCGACCTGGGCAAGCCCGCCGCTGCCCCGCCCGCGAACCCGGTCCTCTCCGCCCCCATGCTGCCCGAAGTGCCCGCCGCGGCGCCCCAGACGCCGCAGGAACCGCTTCCGAGCGACCCGCTGGCCACCAAGCTGGCGCTGGCCGAAGAGTTCAAGGCGATCGGCGACAGCGAAGGCGCGCGTTCGCTGATCGAGGAAGTCATGGCGCAGGCCAGCGAAGAGCTGAAGGCCAAGGCCCAGCGCCTGCTCGATACGCTGGGCTGACCGCCATCGCGCACCCGGGCGGGGTTCCGGCCGCGCCCGGGTTTTCTTTTTTCCACGCCCGTCGCCTCTGGAGCACCCCATGCGCATCGCACTCGGCGTGAGCTACAACGGACAGGCCTACCGGGGATGGCAAAGCCAGCCCTCGGGCCAGACGGTGCAGGACCACCTGCAGGCCGCGCTGGCCCGCTTCGCGACCGTGCCGATTTCCACCGTCTGCGCCGGACGCACCGACGCCGGCGTGCACGCGCTGATGCAGGTGGTGCACTTCGACACCGGGATCGAGCGGCCCGATTTTTCCTGGGTGCGCGGGCCCAACAGCTTCCTGCCCGCCGACATCGCGGTGCAATGGGCGCGGCACGTCCCCGACGGCTTTCACTCCCGCGCCTGCGCCACCGCGCGCCGCTATGCCTACGTGCTGCTGCAGTCGCCCGTGCGCCCCAGCGTGGAAGCCGGGCGCGTGGGCTGGGTCTTTCAGCCCCTGAACCACGAGGCGATGCAGGAGGCGGCCCGCCACCTGATCGGCGAGCACGACTTCAGCTCCTTTCGTGCCGCGGAATGCCAGGCCAGGAGCCCCGTCAAGCACCTGTCGCGCATCACCATCTCCCGCCGCACCCCGCCGCAGCCGGCCGCCACCGGGGCGCAGGGGTGCGAGGCCGCCTACTGGCGCTTCGAGTTCGAGGGCAATGCCTTCCTGCACCACATGATCCGCAACATCATGGGCTGCCTCCTCGCCGTGGGCCAGGGCGTGCAGCCCAGCGCGTGGATGCGCCAGGTGCTCGAAGCCCGCTCGCGCGCCGCCGCCGCGCCGACCTTCATGGCCGACGGGCTGTACTTCCTCGGGCCCCGCTACGATGCCGCCTGGGGCTTGCCCGAGCGCACCCCTGCGTATGATTGGCTGCCATGAACAGCCCCCATGACACGCCCTCACCCCCACGCACCCGCATCAAGATCTGCGGCCTCACCCGCGAGGAGGACGTGGACGCCGCCGTGGCGCTGGGGGCCGATGCCGTCGGTTTCGTGCTCTATCCCAAAAGCCGGCGCTGCGTGACGCCCGCGCGCGCCGCGCAGCTCAGCCAGAGGCTGCCCCCCTTCGTCACGCCCGTGCTGCTGTTCGTCAACGCGGCTGCTTCGGATGTGATAGCTGCTTGCGCAGGTGTGGCGGGCGCTACAGCCCAATTTCATGGCAATGAGACCCCCGAGGACTGCTGGCAGGCCAGCGACCGGGGGCGCATTCCCTTCATCCGCGCCGCGCGCATTCCGCTGGGAGCAGCCGGCGCACGCTTCGACCTCGTAAAATACGCGCACGATCACTCCCACGCCCGCGCCATCCTGCTCGACGCCCACGTCGAAGGTTATGGCGGGGGCGGCAAGGCATTCCATTGGTCACTGCTGCCACCAAACGTCAACGCTCACCTCGTTTTGTCTGGTGGGCTCACACCTGCCAACGTGGGCGATGGCATCAGGGCGCTGCGCCCGCGTTGCAAGACGCTGGCCGTTGACGTCAGCTCCGGCGTGGAGCTTGAAGCCGCCGATGGAACCCCCATGCACGGCATCAAGGACGCCGGCAAGATAGCCCGCTTCGTCGCCGCCGTGCGTGCGGCCGACGCAGCCCCAGCCCCTGAAAACGATGCCTGAATACCAACAACCGGACTCAAGCGGCCACTTCGGCCCCTATGGCGGCAGTTTCGTGAGCGAGACGCTCACGCATGCCATCGACGAACTGCGCGCCGCCTACGCGCGCTACCAGCACGACCCGCAATTCATCGCGGAATTCCAGCGCGAGCTGGCGCACTACGTGGGGCGCCCCTCCCCCGTCTACCACGCCGAGCGCATGAGCCGGGAGATCGGCGGCGCGCAGATCTACCTCAAGCGCGAAGACCTGAACCACACCGGCGCGCACAAGATCAACAACGTGATCGGCCAGGCCATGCTGGCCCGGCGCATGGGCAAGCCGCGCATCATCGCGGAAACCGGCGCCGGCCAGCACGGCGTGGCGACGGCGACGATCTGCGCGCGCTACGGCCTGCAATGCGTGGTCTACATGGGCGCCGAGGACGTCAAGCGCCAGAGCCCCAACGTCTACCGCATGAACCTGCTGGGCGCCACCGTCGTGCCCGTGCACTCCGGCAGCCGCACGCTCAAGGACGCGCTCAACGAAGCCATGCGCGACTGGGTGGCGAACGTGGACGACACCTTCTACATCATCGGCACGGTGGCCGGCCCCCACCCCTACCCGATGATGGTGCGCGATTTCCAGAGCGTCATCGGCACCGAATGCCTCGCGCAGATGCCCGAGCTGCTCGGCCAGGACCGGCAGCCCGACGTGGTCGTCGCCTGTGTCGGCGGCGGCAGCAACGCCATGGGCATCTTCTACCCCTACATCCCCCACGAGCAGGTGAAGCTGATCGGCGTGGAGGCGGCGGGGCTGGGGCTCGATTCCGGCAAGCACTCGGCGAGCCTGGAGCGCGGCAGCCCCGGCGTGCTGCACGGCAACCGCACCTACATCCTGCAGGACGAGAACGGCCAGGTGACCGAGACGCACAGCATCAGCGCCGGGCTGGACTACCCCGGCGTCGGCCCCGAGCACGCCTGGCTGCAGGAGACCGGCCGCGCCCAGTACGTCGGCATCACCGACGACGAGGCGCTCGCGGCCTTCCACCACCTGTGCCGCACCGAGGGCATCATCCCCGCGCTCGAATCGAGCCACGCGGTGGCCTACGCGATGAAGCTGGCCGGGACGATGGCGCCCGAGCAGTCCATCCTCGTGAACCTCTCGGGCCGCGGCGACAAGGACATCGGCACCGTCGCCGACCTCTCCGGCGGCGAGTACCACGACCGCCCGAGCCAGCACGGCGTCACCGTGAAGGGGGCCAAGGCATGAGCCGCATCGCAGCCACCTTCGCGGCCCTGGCCGCCAAGGGCCGCAAGGCCCTGATTCCCTACGTGACGGCGGGCTTCCCATTCGCCGACATCACCCCCGCGCTGATGCACGGCATGGTGGAGGCCGGCGCCGACGTGATCGAGCTCGGCGTGCCGTTCTCCGACCCCATGGCCGACGGCCCCGTGATCCAGAAGGCCGGCGAAAAGGCCCTGCAGCTGGGCATCGGCATGGGCGAAGTCCTGGAAATGGTGCAGAGCTTTCGCCAGCGCAACACCGGCACGCCCGTGGTCCTCATGGGCTACGCCAACCCGGTGGAGCGCTACGAGCAGCGCCACGGCGCGGGCAGCTTCGCGCGCGACGCGGGGGCGGCCGGCGTCGACGGCGTGCTCATCGTCGATTACCCGCCCGAGGAGAGCGCGCAGTTCGCCGCCGAATTGCGCGCGCACGGCATCGACCTCATCTTCCTGCTCGCCCCCACCTCCACGCCCGAGCGCATGCGGCAGGTGGCCCAGGTGGCCAGCGGCTACGTGTACTACGTGTCGCTCAAGGGCGTGACCGGTTCGGGGGCGCTGGACGTGCACGAGGTCGAGGCCATGCTGCCGCGCATCCGCGAGCACGTGAAGATCCCGGTCGGCGTGGGCTTCGGCATCCGGGACGCGGAAACGGCCCGGGCCATCGGCCGCGTGGCCGACGCCGTCGTGATCGGCAGCCGCATCATCACGCTCATCGAAGAGCAGCCCCACGAGCGCGTCGTGGGCGTCACCATCGATTTCTTGCGCCAGATCCGCAAGGCACTGGATAGCTGAAAGGCAAACGACATGTCCTGGCTGGAAAAACTGCTGCCGTCCAAGATCCATCAGACCGACCCGGCCGAACGCCGGCAAATCCCGGAAGGCCTGTGGATCAAGTGTCCGAGCTGCGACACCGTGCTCTACAAGACCGACCTGGAGCACAACCAGAACGTCTGCCCCAACTGCGGCCACCACCACCGCATCGGGGCGCGCGCGCGCCTGAACGCCTTCCTGGACGGCGAAGGCCGCTATGAAATCGGGCAGGAGGTGCTGCCGGTCGATGCCTTGAAATTCAAGGACAACCGGAAATACCCCGAGCGCATCAAGGCGGCGATGGAGTCCACGGGCGAGACCGACGCGCTGGTGGTTTTTGGCGGCGCGGTGCACGGCATCAGCGTAGTCGTGGCTTGCTTCGAGTTCGATTTCATGACCGGGTCGATGGGCTCGGTCGTCGGCGAACGCTTCGTGCGCGGCGTGGACAACGCCATCGAGCAGAAGGTGCCCTTCATCTGCTTCACTGCCAGCGGCGGCGCGCGGATGCAAGAGGGCCTGCTGTCGCTGATGCAAATGGCCAAGACCAACGCCGCACTCACGCGGCTGGCCAAGAAGGGATTGCCCTACATCAGCGTGCTCACCGATCCGACCACCGGTGGCGTGTCCGCCAGCTTCGCGTTCGTGGGCGACGTGGTCATCGCCGAACCCAAGGCCATGATCGGCTTTGCCGGCCCGCGGGTAATCGAAAACACGGTGCGCGTGACGCTCCCCGAGGGCTTTCAGCGCGCCGAGTTCCTGCAGACCAAGGGCGCGGTGGACATGATCGTCGACCGGCGCCAGCTGCGCGACACGGTCGCCCGGCTGCTGGCCATGCTGCAGCGCCTGCCCGCGGATGCCATAACCTGAAAAAAAGAATAGCTGGTAGCGCTTGACTGGCGGGCGTTTCAGCCCGATTTCACCAAAACATCACGCTGCCCTGCAGGTTGCCCAGCACGATCAGGAGCACCTGCAGGATCACCAGCGCCACCAGCGGCGAGAAGTCCAGCCCGCCCAGGTTCGGGAGGATGCGGCGGATGGGCGCGAGCAGCGGCTCGGCCAGGCGCGCCACCACGCCGGCGACCGGCGAATGGTTGGGCACCCACGTCAGCACCGCATGCAGGATGACGAGGCCGATCAGCCCCAGGATCGCCACGCGCAGCGTGCTGAACAGCACCAGCCCCGGCAGCAGCCCGAAGCCGTGCCCCACGAACAGCACCAGCACCAGGTACTCCACGAACTGCGCCAGCAAGGCTCCCACGACGCACGCGCTGTCCCAGCCCGCCACCGCCGGCACGAGCTTGCGCAGCGGCAGCACCAGCCAGTCGCTGAGCGCGAACACCGCCTGCCCGACCGGGTTGCCAAAGGGCAGGCGCTGGCGCTGCATGTACAGGCGCAGCAGGCACGTGCCGGTGATGACACTGCCCGCCACGTCGAGCAGGAAAGAAACGATCTGGTAGAACATGAGAGGCGCCCAGGCGGTCCGATCGTGCGATGATGCCACGCACGGCGCTGCGGGCCGCGCCTGGCAAGGCGCATGGGCGTGGCGAAAAACACCACCCGTTCAGGTTTTCCCCCCTTGCCAAAGCCCGGCAAGCCATTACCCTTGCCAGCTTTGCCGGCGTTGGCTATCGTCGGGCGTGCAACCCACACGCCCTCAAAGGTACACATGAAATTCCAGATGCACGTTCGCACGATGGTGATGGCTGTTACCGCAACCGTTCTCTCGACGGCGGGACAGGCCCAGATCAAGATTGGCATGGTGCTCCCGGCCAGCGGGCCGCTCGCGGAGATCGGCACCATGGTCAAGGAAGGCGTGGGCACCGCGGTGGAGCAGGTCAACGCCGCGGGCGGCATCAACGGCCAGCAGGTCGAGGCCGTGGTGTACGACGATGCCTGCGACCCCAAGCGCGCCCCCTCCGCCGCCAATCGCGTGCTCGACGACAAGGTGCGCTACGTCGTCGGCCCGGTGTGCTCGGGCGCCGCGATCTCGGCGGCGCCCATCTTCAGCAGCCAGCGCGTCGTCATGGTCACGCCATCGTCGACTTCGCCCACGCTCACCGATGGAACCGACTACCACTCCGTCTTCCGCACCATCGGCACCGACCGCGACCAGGGCGAAATCGCCGCGCACTTCATCGCCGAGAAGCTCAAGCCCAAGAGGGTCGCCGTGCTGCACGACAAGCAGGCCTACGGGCGCGGCATCGCCAACACGGTGCGCAAGACCCTGTTTCAAAGCGGCGTCGAGATGGGGCTGTTCGAGGGCATCACCTCCGGCGCCAAGGATTATTCGGACGTCATCGCCAAGCTCAAGGCGGCCAACGTCGATCTCGTCTACTTCGGCGGCTACCAGAACGACATGGGCCTGCTCCTGCGCCAGGCGCGCGAGCAGGGCCTGACGGCCAAGATGATGGGGCCGGATGGCGTGGCGAACGCGGAAATCAACAAGATCGCCGGTCCCGCCGTCGAGGGCATGATGGTGACGCTGCCGGCGGACTTCTCGAAAGATCCGAAAAACGCCGCCGTCGTCAAGGCATTCACCGACAAGAAGCGCAACCCCGCCGGGGCCTTCCAGCTCACCTCCTACGCCGCCGCCCAGGTCATCATGGACAGCATCAAGGCGGTCGGCGACGATCCCCAGCTCGTGGCCAACTACATGCACGACAACGCCTTCCAGACCCCGATCGGGCGCACCAGCTGGAAGTCCGACGGGGATCTGCGATCCTTCGAATTCCAGATCTTCGAGTGGCACCAGGACGGCAGCAAGACACTCGTCAAGTGAAGGCCCGCGCAGGCGCGACCCTCTAGAATCGGCGGTTTTCACCACCGCAGGCGGCCCTCGCCTGCCCCGACCAGGCGCGCCGCGATGCGGCGGCGCCCATGCTGCCATGTCTTCTTCCGAGCCCACCTCCGCCGCCGCGACGCCTGCTTCCGACGAAAACCAGCTCATTGCCGAGCGCCGCGAGAAGCTCAAGCACCTGCGGGAACGCCAGGCGCAGGGCCAGGGCGTCGCCTTTCCCAACGATTTCAAGCCGCGGCACCACGCCGCCGCCCTGCACGAGCAGTACGGCCCGGCAGAGGCCGAGGCCCTGCAGGCGCAGGCCGTCACGGTCAGCGTCGCCGGGCGCATGATGCTCAAGCGCATGATGGGCAAGGCGAGTTTCGCCACGCTGCAGGACGGCTCGCTCGGCGCCACGGGCGGGCGCATCCAGCTGTACGTCACGCGCGACGCGGTGGGCGACGAACCCTACGCCGACTTCAAGCACTGGGACCTGGGCGACATCCTCGGCGCCGAAGGCACGCTGATGAAGACCAAGACGGGCGAGCTCTCGATCAAGGTCACGCGCCTGCGCCTGCTGACCAAGAGCCTGCGCCCCCTGCCGGACAAATTCCACGGCATGCAGGACCAGGAGACGAAGTACCGCCAGCGCTACGTCGATCTCCTGATGGACGAGGCCGCCCGGCGGCGCTTCGTCGCGCGCAGCCAGGCCGTGGCCTCCATCCGCGCCTTCATGGTCGAGCATGGCTTCCTGGAAGTCGAAACGCCCATGCTCCACCCCATCCCCGGGGGCGCCAATGCCAAGCCCTTCGTGACGCACCACAACGCGCTGGACCAGGAGATGTACCTGCGCATCGCCCCCGAGCTGTACCTCAAGCGCCTGGTGGTGGGCGGCTTCGAGCGCGTCTTCGAAATCAACCGCAACTTCAGGAACGAAGGCATCTCGGTGCGCCACAACCCCGAGTTCACGATGATGGAGTTCTACGCCGCCTACTGGAACTACCGCGACCTGATGGACTACACCGAGCAGCTCCTGCGCGACGCCGCCATGAAGGCGGCCGGCACGCTCGAACTGAGCTATGGCGGGCGCGGCGTCGATCTGGCCCGGCCGTTCGCGCGCATGACGATCCGCGAGGCCATCGTCGCGCACACCGACGCGGGCCCCCGCGTGGACGACGCGGCGTGGCTCGTGGACGCGCTGAAAAAGCTCGGCCTGAAGGAAGAAAAAAACCATCTCTCCCGGCGCACGCTCGCCAGCCTGCAGGTGCTCTACTTCGAGGAAGCGGTGGAAGACAGGCTGTGGCAGCCCACCTTCATCATGGAGCACCCCACGGAAATCTCGCCCCTGGCGCGCGCCAACGACGCGCGGCCCGAGGTGACCGAGCGCTTCGAGCTCTACATCACCGGGCGCGAGATGGCCAACGGCTTCTCCGAGCTCAACGACGCCGAGGACCAGGCGGCGCGCTTTGCCGCGCAGGTCGCCGCCAAGGACGCGGGCGACGAGGAGGCCATGTACTTCGACCACGACTTCGTGCGCGCCCTCGAATACGGCCTGCCGCCCACCGGCGGCTGCGGCATCGGCATCGACCGCCTCATGATGCTGCTCACCGACAGCGCCAGCATCCGCGACGTGATCCTGTTCCCGGCGCTGCGCCGCGAACAATAGGGAAACAGGGGCCCCGCCATGCTGGCACGCCTGAAGACCGCGCTGCCACCGTGGATGCACGACTGGCTCGACATCATCGTGCCGGCCATGCAGATCCTGCTGATCGTGGCCGTCGCGCTGGTGCTGCACCACCTGCTGCGCCGCCTGATCTTTCGCGCCAGCGACCACTACCAGTTCCCGCACGAGCTGGTCAAGCCGATCAACGGCATCGTGCGCCTGCTGGTGTTCGGCGGCGCCACCCTGCTGGCGCTCGAACGCCTGGGCGTCTCGGCCGGCGTCCTGTGGTCCGCGTTCACCGGCTTCGCCACGGTGGGCGCCGTCGCCTTCTTCGCCGCGTGGAGCGTGCTCTCCAACATCTTCTGCGCGTTCCTGATTTTCATGGTCGGGCCGTTTCGCGTCGGCGACCACATCGAGCTGCTGGACACCAACACCGAAAAACCCGGCCCCGCGGGCAAGGTGGTCGACATCAACCTGCTCTACACCACGCTGGAAGACGCAAGCCCCCCCGCCGGCGAGCGCCGCTGGCTGCAAATCCCCAACGCTCTGGTCTTTCAGCGCGTCGTGCGCCGCTGGCACGCCGGCCCCGGCGCCGCGCCCGCCGGAAAAACGCCTCCCATACCAGAAAAATCGCCTTAAAACTGTACCGGCGCCTCAGGTTTTCCCCGTTGCCAAATGGCGCAAAACGGTTAATCTCGGCCCTCTCGCAGGTGCTTACCGGCACCGCAGAGGTTTTTCACTTCTACCAATTTGAAAAGAGACTCCATGAAATTCCGCTTGCACACCCTGGTTGGCGCCATCGGCCTGGCCAGCGCATCGTTGATGATGCCGGCCCACGCCCAGATCAAGATCGCGATGGTGATCCCGGCCACGGGCCCGCTCACCCAGTACGGCGACATGATCAAGGAAGGCGTGCTCACCGCCGTTGAAATGGTCAACGCCGCCGGCGGCATCAACGGCAAGAAGGTCGAAACCGTCGTCGTGGACGATGGCTGCGAGCCCAAGCAGGGCCCGGTCGCCGCCAACCGCGTCGTCAACGACAAGATCCACTACGTCGTCGGCCCGGTGTGCTCGGGCGCCGCCATCGCCGCCGCCCCGATCTACAACAACGAAGGCGTCGTCGTCGTCACCCCCTCGGCCACCTCCCCGGCCCTGACCGACGGCAAGAATTTCCACTCCATCTTCCGCACCATCGGGCGCGATGACCAGCAAGGCCCGTCCGCGGCCAAGTTCATCATCGAGAAGATCAAGCCCAAGAAGGTCGCCGTGCTGCACGACAAGCAGTCGTACGGCCAGGGCATCGCCTCCAACGTGCGCGACGACCTGAAGAAGGCCGGTGTGGACGTGGCGCTGTTCGAAGGCATCAACGCCGGCGACAGCGACTACTCCGCCGTCATCACCAAGCTCAAGAGCGCCGGCGTCGATTTCGTCTACTACGGCGGCTACCACCCCGAGATGGGCCTGCTGCTGCGCCAAGCGGGCGAGCAGGGCCTGAAGGCCAAGTTCATGGGCCCCGAGGGCGTGGGCAACCCCGAGATCAACGCGATCTCCGGCCCGGCCGTCGAAGGCATGCTGCTGACGCTGCCTGCCGACTTCTCGACCAACCCCAAGAACGCAGCCGTCGTGAAGGCCTTCAAGGACAAGAAGCGTGACCCCTCGGGCGCCTTCCAGCTGACGTCCTACGCCGCCGCCGAAGTCATCATGGACAGCATCAAGGCCGTCGGGGACGACAACAAGAAGGTCGCCGATTACATGCACAAGACCACGTTCGAAACGCCGCTGGGCCCCACGAGCTGGGATGCCAAGGGCGACCTGAAGTCGTTCGAGTTCCAGGTCTTCGAGTGGCACAAGGACGGTTCCAAGTCTCTCGTGAAGTAAGCCTGACCCAGGCTGCGCGCCGCCGCTGTTCCGCACACGGCAAGACCGTTGTCGCGGCACACGCTGGCGGCGCTTTCGTATTTGCTCCTGAGAGCCCGTGACACACCGGCACGCGCTCTGCCCGAGGGCCACACATGTCCAATTTCCTGCCTGAGCTGCTGCAGCAGCTATTCAACGGCCTGTCGCTCGGCGCAATCTATGCGCTGATCGCGATCGGCTACACGATGGTGTACGGCATCATCGGCATGATCAACTTCGCACACGGCGAGATCTACATGATCGGCGCCTACGTGGGCCTCGTCACGCTGTCCGCCGTGGGCGTGCAGGGCGGCCTGCCGGTGTGGCTGGTGATCTCGCTCATGCTCATCGTCGCCGTCGTGGTCACCGCCGTCTACGGCTACGCGGTCGAGCAGCTCGCGTACAAGCCGCTGCGCGACAGCCCGCGCCTCGTGCCCCTGATTTCCGCCATCGGCATGTCCATCTTCCTGCAAAACTGGATGGCGCTCGGCCAGGGCGCGCGCGACATGGCCGTGCCGGCGCTGATTCCCGGCGCCATGCACTTCGGCGGCGAGAACGGCAGCTTCGAGATCTTCGTCCCCTACGCCCGCGTCCTGGTGATCGCCGTCACCGTGGTGCTGATGGTGCTGCTCACGCTGTACATCCGCAATTCGCGCATGGGCCGCGCCAGCCGCGCCTGCTCGCAGGACATGCACATGGCCAACCTGCTGGGCATCGACACCAACCGCGTGATCTCGTTCACCTTCATCCTGGGCGCCATGCTCGCCGCCGTGGGCGGCGTGCTCATCGCGCTGGCCGTGGGCAAGCTCAACCCCTTCATCGGCTTCATCGCCGGCATCAAGGCCTTCACCGCGGCCGTGCTCGGCGGCATCGGCAGCATTCCGGGCGCCATGCTCGGCGGCGTCATCCTCGGCATCGCCGAGACGCTGGCCGCGGCCTACATCTCCTCGGAGTACAAGGACATCGTGGCCTTCCTGCTTCTCGTGCTGATCCTCATGTTCCGCCCCACCGGGCTCCTGGGCAAACCTGAAGTGGAGAAAGTCTGATGGCACGCACCACCACCTCCTCCCTCGACATCCGCAGCGCGCTGCGCGGCGCCATTTCCGCCACCGTGCTCGCGGCCATCGTGCTGCTGCCTTCGTTCACGCTGCACCTGGAGCGTGCCGGAGCGCGCACCACCATCGTCCCCAACTGGCCCACGCTGGCCTGGGGCTGCCTGGCCGTCTTCATCGTGCAATTGCTGCGGCCCTTCCTGCTGCCCAAACTCCCCACGGTCAAGCTGCCCAGCCTGCCAAGCTTCGAGCCCGGCCAGCACCGGGCGCTGGTGCTGGCCGTGCTGGTGGCCGCCGTGGTCTGGCCCTTCTTCGGCGGACGCAATTCGATCGACATCGCCACGCTCACGCTGATCTACGTCATGCTGGGCCTGGGCCTGAACATCGTCGTCGGCTTCGCGGGGCTGCTGGACCTGGGCTTCGTCGGCTTCTACGCCACCGGCGCCTACACCTTCGCCCTGCTCTACCACTGGGCCGGCTGGAGCTTCTGGCAGGCGCTGCCGTTCACGGGCGCGATGTCGGCGCTGTTCGGCTTCCTGCTCGGCTTTCCGGTGCTGCGCCTGCGCGGCGACTACCTGGCCATCGTGACGCTGGGCTTCGGCGAAATCATCCGCCTGCTGCTCGTCAACCTCGTAGGCCTGACGGGCGGACCCGACGGCATCGCCGGCCTGCCCAAGCCCACCGTGTTCGGTCTGCCGATGACGCGCAACCCGGCGGTGGAGGGCGGCACCACCTTCCACCAGTTCTTCGGGCTGGAATTCAACACCATGCACGTCATCATTTTTCTCTACCTGATGGCCCTGCTGCTCGCGTGCGTCACGCTCTACATCAGCAACCGCCTGATCCGCATGCCCATCGGGCGCTCCTGGGAGGCCCTGCGCGAGGACGAGATCGCCTGCCGCTCCCTGGGCCTGAACCCCATGAAGATCAAGCTCTCGGCCTTCACGCTGGGCGCGATGTTCGCCGGCTTCGGCGGCGCGTTCTTCGCCGCGCGCCAGGGCATCGTCAACCCGGAGTCGTTCACGTTCATCGAATCGGCGCTGATCCTGGCCATCGTCGTGCTCGGCGGCATGGGCTCGCAGCTGGGGGTGATCGTCGCGGCCATCGTGCTCACCGTGCTGCCCGAGCTGGCGCGCGAGTTCTCGCAGTACCGCATGCTGATCTTCGGCCTGGTGATGATCGTGATGATGGTGTGGCGCCCGCAGGGCCTGCTGCCCATGAAACGCCATCAGGTGGAGGTGCCGCAATGAGCGCCCCCATCCTGACCGTCAAGGACCTGAGCATGCGCTTCGGCGGCCTGCTGGCCGTGGACGGCATCGCTTTCGACGTCGCGCCCCAGGAGGTCTTCGCCATCATCGGCCCGAACGGGGCCGGCAAGACCACGGTCTTCAACTGCATCAGCGGCTTCTACAAGCCCACGACGGGCGCGATCGCCCTGGCCGGCAAGAACATCGCCGGGCACAGCAGCCACCACGTGGCCAACGAGGGCGTGGTGCGCACCTTCCAGAACGTGCGCCTGTTCAAGAGCATGACGGTGCTGGAAAACCTGCTGGTCGCGCAGCACCATCACCACAAGCCGCCGCCCCTGTCGGGCCTGTTCAACACGCGGCGCTACCGCGAGAGCGAACGGCTCAAGATCGTCAACGCCCTCAAGTGGCTGGACATCATGGGCCTGCGCGAGTACGCCAACCGCGAGGCGGGCAACCTGGCCTACGGCCACCAGCGGCGCCTGGAGATCGCGCGCTGCATGATCACCGAGCCGCGCCTCCTGATGCTCGACGAGCCGGCGGCCGGCCTGAACCCGCAGGAAAAGAACGATCTTCAGCAACTCATCGACCAGCTGCGGCGCGACTACGGCGTGACCGTGCTGCTGATCGAACACGACATGGGACTGGTGATGGGAGTGTCCGAGCGCATCCTGGTGATGGAATACGGCCGTCCGATCGCCCTCGGCACGCCCGAGGCGGTGCGCAACGACGAACGGGTCATCAAGGCCTATCTGGGAGAAGCCTGATGAGCGCCTCGACCCCCATGCTCCAGGTGGAGCAGCTCTCCACCCACTACGGCGCGATCTGCGCCGTCAACGAAGTCACGCTGCACGTCAACGAGGGCGAGATCGTCTCGCTGATCGGCTCCAACGGGGCCGGCAAGACCTCGCTCCTGATGACCATCTGCGGCACGCCGCGCGCCAGCGGCGGCAAGGTGGTGCTGCAGGGCCAGGACATCACGCACCTGCCCACGCACGAGATCATGCGCAAGGGCATCGCCATCTCTCCCGAGGGCCGGCGCGTCTTCCCGCAGCTCACCGTCGTGGAAAACCTCAAGATGGGCGGCTTCTTCCAGGACAAGGAAGCGAGCGAGAAAGGCGTGGCGCACGTGTTCGACCTGTTCCCGCGCCTGAAGGACCGCGCCAGCCAGCGCGCGGGCACGATGAGCGGCGGGGAGCAGCAGATGCTCGCCATCGGGCGCGCGCTGATGAGCGAACCGCGCCTGCTGCTGATGGACGAGCCGACGCTGGGCCTGGCGCCGCTCATCATCGCGCAGATCTTCGAGATCATCCAGACCATCCGCGCCGACGGCGTGACGGTGTTCCTGGTCGAGCAGAACGCCAACCGCGCCCTGTCGATCGCCGATCGCGGCTACGTGCTGGAGAACGGCCATCTCGTGCTCGAAGACACCGGCAAGAACCTGCTGGCCAACCCGGCGATACGCAAGGCCTACCTCGGCGGCTAGGCAGGGTGCTTAGGTAATTTCCCTGCTCCCGCCGGCCGCGGGTTCCGTCTACGATGCAAACGCTCGCAAACCCTGCGAGCGTTTTTAATTGGACGGGAGACCCATAATGAAGCTTATTCCATTTCTAATTCAATAGAGCATCAATAATCCACGGCCAGGCGACGATAGACCGGATTCGAAGAGGGTCGAGTT
>OFJB01000598.1_pt1 | contig 16983 bp, 13 predicted proteins | sample 1775081 | NCBI WGS metagenome assembly OFJB01 (sample SAMN08195771, study PRJEB24354) | sludge metagenome | isolation source: initial sludge from phenol fed wastewater aerobic bioreactor | place: India: Nagpur | collected 2016-06-05 | reverse complement strand
AACGAATTCGTGCCCTGGCACCTGGGTGCGACGCTTTGAATCACACGGTCGCTCAGCACCCCCATTCCTCAAGGAAGGCGCCAGGCCGTGTGAACGGTCGGAGGGCGCAGTCCTTCTCGCGCAGGCCGTCATTCCGGGGCCGCGCAGCGGAACCCGGAATGACGGAAATGGCGGCTGCACTGTCGGGGAACGTGCCGTCCCCACCTCGCAGGGGTGGGAATACAACGCCGAACGGCCTGCGACCGGGGCGGGAGAACTCGGCATGAAGAAGCGCCGCATCGGCAGCACAGCGCTCGAGGTCACCGAATACAGCTTCGGCGGCGCCTCGCTCGGCAATCTCTACGCGGCCGTCTCGCGCGACGACGCCATGGCCGTGCTGGACGCGGCCTGGACGTCCGGGATGCGCTATTTCGACACCGCGCCGCATTACGGATTCGGCCTCTCGGAGCGCCGCTTCGGCGACTATCTGGCGACCAAGCCGCGCGACAGCTACGTGCTGTCGACCAAGGTCGGGCGGCTTCTCCACCCGGTGCCGGAAGACCAGGTCCCAGATCTCGGCTTTGTCGATCCGCTGCCGTTCAGGCTGGAATACGACTACAGCTACGACGGCATCATGCGCTCGGTCGAGTTCAGCTACGCCCGGCTGGGCCTGAACCGCATCGACATCCTCTATGTCCACGACATCGGCGTCTACACGCACGGCGTGGACCTCACCAAGTCCCATCTCGGGCAACTGCTCGACGGCGGCCTCAAGGCGCTTGAGGAACTCAAGGCGAGCGGCACCATCCGCGCCTACGGCCTCGGCGTCAACGAGGTCGAGGTCTGCCTGAGCGTCATGCGCCGCGCGCCGCTAGACTGCATCCTGCTCGCCGGCCGCTATTCGCTGCTCGACCGCTCGGCTGAAGCCGAGCTCATCCCGCTGTGCCGGGACAAGCAGACCTCGCTGGTGATCGGCGGCGTGTTCAATTCCGGCATCCTCGCGACCGGCCCCAGGCCCGGCGCGCATTTCGACTATGGCCCGGCGCCGCGGGACGTGCTCGACAAGGTCGCCGCCATGGAGGCGATCGCCGAGCGGGGCGGCTATCCGCTGGCGGCCGCGGCGCTGCAATTCCCGCTGGCCGAGCCGTCGGTGGCGAGCGTGCTGATCGGCACCGCCAAGGCATCCAGCCTCCGGCGCAACATGAAGCTGCTGGAGACCGTGGTTCCCGCGACGGAATACGCCCGCTACGCCCCCCACACGATCGTGCAGCCGCCGCTGACCGGCGCCGTGCGCGAGTGAGCCCGTCGGCCGGAAAGAAAGGAATGGATATTCCATATTGACGATCAGTTGGAATTAATTCTTCATTCCGGACGAGAACCAACGCAGCGCAGATGGCGCGCAAGCGCGAGGAGGACGAACCAGGTTTGATTGAGCGGCCGACCGAAACCGGCTTGCAAGGCCGCAGACGATGGCTTAACAAACGACTGTCTGTTTTTTATCTATAAAGTCCCGATTGGGTTTCGCCTATCCAAGCGAGGGCACGTTCGGTTCACCAGGCGACTTAGGGAGGAAGCCTATGAAGTTCGTCACCACCATGCTTACCCGCCGCTCGCTGGTCGCGCTTGCCGCGGCCTCGATGCTTGCCGGCGCGCTGCCCGCGGCGCCCGCCGCGGCGGCGGACGTCACCATCCCGATCATCGTCAAGGACACCACATCGTTCTACTGGCAGATCGTTCTGGCCGGCGCCCGCAAGGCCGGCAAGGACCTCGGCGTCAACGTGCCCGAGCTCGGCGCCCAGGCCGAAACCGACGTCAACGGCCAGATCTCGATCCTCGAGAACGCCGTCGCCGGCAATCCGGCGGCCATCGTCATCGCGCCGACCGAGGCGAAGGCGCTCGGCAAGCCGATCGACGAGGCGGCCAAGAAGGTCAAGATCATCGGCATCGACTCCAGCGCCGATTCCAAGGCCTTCACCTCGTTCCTGACCACCGACAACAAGGTCGGCGGGCAGGTCGCGGCCGACGGCCTGGCTGCCGCGATCGGCGAGGCCAACGGCGGCAAGATCGAGGGCAAGGTGGCCATCATCACCGCCCTGCCCGGCGCCGGTTCGCTGGAATCACGCCGCGAGGGCTTCCTCGAGCAGGTCAAGGCCAAGTATCCGGGCCTGACGGTCGTCGCCGACAAATATGCCGACGGCCAGGCCACCACCGGCCTCAACATCGCCACCGACCTGATCACCGCCAATCCGGACCTCAAGGGCATCTTCGCCTCGAACCTGATCATGGCGCAGGGCGTCGGCCAGGCGATCGCCGAGAACAACCTCGCCGGCAAGGTGGCGCTGATCGGCTTCGACAGCGACGACAAGCTGGTCAAGTTCCTCGAGGACGGCGTCATTTCCGGCCTGGTCGTGCAGGATCCCTACCGGATGGGCTACGACGGCATCAAGACCGCGCTCGCCGCCTCCAAGGGCGAGAAGGTGGAAGCCTTCGTCGACACCGGCGCCAACCTGGTCACCAAGGCCAACATGAAGGATCCGAAGATCGACGCCCTGCTCAACCCGAAGCTGGACTGATCCTCCCGATCCCGTGCCTCCGGGCCGCACTGGCGGCCCGGAGGCACCACCGCCTGACCGCCGTCGGCGACAAACGGCTTGGCAATCCGCCGTCATGGTCTAGGCTGAACCGGACGGCGACCGGAGACGGCGCCGCGCCATGCCAATCGGGAGGCAACCGGGAGGATCGTCATGTCAGCGCCAGCAGCGGAACTGCACCCGGTTCCGGACGCCCCGGCCGGCAGCACCATTCTGGAACTGCGCGGGCTGGAGAAGAAATATCCGGGCACGCACGCCCTGAAGCCGGTCGACCTCGCCTTCAGGGCGGGCGAAATCCACGCCATCGTCGGCGAGAACGGCGCCGGCAAGTCCACGCTCATCAAGCTTCTCACCGGCGTCATGCCGCGCACCTCCGGCGAGGTGATCTGGGAAGGCAGGCCGGTGGCGCTGGCCACGCCCTACGAGGCGATGGCGCTCGGCATCAACGCGGTGCACCAGGAAATGGTGCTTTGCCGCCACCTCACCGTCGCCGCCAACATGTTCCTCGGCGAGGAGAGCGTCCGCTACGGGCTGCTGCAGCAGCGCGCCATGGTGCGCGAGGCGCAGAAGATCATCAACGACCTCGGCTTCGACCTGCCGGCGCACGCCATGCTGGGCGACCTCACCATCGGCCAGCAGCAGCTGATCGCCGCGGCCCGCGCCACCGTGCGCGGCACCAAGTTCCTCATCTTCGACGAGCCGACCGCCTACCTGACCCGCAAGGAGGCCGACCAGCTCTTCGCGCTGATCCGCCGGCTGAAGGCCGAGGGCGTCACCATCATCTACATCTCGCACCGCATGGAGGAGGTGTTCGAACTGGCCGACCGCGTGTCGGTGCTGCGCGACGGCACCTATGTCGGCACCCGCGCCATCGACGAGACCGACGACGCCGAACTGGTCCGGCTGATGATCAACCGCTCCATCGAGCAGATCTACCACAAGGAGCGCTTCACGCCCGGCAAGGTCATCGTCGAGGCGAAGAACCTGTCCGGCAAGGGCTTCGAGGACGTTTCCATGGCCGTTCGCGAGGGCGAGATCGTCGGCCTCTACGGCCTCGTCGGCGCCGGCCGCAGCGAGTTCGTCACCACGCTCTACGGCCGCCATGCCAAATCCGCCGGAACGATCCTGTGGGACGGCAAGGACGCCGACATCCGCTCCGAGCACGACGCGATCAGGCTCGGCATGGCGCTGGCGCCGGAAAGCCGGCGCGACCAGGGCCTGTGCCTCAACCTGCCGGTGGCCCTGAACCTCAACCTGCCGATCTACAAGCGCATCTCGAGGAACGCGCTGATCTCGGGCGCGCAGGAAAAGGCGCAAGCCGAACAGCAGATCGCCGGCCTGCGCATCAAGACGCCGACGCGCCATGCGCTCGCCTCCAGCCTGTCGGGCGGCAACCAGCAGAAGATCGTCATCGGCAAGTGGCTGAACCACGGCGCCAGGCTGTTCATCTTCGACGAGCCGACTGTGGGCGTCGATGTCGGCACCAAGGCCGAGATCTACCGGCTGTTCTCGACGCTGCTGGCCGAGGGCGCCGGCATCATCCTGATCTCGTCCTACCTGCCGGAGGTCTATGAACTGGCCGACACGCTGCATGTCTTCCGGCGCGGCCGGTTGGTGGCCAGCCACGGCTACCGCGCCGCCAGCCACGAGCAGGTCCTGTCGGAGGCGCTGGAAGCGGCGACACAGAAACACGGGGAGCATCAATGAGCACCGAAACCTTGCCCGCGGAGAAGCCGAAGCGGAATTTCAACGTCCTGTTCGGGCTGACGCTGCTCCTCCTGCTGGCGGCGCTGTGGATCGCGCTGTCGCTGGCGACGCCCTCCTTCGCCTCCGAGATCAACATCTCGAACCTGCTGCGCCAGGGCTCGATGATCGCGATCCTCGCCGTCGGCCAGACCTTCGTCATCATCACCGCCGGCATCGACCTGTCGGTCGGCGCCGTGGTCGGCTTCTGCACGGTCATTCCGGCCCTCATCATCAACGCCGGCTGGCCGGTCTGGGCCGCCGTCCTGGCGACGCTGCTTGTCGGCGTGGCGATCGGCCTGTTCCACGGCTTCGGCATCGTCCGGATGGGCCTGCCGCCCTTCATCATCACGCTGGCGACGCTGACCTCGCTGCGCGGCGTCGGCCTCCTGATGACCAACGGCAACTCGATCTCGATCAAGAGCGACGCCTTCCAGGAATTCTCGCGCAACTCCTTCCTCGGCATCCCCAACCTGTTCTGGATGGTCATCCTGGTGGCGGTGCCGTCCTACGTGTTCCTGCACCACAGCCGCTGGGGCCGCTATCTCTTCGCCGTCGGCTCCAATCCCGAAGCGGCGCGCCTGTCGGGCGTCAACGTGCCGCGCACCATCTACATGGCCTATATCCTGTCGGGCCTGTGCGCCTCCTTCGTCGGCGTGCTGCTCGCTTCCCGCATCGGCATCGGCAACCCGACCCAGGCCGAGGGCTGGGAGTTGCAGGCCATCGCCTCCTCGGTGATCGGCGGCACCTCGCTGTTCGGCGCCATCGGCTCGGTGCACGGGCCGCTGCTCGGCGCCTTCATCCTCGCCACCATCAACAACGGCGCCAACCTGCTCAACGTCAATTCGTTCTGGCAGCGCGTCATCACCGGCCTGCTCATCATCGTCATCGTCTATTTCGACGGGCTGAGGCGGCGCGGCAAATAGGAGAATCGGCGCCGCCCTCGCGGCGCGCGCCCGTAGGAAATCGGAACCCGAGACCATGAAGGCCGTCGTCTGCCGGTCGCCCGGCGAACTCGTTCTCGAAGACCGGGCGGAGCCCGGCGCGCCGCCGCCCGGCTGGGCGCTGGTCAAGGTCGGCCATGTCGGCATCTGCGGCACCGACTACCACATCTTCGAGGGCAAGCACCCGTTCCTCGCCTATCCGCGCGTGATGGGCCACGAGGTGTCGGGAACGGTCATCGAGGCGGGGGACGGGACCGCGCTCGCCGCCGGCCAGACGGTCATCGTCAACCCCTACCTCGCCTGCGGCAAATGCGTCGCCTGCCGGCACGGCAAGCCGAACTGCTGCGTGGCCATAGAGGTGCTCGGCGTGCATCGCGACGGCGCGATGTGCGGGCAGATCCTGGTGCCGGCGCAAAACCTCTATCCCGCCGGCGGCCTCCCGCCGGCCGACGCCGCGGCGGTGGAGTTCCTCGCCATCGGCGCGCATGCGGTGCGGCGCTCCCAGGCGGCGACCGGCGCGCGGGCGCTGGTGATCGGCGCCGGGCCGATCGGGCTGGGCACGGCGGTCTTCGCCCGCATCGCCGGACTGGAGGTCAGCCTGCTCGACATGAGCGCCGAGCGGCTGTCCTTCGCCGGGCGCGAACTCGGCTTCGCCGGCATCGACGGGGGCGGCGACGTCGCCGCGCAGATCGGGGCCGCGACCGGCGGCGACGGCTTCGACGTCGTGTTCGACGCCACCGGCAACGCCCGTTCCATACAGTCGGCCTTCGCCCATGTCGCGCATGGCGGCACGCTGGTGCTGGTCTCGGTGGTGAAGGACGACATCGCCTTTTCCGATCCCGAATTCCACAAGCGCGAGATGACGCTGGTCGGCTCGCGCAACGCCCTGGCCGCGGATTTCGAGCATGTCGCGGCCTCGATGCGCGCCGGCAAGGTGCCGCTGGCCAAGCTGGTCACGCACCGCACGACGCTGGCCGACACGCCGCGCGACCTCGCCCGCTGGGCGCACGACAAGGCGGGGCTGATCAAGGCGGTGATCGAGGTGGGGTGAGACGACGCTCTGCCTTGAGGGCAGCCTGCGGTGCATTTTCGGCGTTCGTCATCCCGGTCTGGCGAGCGTGCGAGCGCGGGCCGGGCACCGCGCTTCACCGTCGGGCCGCCGACCAGGCGCCGGTAGTGTGTCGAGAGGAGAGGGCCCCTGCGGTCATAGAAGGCGGCCTTTCCAAAGCCCAGGCAGCGTTGAAATTCGCAGTGACGGCGAAAGTCGTGAAGCGGTGGGTGGAACGCGCTATGCGACGGCCCTGCCCCTGGCGTACGGCAGCGCCGCTACCGCCTCGCGAAGAGGGCCTCAACCGCCGCGGCGACCGCGAACAACCTCCGGTCGTGGCCGCCGCGCCCGACCAGCATCAGGCCGGCCGGCAGCGAGGTGCCGGGCATCGGCAGGGAAATCGCGCAGAGGTCGAACTGGTTGGCGATCTGGGTGTTGCGCAGCAGCAGGCCTTCCGCACGGTCGCGCACTGCCTCGTCGGCCATGTCGGCGATCGGCGGGGCCAGGATCGGCACGGTCGGCAGGACGAGCGCGTCGAGACCCGCAAGCCGCGCGTCCATCGCCGCCGCGAGTTCCCCGCGCCGGCGCAGCGCGCGGATGTAGACCGGCGCAGGGACGGCCGCGGCGCGCGACAGCGGACCGGAAACATGCGGGTCGACAGGCGTCTTCGCGCCCGCCGCCAGCCAGTCGGCGTGGATTTCAGCGCCTTCCATCGCCGCGATCGAGGCGCGTTTCGTGGCGGCGCGCAGTTCGGCCAGGAGGTCGTCGACGCCGGTTTCCGAAATATGCACTCCCGTAAGCTCAAGCTTACGGATATTGTCGTCGAAAGCCGCGCCGACTTCCGCTTCGGTGGCGGCGAACAATGCGCCGCGCGGGATGCCGATGCGCAGGCCGGCGAGCGGCGCGGGGATGAGCGCCCACGGCTCCTCGCCGGCCATCACCGCATCCGCCGCCGCGCACGCCGCCACCGTGCGGGCGAGCGGGCCGATGGAATCCAGCGTCGGCGACAGCGGAAAGGCGCCTTGCAGCGGCACGCGCCGCGCCGTCGGCTTGAAGCCGACGACACCGTTCAGCGCCGCCGGGATGCGCACCGACCCGCCGGTGTCGGAGCCGATGGCGACGTCGCTGGTGCCTTCCGCCGCCGAGACGCCGGCGCCGGAGGAGGAGCCGCCGGGAATGCGCGCCGGATCGGCGGCGTTGCCGGGCGTGCCGGTGTGCGGATTGTTTCCGATAGCGGTGAAAGCGAACTCGGTCATCGCCGTCTTGCCGACGATGACGGCGCCGGCGCGCCGCAGCCGCGCCACCACGGCCGCATCCGCTTTCGCCGGCGGCGCCTCCCGCAGCATGACCGAACCGGCCAGCGTCGGCTCGCCCGCGACATCGAAAAGGTCCTTGACCGAGACGATGGCGCCGTCGAGCGGCCCGAGGCAGACGCCGGCCTGCGCGCGCGCAGCGGCGGCACCGGCGGCGGCGCGGGCCGCGTCGGCATGGAGTTTTGCAAAGGCCCGCGCCTCGCCGGCGCGGGCCTCGAGCCTCGAGAGGATTCCTTCAAGCCGGTCGCGGGCCGATGCCATCGATGTTGCCTCTCCTTGCCGGAACGCTATGTGGTTTTGCCTTGCCACGGCACCTTCCAGTCCGCAACCTGGGCGCATCATGTCCGCCGTCTACCAGCCGATCGACACGCTGAAATCCGTTGCGGAGGACGTCTGGATCGTCGACGGCCCGGAAATCCGCTTCGGACCTCCGGGCCTGAAGATGCCGTTTCCCACGCGCATGACCGTCGTGCGGCTGGCGCAGGGTCTGTTCGTCCATTCGCCGACCGAGCTGACGGCCGGGCTGAGGGCCGAGATCGAGGCGCTCGGCAAGGTGCGCTGGATCGTCGGGCCGAACCGCATCCACTACTGGTGGATCCCGCAATGGCACGACGCTTTTCCCGACGCAGCCGTGTTCCTCGCGCCGCGCATCCGCGAACAGGCCGGCGACCACATCGCTTTCGCAGCCTGCCGCCTCGAAGGCGCGGACCGCTATCCCTGGGACGCCGAGATCGCCACGCTGCCGGTGGCCGGCAGCTACATGACCGAAGTGGAGTTCTTCCACCGTTCCAGCCGGACGCTGGTCCTGACCGACCTGATCGAGAATTTCGAGCCGCGCGGGCTTTCGCTCGGAATGCGGCTGCTGACCAGGCTGGGCGGCGTGCAGGACCCGCACGGATCGATGCCGCGCGACATGCGCGCCAGCTTCTCCGGCCGCAAGGCCGAACTGCGCAAGGCCGTGCAGACGATGATCGACTGGGCGCCGGAGCGCGTGATTCTCGCGCACGGCCGCTGGTACGCGCGCGACGGCGCGGCGGAGCTCCGGCGGGCCTTTCGCTGGCTGCTCGGCTGAGCCATGCGGATGTCGCGCCGCCGCTTCGACCGGCAAATGGCGGCGACAGCCTCTCGCCCCGTCCGCGCGGAGAAGGTAAGGGTGGAATGCGGTGCCGACTCTCCCGGCGCCGCGGACACGGCATCAAGCCGAACTGAGGAACGTCATGCCCTACACGCCCGCCGAGAACCGCTATTCCGCCATGCTCTACAACCGCTGCGGGCTATCGGGGCTGAAGCTGCCGGCGATCTCGCTCGGCCTCTGGCACAATTTCGGCGACGACACGCCGCACGCGACGAAGCAGGCGATCGTGCGCAAGGCGTTCGATCTCGGCATCACCCATTTCGACCTCGCCAACAACTACGGGCCGCCGCCCGGCTCGGCCGAACGCGCCTTCGGCGAGATCCTGCGCACCGACTTCGCCGGCCATCGCGACGAGCTGATCGTCTCGACCAAGGCCGGCTACGAGATGTGGCCCGGCCCCTACGGCGAATGGGGCGGCCGCAAGTACATGCTCGCCAGCCTCGACCAGAGCCTGAAGCGCATGGGGCTCGACTATGTCGACATCTTCTATTCGCACCGCTTCGATCCCGACACGCCGCTGGAAGAGACTTGTGGAGCGCTCGACCATGCGGTGCGCTCGGGCAAGGCGCTCTACGCCGGCATCTCCTCCTACAATTCGCAGCGCACGCGCGAGGCCGCCGACCTGCTGAAGCGGCTCGGCACGCCCTGCGTCATCCACCAGCCGAGCTATTCCATGCTCAACCGCTGGGTCGAGGACGACGGGCTGCTCGACACGCTGCACGGCCTCGGCATCGGCTCGATCGCGTTCACGCCGCTGGCGCAGGGCATGCTGACCGACAAGTACCTGAAGGGGATTCCCGAGGGCAGCCAGGCGAGCCAGGGCAAGTCGCTCAAGGACTCCTTCATCAACGACAAGAGCATCGCCGACATCGGGGCGCTGAACGAGATCGCGAAGACGCGCGGCCAGAGCCTGGCGCAGATGGCGCTGGCCTGGGTGCTGCGCGGCGGCCGCGTCACCTCGGCGCTGATCGGCGCCAGCCGGCCGGAGCAGGTTGAGGACTGCGTCGGCGCGCTGAAGAACCTCGACTTCGGCGACGCCGAGCTTGCCGAGATCGACCGCTACGCCCGCGACGCCAACGTCAATTTGTGGGCGGCGTCGGCCGAGCGGAAGGGACCGCCGCGGAAATAGTCAGGCCGCGGCCGAAAGGCATTTGGCGCAGGTGCCGCGGAACTCGATGACCGCCTTCTTCGGCGCGAAGCCGGTGGAGCGCACCCAGTCGTCGAGCCGGCGGCCGACCGCGTCGTCGCAGAATTCGGTGACCTGGCCGCACTGGTCGCAGATGGCGAAGGCGGTCATGGAGTGGCTGTGGGAATGGCCGTGGTCGTGCGGCTCGGCGCAGGCGACGAAGGCGTTCAGGCTTTCCAGCCGGTGGACGAACCCTTCCTTCATCAGCGCGTCGAGCGCGCGGTAGACCTGCAACGGCGCGCGGAAACCGCGCTCGCGCAGCTGGTCGAGCAGCGTGTAGGCGCTGAGCGGCCCGCTCGAAGCCTCGAGCTTCTCCAGTACGCAAAGCTGGTTCCTGGTGAGCGCCGTCCTTGCCGTCATCATGTCGTTTCCGGGGCCGCGGCGATCCTGCCGCTCCCCTGAAATAGCGAGGTTCGGCCGGCTTTTCCACCGTCGCGGCCCCCTGTGGAGGAATAGAGGCTTCCGCCGAAGCGGCTTGCTCCGGGGAAGGACTTCCCAAATACTGCCAAAATCGTCCGGAAAGCTGCGGTGGCTTGGGTGAAATCAACGGGCTTGGGGAAGCAATCATGATCATCTTGACACGCCGGTCGCTGCTGGCGGGAACCAGTGCTCTGGCGGCCGCGAGCCTGGCGCCGTCCTTCGGCGCCTACGCCGCGGCGCGCACCTACCGGGCGCTGCTGGTCGCCTGCACCGACTATCCGAACCTGCCGAAGCGCAACTGGCTGATCGGCCCGAAGCACGATGCCGGGCTGGTGCGCGACTATCTGCTGAAGAACGCGCCGGTGGCCTTCGCGCCGGAAAACGTCACGCTGCTGGCGCAGGACGTCGAGGGGGCCGGCGGCCTGCCGACGCATGCCGCCATCACCGCCGCGCTTGCCGACATCGCCTCGAAAGTGCAGCGCGACGACTTCGTCTACCTGCATTTGTCCGGCCACGGCGCGCAGCAGCCGCAGCGCAGGCAAGGCGACGAGACCGACGGGCTGGACGAGATCTTCCTTCCCGTCGACATCGAGAAATGGGTCGACCGCGAGAGCGGCGTGCCGAACGCGCTGGTCGACGACGAGATCGGCGCGGCGCTCGACGCCATCCGCGACAAGGGCGCCTTCATCTGGGCGGTGTTCGACTGCTGCCATTCCGGCACCGCGACGCGCGCGGCCGAGGTGGACGACGAGATGGAGCGCAAGATCGAGTTCGCCGACCTGGTCGGCGGCGACGACGCCGCCAAGGCGGCCGCGCAGAAGGTCTATGACGGCGTGGTGGCCGCGGCTGCCTCCCGCGACGTCGGCGACGACACCGGTCCGCGCAAGCCCGCCTTCAACCTGACGCCGACCGGCGCCGAGCCGATCGCCAAGGGCAAGCTCGTCGCCTTCTACGCGGCGCAGACGATCGAGACGACGCCGGAGATGCCGCTGCCGAGGGGCGTGGAGGACGCCACCCGCTTCGGCCTGTTCACCTTCACCATCATGGCCAAGCTCGCCGAGAACCCGAACGTCACCTACCGCCAGCTCGGCCAGGCCGTTCTGCAGCAATACACCGCCGACGGCCGCACCCGGCCGACGCCGCTGTTCGAGGGCGAGCTCGACGCGCGCGTCTTCGGCACGGAGAAGTCCGACGCGGTCAACCAGTGGCCGATCACCGTCAAGGGCGAAAGCGTCACCATCAATGCCGGCCGGCTGCAACGGCTGGCCCCCGGCAGCAAGCTGGCGATCCTGCCCTCGGCGCTGTCGACGCTGGACCAGGCCGCCGGCTATCTGGAGGTCTCCTCGGCCAAGAACCTGGAAAGCCGGCTGAAGCCCGTCGCCTATGACGACAAGCCGGCGCTGAAGGTCGCCGACATCCCCGCCAACGCCTATGCGCGGGTGGCGGAACTGGCGGTCGACTACAAGCTCGCCGTGGCACGGCCGGCGCCGACCGCGGGGCTCGAAAAGGAGACCGGCCTGGTCAATTCGGTGCTCGACGAGCTGGCCGCGGCCAAGGACAGCGGCATCTCCATCGCGCTGGTCGAGCCCGGCAAGGGCGCCGACCTCAGGTTGGCGGTGCTGAGGGAGAACGCCATCGCCGGCGCCGCCGCCAACGCCACCGACCGGCCGGCGCTGTGGTTCCTGCCGGCCTCCGGCGACGTGACGACGACGAACGGCGCGCGGCCGCCGCTGATCGTCATCCACCCGGACGACCGCGCGAAGCTCCTGGAGGCGACGAAGAAGAACCTCACCACCATCTTCCGCGCCACCGGCCTGTCGCGGCTGGCGGCGGCCTCCGACTACCGGCCCGAGGAGGTGGACGTCGTCTTCCAGCTCAAGCGCGACGGCGCGGACGCGCTGGAGCCGCTGGAGGCCTCCAGCGTGCCGCGCGCCTCGCCGGGCGACCAGGTGCACGTCAAGGCGGTCAACAATTCCGCCAACCTGGTCGACCTCAACGTGCTCTATGTCGGCTCGGACTACTCGATCACCCACATCGTGGCGGAGCGGCTGACCTCGCAGGCGACGCTGGAGGAGGGTCTCCTGCAGTTCACCGATTCCAGCTTCGGCATGGAACGCATGATCGCGGTGCTGACGGAGGCGCCGCCGCAGAGCGAGAAGGAGGACCTGTCCTTCCTCGCGCAGGACGGCGTGCCCTCGGCGACGCGCGGCGTGGGCGGCGGCTTCTCCGACATGCTGGCCGACATCGGCATGGCGCCGGCGACGCGCTCGGTGATGAAGCGCTCCGGCGACAAGGGGCCGAAAGGCGCGGTGATGATCTTCCCGGTGGAGACGGTGCCGCGCGCCTGAGGGCGAGCCGCCGCCCCAAGGACGGCTCCCCGGAAAACGTCAAATGGAATATGGTGGGCCGCATGCGCCGTATGCGGCCCTCGGCAGTGAAAGGTGTCCCCCCGTGAAGATCCTTCTCGTTTCGCTTCGCCTTGCCCTGGCCGGCGTCTCCGCCGCCTCCCTCGCGAGCGCCGGCGCACGCGCCGGCGAAGCCTGCGGCCTGTGCTCGCAATCCATCGTCACCAACTCGTCGCTGGCCGACTGCTTCCTCGAGCAATACGACCAGCTTGCCAAGGAGGACGGCACGGCGATCGCCGTCGACCTGTCCGATTGCGGCTCGCGCGGCATCGTCGAGGCGCTGCCGTCGCCGAACGCCGCGGTCGTCGAGCCGGATACGCAGTTCATGCTCTCGCGCACGCAGCTCGATTGCCTTAAGAAGAAGCTGGAGGAGCCAGGCATCGTGCTCGATCCGTCCGTGAAGATCGAACTGGGCAGCTGCGGATGAACAGGCCGGGGGTGAAGGAAGTCCGTCGCGTCGAGGGCAAGCCGTCCAACACGCTGGCGTTGACCATGTCGAAGGAAAGGACCAACGCGGAGGACCAGCCGAGCGACCACGACATCGACGCGCCGGCGCCGAAGAAGGACACCCCCTTCACCGACGGCGACTGGCGCATCCGCGTCGATGCATGGGCCGGGCTGTTCGTGCGCATCGGCCTGGTGATCGGGGCGGTCTTCTCGGTCTACCAGTACCTCGCCCAGCGCGAGGAGCAGCGCGTCGCCCAGACCATGCGCATGGTCGAACTGTGGGACCAGGGCGACTACCAGCTGGCGCAGCAGTCGCTCAAGGCGCGGCTGAGCGAATTGAACGAGAAGTACCGCGACCTTCTTGGTGCGAACCCGACGCAGAAGGAACAATCCGTCTATCGCCAGCGCATCGGCATCCAGGCCTTCACGCCCGACGGCGGCAGCAAGCCGCTGACGGACTTCAGCGCCGACTTCGACAGAATAGTCTATTTCCTCAACCGGCTGGCCTTCTGCGTCGACGGCGGGCTGTGCTCGCGCAAGATGGCCGACGCCTATTTCCGCGACTACGCGGCCTCCTTCTGGAGCTACTTCGCCGGCTACATCGAGAAGCAGCGCAAGGCCGGCGCTCCGACCTACGCGCTGGCCATCGAGAAATACGTCAGCGAAGGTCCGCCTTCGACGCCGCCCGCCAACTGACGGGTCGGCCATGCGGGGCGGAGCGATGGTCAGGGCCGTGGTCTTCCTCGTTCTGGCCCTGGCGCTTTCGCCTGCGCCGGCTCGGGCGGACGGCGCGGACTTTCGGCTCGACCTCGACGCCGGCGGCCACACCGCCCGCGTCACCGATCTCGCCTTCACGCCCGACGGCGAGACCATCGTTTCGTCATCCGACGACAAGACCATCCGGGTATGGGACTGGCAGAGCGGCGTGACGCTGCGCACGCTGCGCGGCTACGCCGGAGACGGCAGCGACGGCAAGGTCTATGCCATAGCCGTGTCGCCGGACGGCAGGACGGTCGCGGCCGGCGGCTATTTCGGGCCGGGCCTCGGCGACAAGCCGCCCTATGGCGACGTCAGGCTGTTCGACCTGTCGACAGGCCGCCTCAAGGCGGTGCTGAAAGGCGCCGAATACGAGATCTACGACCTCGCCTTCTCCGCCGACGGCGGACGGCTGGCCGCCGGCGGCGCCGACGGCTTCGTCTATCTCTGGCGGCGGGACCAGAAATCCGACAGCGGCTGGAGCGCCGACACCAGGCTGGACGCCGATTCCTGGCACGTCGACAAGCTCGCCTTCGCGGCCGGCGGGACGCGGCTGGCCGCGGCCACCACCGACAACGGCATCCGCCTGTGGAACCTCGAAAGCGGCGAGGAAGTGACGCTGCCGGACGAGGCGGAGGCGCTGCGCGACACCTCCGTCACCGCGCTGGCCGTCTCGCAGGACGGCGCGCTGTTCGCCACCGGCGGCAAGGGCGGGCTGGTGCAGGTCTGGCGCGCCGGCGACGGCGCCCTGGTTCGCGCCATGCCGCAGCAGGATTTCTTCATCGGCTCGCTGACCTTCGCGCTGAACGGAACGCGGCTCGTCGCCTCCTGCGGCTACCGCTGCGCCGACAGCCACCGCACGGTGGTGTGGAACGCCGGCACCGGCGAGACGGCGCTCACCTATTCCGGGCATGACGGCACGGTCTTCACCAGCGCCGCCAACGGCGACGGTTCGCTGGTGGCGACGGCGGGCGGCACGCGCCATTCGATAGAAGTGTGGGACCCGGCGACCGGCGAGCGGAAGGCGAGGCTGGAAGGCAGGGGCGAGCCGGTGACGGCCGTCGGCATCGGCGCGGCCGGAGACGTCGTCGCCTGGGGCACCGGCGACGCCTGCCCCCGGCGCGTCGCCTGTCCGGAGCTGATGGGAGCGCTGGAACATGGGCTGGCGCTGCCGACGAAGGACCGCTTCTTCGACAGCCCCGGGGCCGCCGATGCGGCGGCCGGCTACCTGCGCGCCGTGGCCTCGACCGGGCAATGGTCGCTGGCGGCGAAGCCCGGCGGCAAGGACGACCTGGAGAACGCCGTGCTGGAGGTGAGCAACGGCGGCAAGGTGGTGGGCAAAATCGAGAACGGCGCCGAGAACGGCTTCGTCCATGCCGCCTTCACGCTGGTCGACAAGGGCCTCGGCCTGATCACCGGCGGCGCCGACGGCACGCTGCTGGAATACCGTACGGCGACGGCGCGCGTCTCCGGCGAATTCGTCGGCCATACGGGCGAGGTGCACGCCATGGCGGCGGCCGAGAAGGCCGGCCTGCTGGTGACCGGCAGCGCCGACCAGACGCTCAGGCTATGGAACCTGAAGACGCACGAACTGATCGTCTCGCTGTTCTTCGCCGGACCGGACTGGATCGTGTGGACGCCGCAGGGCTACTATTATTCCTCGCCCGACGGCGACAGGCTGATCGGCTGGCAGGTCAACCAGGGCCGCGACCACGAGGGCCGCGTCATCCGCTCCGACCAGCTCAAGCGCTATCTGTGGAGCCCGGAGCTCGTGCGCCGGGCCATCGTGCTCAGGAGTGCAGAAGCGGCGATCAAGGAGATGCGGCCGGGCGTCGACAAGGAGTTGCAGAAGCTGCTCGAACGCAAGCCGCCGGACTTCGGCGTGCGCGTCGCGGCCGACCAGTCGGGCGTGCGCGACGGCTTCGTCGCTGTGGAGATCACCGGCGCGAAGGAGGCCGGCGCCGAGGTCGCCGACCTGTCGATCCTGTCGAACAGCCGCAATGTCGGCTCCTTCACGACCCGCTCCGCCGACGGCGGCGAGACGACCGTCGTCGAGGTGCCGGTGGAGGACGGCGAAAACACCATCCGCGTCACCGGCACCAACCAGTTCGGCTATCTGACCGAGCGGTCGGTGACGGCGATCGCCCGCAAGGTCGAGAGAAAGGCGAACAAGGGCAAGCTCTATGTCGCCGTGATCGGCGTCGACAAATATCCCTTCCTCACCGACGCCTGCGGCGGGCGTCCCTGCGACCTGCGCTACCCGGTGGACGACGCCACCGCCTTCCTCAAGGTGGTTTCGGAACGGACGGCGCCGCTGTTTTCCTCGGTCGAATCGCTGGTTCTGGTCAACCAGGAGGCGGTGCGCGACGCCGCCGGCTTCAAGGCGGCCGGCGTGGACGAGATCCTGGAGCCGGATTCCGACACGATCGACGACCAGCTTGCCGACTTCCTCGACAAGCCCGGCGAGAACGACACCACCATCGTCTTCGTCGCCGGCCACGGCATCAACATCGACGAGGATTACTATTTCATCCCCACCGACGGACGAAAGCAGGGTGCCGACAAGTGGAAGCGGTCTTCCCTGGTCGACTGGGGCGACATCCAGAAATCGGTCGAGCGCGCCAAGGGCATGCGCTTCATGCTGCTCGACACCTGCCACGCCGCCAACGCCTTCAACCCCCGGCTGGAGAAGGACGCGCAGGACGCCCGCATCGTCGTCTTCTCGGCCACGGCGGCCAACAACACGGCGGCCGAACTGCCGGAACTCGGCCACGGCGTGTTCACCTATTCGATCCTCGAGGGGCTTGGCGGCAAGGCGAAATCCTCCGACAGCGGCGTGACGCTGTTCGGCCTCGCCGACTATGTCTCGCGCGAGGTGGCGCGGCTCACCCAGTCGCGCCAGAAGCCGTTCTACTATGTCGGCGGCGTCGAGAACGTCGTGCTGGCCGAACCGTGACCGTCCTGCCCATGAATTTCATGTCAGGCACACTTGGAGGCCCCCCTCTCCGTCACCGCT
>OFJB01000597.1_pt1 | contig 16995 bp, 16 predicted proteins | sample 1775081 | NCBI WGS metagenome assembly OFJB01 (sample SAMN08195771, study PRJEB24354) | sludge metagenome | isolation source: initial sludge from phenol fed wastewater aerobic bioreactor | place: India: Nagpur | collected 2016-06-05 | reverse complement strand
AAGTTGGTGAAGTCGGCGATCACCTGCAGCAGCGAGCGCACGTCGATGTCCTGGAAGTTCAGCGACAGCTTCTCGCCGCGGTAGCCCGGCCCCTGGGTCAGCTTGTCGGGGTTGGTCTTTTGCTGGCGCACCTCGACCACCAGTTGCTTGTCGCTCTGGTAGGCGCTGTGCTCCCATGCCCCCTTGGGCTCGATGACCATGCGCACGCGGTCGCCCGATTGCACGGTGGTGATGGTCTGCACCGGCGTGCCGAAATCGGCGACGTCCAGCTTGCGGCGCAGGCCCTCGGGCAGGCTGGTCTTCAGGAATTCGACCACCAGCTTCTGCCCCTGCTGCTTGATGTCCACGCCCACCTGGTTGCTGGGCAGGTCGACCACCACGCGCCCGGCGTTGTCGGTGCTGCGCCGAAAGTCGATGCCCTGCAGCGGCTGCTCGGTGTCGGCATGGCTTTCGGCAAACGTGCTTGCACTGGGTGCCGGCGTGGCTGCCGCGGCCACGGCGCCCAGCGTGACCAGCACCGCGCGGCCCTGCACCTCGGCCTGGTAGGTGGTGGGCTGCTTGAGGTTGAGCACCACCCGCGTGCGGTTGCTGCCCTGCGCCACGTTGGCGCCGCGCAGGTTGCCCTGGTCAATGGCGATGTTGCTGTGCGCGACCCCGCTGACGACGCCCGGAAAATCGAGTGCGATGCGCGCCGGCGATTGCACGACGAAACCGGCCGGTGGTGCCACCAGGGCCTGGTTCAGCTCGATGCGGACGACTTCGGCGCCGCCCTGAATCGAGCTGGTGATCGACTCGATGCGCGCCTGCGCCATGGCGATCGTGACGGCCCCGAAAGCCATCAAACCCAGCGCGGCAACGCGCACCTGCCGGCAGTTCGGCATCCACTTGCTCATCGTTTTTTCTCCTGCAACTGCAACTCCGCGTTGCGCTCGATCCATTCACCGGCCGCGTCCTGCACGATTTCTCGCAAATTCACGTCGCTCTCGCTGATCTGGGTCACCCGGCCATAGTTTTGGCCCAGGTGGTCGCCCACCTTGACCTGATAGAGCAGCTTGTCGACCCGCACCAGTGCCACGCGCCGGCCCCCGCGATCCAGGCTGCCCACCATCGACATGGTGTCCAGCGGAAAAGCCTCGAGCGGCTCCTTGCGGCGATTGAGTTCGGGCTCGATCAGCGAGTCGCCCGAGCCCTTGACACCGGATTCACGTCGCAGCGCCTGCGTCAGGCGCTCATGGCCAAAGGGGTCGGCCGCCGCGACCTCGGTGTAGGCCTGGGGCACATATTTCTTGGGCTCGGCCAGGGGCGTGACCTTGGGCACCATCTGGCGCCGCTGCTCGGCCATCCACTGCTGCAGATCCTCCTGTGCCGGCGCGCACCCGCCCAGCAGGGCCGCGGCGCCAAACACCCAAGCCAGGCGTCCAACGCGCCGCATCATTTCTTGGCTCCCGGCTTGGCCGTGGCCTTCTGCTGCGCCGCGATTTCTTCGGGATCGAGGTAGCGGAAGGTCTTGGCCGTGGCCTCCAGCACCAGCATGCCGGATTTGTCCTTGTCGCCGCTGGGCGACACCGACAGGTTGTTGAGCGTGACGATGCGCGACAGATGGGCGATGTCGGAGCTGAAGGCACCGATGTCGTGATAGCGGCCGGTCACCTTGAGCGCGATGGGCAGCTCGGCGTAATAGTCCTTGACCACCAGTTGGCCCGGCCGGAACAGCTCGAACTGCAGGCTGCGACCCAGGCCCGCCTGGTTGATATCCGACAGCAGGGCATCCATCTCGGCCTTGTTGGGCAGCTGCTTTTCCAGCAGGTTGACGTATTGCAGAACCTGCACGCGCTGCTTCTTCAGCTCTTCCAGGCTCACGGCCTTTTGCAGCTTGCCGCGATAGTCGTTGCGCAGGGTCAGCTCCTTGGCCTGCTCGCCCTCGAGCTCCTCGTCGACGCTCTTGAGCCAGGCAAACCAAAGGATGCCCACCATCACGGCCGCGGTCAGCACCAGCAGCGCGTAGCGCGGCAGCGTCGGCCAGGAGGAAGGATCACGCGTGTCGAGGCCGCGAAATTGGCCGCTCACGCCCTCAAGCGCTTGCCTGAGGTCCATATTGGAGGAAGACTTGCGAGCCATGACTGCCCTTTGCTCACGCGGGGACGTTGGCCGGCCGCCGGGCCGCCGCCGCCGAGGCGCCGGATGTGGCCGCTTGCGCATCGCTGGCGCGCTGCAGCTTGACGCGGATGGTGAAGTTGTAAACCCGGCGCTGCTCGCGCGGACTCAGCGCCAGGTTCTTGGCGACGATCTCGATCAGCTCCGGCTTGGTGATCCAGGGGCTGGCGCGCGACAGGTTGCGCAGCAGCTCGGACACGCGCTCGTTGGACTGCGCCACGCCCTCGATCAGGACGTTCTGGCCTTCCTGCTTGATCTTGCCCAGATACATGCCGTCGGGCAGTTGCTTGACCGCCTCGTTGAGCAGGTGCACCGGCATGTTGCGATCGGCCTGCAGGTTTTCCACCGCTTCCTGGCGCGCCTTCAGGGCCGCGATCTCGTTTTGCAGCGAGGCGACCTCCTTGATTTCCTGATCCAGCTTGCCGATCTCGCGCGTGAGAAACGCGTTGCGGGCCTGCTGCTCCTCGATCCGCCCCTGAAGCCACAGGTAGCCGGCACCGGCGATCAAGGCGCCCAAGGCCACCGCGCCAATCAGGGAGCCATTGAACACCTGGCGCGCACGCTTGCGCGCCATCTCCCGATGGGGCAGCAGATTGAGCAGAATCATCGCAGGAACCTCCGCATGGCCAGGCCACAGGCGGTCAGGTAGGACGGCGCCTCGCGCAACACCTTCTGCTCGCGCACGCCGCGCCCCAGCTCCATGCCGTCAAACGGATTGAGCATCTGGCACGGGAACGAGGTGGCATCCGTGATGGCTTCGGTCAAGCCATGCAAGCCCGCGCTGCCGCCGGCCAGCAGGATCAGATCGACCCGGTTGTGCGGCGTGCTGGTGAAGAAAAACTTGAGCGCCCGCTCGACCTCCTGCGCCAGATTCTGGACAAACGGGGTCAGCACGGCCTCGGCGTAGTCCTCGGGCAACTCGCCCGCACGTTTCTTGGCCTCGGCCTCCTCGGCCGTGAAACCGTATTGGCGCATCAGGAGCTGGGTGAGCTGGGCGCCGCCAAACACCTGATCGCGCTCGTACAGCAGCTCGTCCTCGCGCAGCACCTGCAGGGTGGAGGACAGGCCGCCGATCTCGAACAGGGCCACCACGGCATCGGCGCCACCGCCGGGCAACTGCTCCAGCACCCGCGCCGCGGCCAGGCGCGACGCATAGGACTCGACGTCCATCACCATGGGCGTAAGCCCGATGGCTTCGGCCAAGCCCTGGCGGTCCTCGACCTTCTCCTTGCGCGAGGCCGCGATCATGACCTCGACATCGCCCGCCGAACTGGGGCTGGGGCCGATGACGCAAAAATCCAGGCTGACCTCGTCCAGCGAGAACGGGATGTACTGATTGGCTTCCAGTTCGACCTGGGCCTCCAGCTCACGCTCGCCCAGCCCGCCGGGTAAAATGATCTTCTTGCTGATGACCACCGAGGTCGGCAGCGCCATGGCAACATGCTTGGCTTTGGTGCCACTTTTCTTGATGAGGCGACGCGCGGCATCGACCACCTCGTCGAACTTCTCGAAGTTGCCCTCGTTGATCCAGCCCCGCTCGAGCGGCTCGATCGCGCAACGCTCCAGGGTGAAGCGACCGGCGTGATCGCGGGACAGCTCGACCAGCTTGATGCTGGATGCGCTCACGTCCAACCCCACCAAGGGGGCCGGCTGACGATCAAACAGCGAACCGATGTTCAAGGCAGTTTCCCGTTACTTTCTATTTCACAAGTAGAACACACTTAAGAAATTGATTGAATGCTATCAGCACACTGGCGGGCTGAAAAAGCCCGACAGCATGGCTTTTCGCTCTTGGCGTTGTCAAAAACCGACGAACCGGCGTGCTGTAACAGCTCTTGCCAATTGGTGCGGGCGGTTGCAGACGACTGACGTGCACGGCGACGGGGCTCCAGCCACAATCGGGCGCCGGCGCCATCGGGCCGGACCTTGGCTGGGGCTGGACGCCTCTTCGCCCTCCCCTTTTTCAGACGAAACCCGTCTCGCTCCACATGCCTGTTGACCGCCCCACCCGCTCCGCCGCACAGCGCGCGCCCCGCACAAGCCGCTGGCCCGTCTGGCTTGCCAAGGGCCTTCTTTGGGCCGGCGGCACCCTGGTGGCCCTGGTTCTGTGCGCCGGCCTGGCGGGCCTGATGGCCCTGGCGATTGCCTATCCGAACCTGCCCGATGTTTCCGGGCTGTCCAACTACCACCCCAAGCTGCCGCTGCGCGTGTACACCGCCGAGGGCCAGTTGATCGGCGAGTTCGGCGAGGAGCGGCGCACCCTGACTCCGATCGCTCAAATTCCGAAAATCATGAAAGATGCCGTCTTGGCGATCGAAGATGCGCGCTTTTACGAGCACAACGGCATTGATTACGTGGGGGTGATGCGCGCTGCACTGGCCAACCTGGGGCGCGAAAAGAGCCAGGGCGCGTCCACCATCACCATGCAGGTGGCGCGCAACGTGTACCTGACCTCGGAGAAGACCTACACGCGCAAGATCTACGAGATGCTGCTCACGCTCAAGCTGGAGCACCTGCTCACCAAGGACCAGATCCTGGAGATCTACATGAACCAGATCTTCCTGGGCAACCGCGCCTACGGCTTTGCCGCCGCCGCCGAGACCTATTTCGGCAAGCCGCTGAAGGACGTGACCATCGCCGAGGCGGCGATGCTGGCGGGCATTCCCAAGTTCCCGTCCACCGCCAACCCGATCGCCAACTTCGCCCGCGCCAAGGAGCGCCAGCTGCACATCATCGACCGCATGGTCGAAAACGGCTTCATCACGGCCGACCAGGCGGCGCAGGCCAAGGCGCAGGAGCTGCACATCCGCCCCAGCAACAGCCGCGACCGCGTGCATGCCGAGTACGTGGCCGAGATGGTGCGGCGCATGATGTTCGAGCAGTACGGCGAGCAGACCTACAGCCGCGGACTGAAGGTCTACACCAGCATCAAGGCCGACGACCAGCAGGCGGCCTACCACGCGCTGCGCCGCGGCATCATGGACTATGAACGCCGCCAGGCCTACCGCGGGCCCGAAAAGTTCGTCGATCTGCCCAAGGACGCTGCCGAGCGCGCGGCCTTCATCGGCGACGTGCTGGCCGATTACCCCGACATCGGCGACATGGTGGCCGCCGTGGTCACCACGGCCAGCGCGCGCCAGATCGATGCGGTGCTGGCCAGCGGCGATGCCATCGAAATCACGGGCAACGGCCTGCGCGCGGCCAAGGCTGGCCTGTCGGCACGCGCAGCGCCGGCGGTGCAGATTCGCCCGGGAGCAGTCATCCGCGTGGTGCGCAAGGACGACAACAGCTGGGAAGTGGCCCAGCTGCCCGAGGTGGAAGGCGCGCTGGTGGCGCTTGATCCGCGCGACGGCGCCGTCAAGGCGCTGGTGGGCGGCTTTGACTTTGGCAAGAACAAGTTCAACCACGTCACGCAGGCCTGGCGCCAACCGGGCTCGGGCTTCAAGCCTTTCGTGTACTCGGCGGCGCTGGAAAAGGGCTTCTCCCCCACCACCATCGTCGACGACGCACCGCTGTTCTTCGACGCCAGCGTGACGGGCGGCCAGCCTTGGGAGCCCAAGAACTACGAGGGCGGCTTTGAAGGCCCGATGACGCTCAAGCGCGGCCTGGCGCGCTCGCGCAACATGATCTCGATCCGGGTGCTGCAGGCCATCACGCCGCGCTATGCGCAGGAATGGATTTCGCACTTCGGCTTCGACCCCGACAAGCACCCGCCCTACCTGACCATGGCCCTGGGCGCCGGCTCGGTCACGCCGATGCAGATGGCCACCGGCTTTGCGGTGTTTGCCAACGGTGGCTGGCGCGTCAATCCCTTCCTCATCACCCGCATCACCGACCACACCGGCAAGGTGCTGGTCGAGAGCCAGCCCACGCCGCCCACCGAGGACAACCGCGCCATCAACGCACGCAACGCCTTCGTCATGAACACCATGCTCAACGAAGTGGCGCGCAGCGGCACGGCAGCGCGAGCGCAGGCCACGCTCAAGCGGCCCGACCTCTATGGCAAGACGGGCACCACCAACGATTCGATGGACGCCTGGTTCACCGGCTACCAGCCCACGCTGGTGGCCTCGGTGTGGGTCGGCTACGACACGCCGCGCAACCTGGGCGCGCGCGAGACGGGTGGCGGCCTGTCGCTGCCGATCTGGATCAACTTCATGCAGACGGCGCTCAAGGGCGTGCCGGTGGCCCAGCTCAAGCCTCCGTCCGGCGTGACCAGGGTGGGTGACGACTGGGTGTACGACGAGTACGCCCATGGCGGCGGCATCAGCAACCTGGAAGGCGCCGGGCTGGAAGACCCGGCGGCCCCGGCCGAGATCGGCAACCCCGCTGGTGCCGTGCCGGCCGGTGGCGAGCGCAACCGCATCCTCGATCTGTTCAACAACTGACCGTGTGGCCAACCCCTGGCACAGCGCCGGGGGTCGCCGGCGCGTCACTAGAATCCGCGCCATGTCGTCCCTGCCACCATCTCTCGCCCGCATTGCCGCGGCCACCCTGGCAGCGGCGGTGCTGGGCGGCTGCGGCCAGAAGGGGCCGCTGTTCATCCCCCACACCCCGGCCGCGGCGCAGCGCGCCACGTTGCCGCAAACCGTGTTCGGCGGTCCGGCCAGCCCCGCCGCCGCTCCCGCCAGCCGAGCGTCTGCTGCGCCGCCGCCACCGCTGCCCAACCTGCCCGAGATTCAATGACGCCCCCTGCATCCGCATCCGCCGGCACCCCGCTGCCCGGCGCCCCTTTTCTGTCCTGGCGCGCAGGCCAGTTGATGCTGGAAGACGTGGCGCTGGCCGATCTGGCGCAGCGTCACGGCACGCCGCTGTTCGTGTATTCCAGGGCTGCCATGCTGAACGCACTGGCCGCCTACCAGCGTGGTCTGGCGGGACGCGAGGCGCTGATCTGCTACGCCATGAAGGCCAACTCGACGCTGGCCGTGCTGAAAGCTTTTGCCGACGCCGGCTGCGGCTTCGACATCGTTTCGGGCGGCGAGCTCGAGCGCGTGCTGGCCGCGGGCGGCGCCGCCGACAAGATCGTGTTCTCCGGCATCGGCAAGACGCGCGTCGAGATCCGCCGCGCGCTCGAGGTCGGCATCCGCTGCTTCAACGTCGAGAGCCTGACCGAGCTGGACGTCATCGACGCGGTGGCGCGGGCCTGCGGCAAGCGCGCGCCCGTCAGCATCCGCGTCAACCCGAACGTGGACGCCCGCACCCACCCCTACATCTCCACCGGCCTGAAGGGCAACAAGTTCGGCATCGCGCACGAGCAGGCGCTCGCCGCCTACCGGCATGCCGCAAGCCTGCCGGGGCTGCAAGTGGCGGGCATCGACTGCCACATCGGCTCGCAGATCACCGAGGTGGCGCCCTACCTGGAGGCGATGGACCGGGTGCTGGACCTGGTGACCGCCATCGAGGCCGCGGGCATTGCCATTCACCACATCGACCTGGGCGGCGGCCTGGGCATCGACTACGCCGGCGAAACCCCGCCCGCCGCCGATGCCGTGTGGCCGGCGCTGCTGGAGCGGCTGGACGCGCGCGGCTACGGCGACCGGGCGCTGATGATCGAGCCCGGGCGCTCGCTGGTGGGCAACGCCGGCGTGTGCCTGACCGAGGTGCTGTACCTCAAGCCCGGCGAGCAGAAGAACTTCTGCATCGTCGACGCCGCCATGAACGACCTGCCGCGCCCGGCACTGTACGAGGCCTATCACCGCATCGTGCCGCTGCGCCAGCCTGCGCCCGATGCCGCCACCACGATCTGCGACGTGGTGGGCCCGGTGTGCGAGAGCGGCGATTGGCTGGGCCGCGACCGCGCACTGGCCGTGCAGCCGGGCGAGCACCTGGCCGTGCTCTCGGCCGGCGCCTACTGCATGAGCATGGCCAGCAACTACAACAGCCGCCCGCGCGCGGCCGAGGTGCTGGTCGATGGCACGCAGGCACGCGTGGTGCGCCAGCGCGAGGCGGTGGCCGATCTGTGGCGCGGCGAGTCGCTCTGACGACCCGTCGGCTCCGTCGATTTGCAAGCGAAATCGGCCTGCAGCGCTTTGCCATCAAGCGCAAGCAGCTACAAATATCACAGTTTTGATCAGTGATCTCGAGCGCTCAACGCGGGTAGCGTTCGCGCAGCTTGAGCTTCCAGAACTTGCCGGTCGAGGTGCGCGGCACGGCGTCGATGAACTCGTAGCGCTCGGGCAACTGCCACTTGGCAAAGGACTTCGTCAGCAGCAAGGCATCGAGTTCATCGGGCGTGGCCTGCTCGCCCGGCTTGAGCACCACGCAGGCCAACGGGCGCTCGCCCCACTTCGGGTCGGGAATGGCGATGACCGCGGCCTCGGCCACCGCCGGGTGCGCCATGAGGGCGTTTTCCAGGTCGACCGAGCTGATCCACTCGCCACCGGACTTGATCAGGTCCTTGGTGCGGTCGCTGATCTTGACGAAGCCCAGCGCGTCCACGCTGGCCACGTCGCCGGTGCGCAGCCAGCCATCGGGGGTGAACTTGTCCCCGGGCGCACCGACCTGAAAGTAGCCCCCCGTGATGAACGGCCCGCGCACCTGGATCTCGCCCACGCTGTGGCCGTCCCAGGGCTGGTCCTGGCCGTCGTCGCCGCGCGCGCGCAGCTCGACCAGGGGCACCGGCACGCCGGCCATGGCCGCGCGCCGGAATTTCTCGTCGGCCGAGGCGCCCTGCAGCTCGGCCCGCGGGTAGCTGATGGTGGCCACCGGGCTGGTTTCGGTCATGCCCCAGCCCTGCAGGATCCAGATGCCGTGGGCGTCGAAGGCGCGGATGAGGCTCTCGGGCACGGCCGCGCCGCCAACCAGCGAGCGCATGCCGGTGGGCAGCTTCCAGCGCCCCAGGTTGGGCGAGCCGGCCTTCTGCGCGGCGTCGTAGGCCTGGATCAGCGTCATCCAGATGGTGGGCACGCCCAGCGCCAGCGTGGGCGGCTCGGCGGTCATCAAGTCGAGCAGGTCATCGGGATGCATGTGCGGGCCGGGAAACACCTGCTTGACGCCCATCATCACCGCGCCATAGGGCATGCCCCAGCTGTTGGCGTGGAACATGGGCGTGACGGGCAGCACCACATCGGTGCCGCGCAGGCCCCAGAAGTCGCCCAGGCTGGCCACCAGCGTGTGCAGGATGGTCGAGCGGTGCGAATACACCACGCCCTTGGGCCGGCCCGTGGTGCCGCTGGTGTAGCACATGGCCACCGGGTCGTTCTCGTCGTGCGGGGCATAGACAAAACCGTCCGGGTCGGCGCCGGCCAGCAGCGCCTCGTAGTCCGCCAGGTCCGCTGGCACGCTTTGCCCGTCGAACGGAAACACGATCACCCGCTCGAACGCATGCAGGTGCTTGAACTGCTCGTACAGCGGCAGCAGCACGTCGTCGATGATCAGAAAGCGGTCCTGCGCATCGCCGGCGATCCAGCCGATCTCGGCGGGGGACAGGCGCAGGTTCAGCGTGTGCATCACGCCGCCGGCGGCGGGAATTCCGAAATAGCACTCCAGGTGCGCATGGTGGTTCCAGCACAGCGTGGCCACCCGATCGCCCTTTTTCAGCCCCAGCCCCTGCAGCGCCGCGGCCAGCGCCCGGGTGCGACGGTAAAACGCGCTGTAGCTGTGGCGCACGAGCGATTTGTCGGGCCGGCGCGAGACGATCTCGTTGCCGGCAAACAACCGCCCGGCACGCTCGAGCAGGTGGTTGAGCGACAGCGGGACGTTCATCATGGTGCTTTGCATCGGGTCTCCTTGGGGTGCGGTTCTGCAACGACTTTACGACGGCGGCCGGCGCGAGCGGGCACAATGCGCCCCATGGAAACCCTGAGGCAAGAGCTGGCCGCTGCCGCCGCGCGGCTGGTGGTGGAAGAAGGCCTGGACTACGGCGGTGCCAAGCGCCGCGCGCAAAAGCTGCTGGGCGTGCCCGCACGCACCGTCTTGCCCGACAACGACGCCATCGAAGTCGAAGTGCGCACTTACATTGAACTGTTCCACGGCGAGACGCAGCCGGGCGAGCTTCAGGCCCTGCGGCACCTGGCCCTGGACTGGATGGAACGCCTGGCCGCCTTTCGTCCGCACATCCAGGGCGCGGTGTGGAATGGCACCGCCACGCGCCGCAGCGACATTCATCTGCAGCTGTATTGCGACGACCCGAAGTCGGCTGAGATCGCCCTGATCGACCGCGGCGTGCGCTACGACGTACGCCCCGCGCCGGGCGGCCCCGGCCCAGCGGCGGAGCTGCTCAGCTTTTCCGCCCCCTGCCCCGCGTTGGGCGAATGCATCGGCATTCACCTCCTGATCCAGGACTACGACGCCCTGCGCGGCGCCCTCAAGCTGGGCGCCGATGGCCGCCCCCGCCAGGGTGATGCCGCCGCGCTGGCCGCCCGGCTGAACGACGAGGCCTGCGCATGAGCACGCCGGGCCGCTCCCAAGCGCGAATCCCGCAGCGCGCAGCGCGGAGGGTAGTCCAGTGAACGCGCCGGACCGCATCCCGACGCAAGGGCCACGCGACACGGAAGGCGCTCCCGTGGCTCCCGCCCCGGCCACCCGGCGCTGGGCCTTGGCGGCGGGCGTGGGCGTGGTGGCCGGCGTGGCCGGCGCGACGCTCGCATGGCGGCGCTTCGCACTGGAGGAGCCGGACACCAGCGACCTGTGGCAGCACCAGTTCAGCACCCCGGCCGGCACCCCCTTGGCGATGGCCGACCTGAAGGGGCGTCCGTTGCTGATCAACTTCTGGGCCACCTGGTGTCCGCCATGCGTGGAAGAAATGCCGCTATTGAGCCGTTTTTACACGCAAACCAAGGGCAAAAGCTGGCAAATGCTGGGATTGGCGATCGATCAGGCAGATTCGGTCCAGCGTTTCCTGGCTCGCACCCCGGTCAGCTATCCGATTGCCATGGCGGGCCCCGCGGGCGTCGAATTGACGAAGAAGCTGGGAAATGCGGCCGGCGGCCTGCCTTTTACGGTGGTGTTTGACCGGAACGGTGAAATCCGGCACCGCAAGCTGGGGCAGGTGAAGCCCGAGGATCTGACCGCCTGGCTGCGCTGATGCCCCGGCACGACCTGAACGTCGATGAGCTGTACGCCCGAATTTTCTCTTAAATTCGGTAAAATGTCCCCAATTTTCACGAAAGCATTTCAAAAATGGATCTGCGAAAACTCAAGACCTTGATCGACCTGGTGTCCGAGTCCAACGTTTCCGAGCTCGAGATCACCGAAGCCGAAGGCAAGGTGCGCATTGTCAAGGCCAGTGCGGCTGCACCCGTGGCAGCCGCCGCCCTGCCCGTGCAAGCCGCCCCGGCGGCCACGGTCGCCGCGGTGGCGGCGCCGGCGGTGGTGGCTGGCCCCGCACCCGCCGCGCCGGCAGTAGCCGGATTTGTCGTCAAGTCGCCCATGGTAGGCACCTTCTACCGCTCGGCCAGCCCGGGTGGCAGCCCCTTCGTCGAGGTGGGCCAGAAGGTCAACGAGGGCGACGTGGTCTGCATCATCGAAGCCATGAAGATCCTCAACGAGATCGAAGCCGAGAAGTCGGGCACCATCACCCAGGTGCTGGGCGAGAACGGCCAGGCGGTCGAGTACGGGCAGCCGCTGTTCGTCATTGAATAACGAACCGCGGAGCTGCGGATGTTCAAGAAAATTTTGATTGCCAATCGCGGCGAGATCGCGTTGCGCGTGCAGCGCGCCTGCCGTGAGCTGGGCGTCAAGGCCGTGATGGTCTACTCCGAAGCCGACAAGGACGCCAAGTACGTGCTGCTGGCCGACGAGGCCGTCTGCATCGGCCCGGCCCCCTCGGGGCAAAGCTACCTCAACATGCCGGCCATCATCTCGGCGGCCGAGGTGACCGACGCCGAGGCCATCCACCCCGGCTACGGCTTTCTGAGCGAGAACGCCGACTTTGCCGAGCGCGTGGAGCAAAGCGGCTTCCAGTTCATCGGCCCGACGCCGCAGTCGATCCGCATCATGGGCGACAAGGTGTCGGCCAAGCAGGCCATGATCAAGGCCGGCGTGCCCTGCGTTCCCGGCTCGGATGGCGAGTTGCCCGACGACCCGGCGGCCATCCGCCGCATCGCCAAGACCATCGGCTACCCGGTCATCATCAAGGCCTCGGGCGGCGGCGGCGGACGCGGCATGCGGGTGGTGCACACCGAGGCGGCGCTGATCGGCGCCGTGCAGACCACCAAGGCCGAGGCCGCGGCGGCCTTCAACAATCCGGCGGTGTACATGGAGAAGTATCTCCAGAACCCGCGCCACGTCGAAATCCAGATTCTGGCCGACAAGCACCGCAACGCGGTCTATCTGGGCGAGCGCGACTGCTCGATGCAGCGACGCCACCAGAAGGTGATCGAGGAAGCGCCCGCGCCCGGCATTCCGCGCCGACAGATCGAGCGCATCGGCGAGCGCTGCGTGGCCGCCTGCAAGAAGATCGGCTACCGCGGCGCGGGCACCTTCGAGTTCCTGTACGAGAACGGTGAGTTCTACTTCATCGAGATGAACACCCGCGTGCAGGTCGAGCATCCGGTGACCGAGCTCATCACCGGCGTGGACATCGTGCGCACGCAGATCATGGTGGCCGCGGGCGAGAAGCTGCCCTTCACCCAGCGGCAGATCCAGTTCCGCGGCCACGCCGTCGAATGCCGCATCAACGCGGAGGATCCGTTCAAGTTCACGCCCTCGCCCGGCCGCATCACGCTGTGGCACCAGCCGGGCGGGCCGGGCGTGCGGGTGGATTCGCACGTCTACACAAACTACTACGTGCCGCCCAACTACGACTCGATGATCGGCAAGATCATCGCCTACGGCGACACGCGCGAGCAGGCCATCGCGCGCATGCAGACAGCGCTGATGGAGACGGTGGTCGAGGGCATCCAGACCAACATCCCGCTGCACCGCAACCTGCTGGTGGATGCGCGCTTTCGAGAAGGCGGTACCAACATCCACTACCTGGAACAATGGCTCAGCGAACGCGGCAAATAGGCGTGCCCCGGAACCAGGTGTTTCAAGAAATATCGGCCGAAAGCCCATATCCATCAAGCGCGTATAGCTACCATTTTGATAGTCACCAAGATGTTTGAGCTGCGCCTGATATGCCCCGAGTCGGCCGTCGAGCCGATCAGCGACGCGCTGGAGGCGCTGGACGCGCTCAGCGTCAGTGCCGAGGACGCCGATGCCGACACCCAGGCCGAGCACGCCCTGTTTGGCGAACCCGGACTGCCACCACCGGCGCCCGGCTGGACACGTACCACCGTGGTGGCGCTGTTCACCCAGGAAGCCGCTGCGCGCGAGGCCGGCGTGCTGCTGGCGGCACAGGACTTTTTTGCTGGCAGCCAGGTGCAATCGGTGGCGCCCGTGCCCGAGCAGGACTGGGTGCGCCTGACGCAGTCGCAATTCGATCCGGTGGCCATCACGCCCGAGTTCTGGATCGTGCCGAGCTGGCACCAGGTGCCGGCGGCGGCCACGCGGGTGATCCGGCTCGATCCCGGCCTGGCTTTCGGCACCGGCACCCACCCGACAACGCGCATGTGCCTGCGCTGGATTGCCGAGCGCCCGCTGGCGGGCCAGCGCGTGCTGGACTACGGCTGCGGCTCGGGCATCCTGGCCATCGGCGCGGCCCTGCATGGCGCCAGCACGGTGGACGCCGTGGACATCGACCCGGCGGCCGTGCAATCCACCCAGGCCAATGCAGCGGCCAACGGCGTGCAGCTCAACAGCGGCCTGCCCGAGGCCGCCCACGGCGTCTATGACACGGTGCTGGCCAACATCCTGGCCACGCCGCTGAAGGTGCTGGCCCCCCTGCTGTGCGCGCATGTGGCTGCGGGTGGCTCGCTGGTGCTGGCCGGTATCCTGCAGCGGCAGACCGAAGAACTGCAGCTGGCCTATCGCCCCTGGCTCGACCTGCAGGTGGCCGACGCACAGGAAGGCTGGGTGCTGATGACGGCCACGCGCACGCGCTGAAGCGCAGGCCGGCCGGGGCCGTGCCCTGCCTACAATCGCCGCCATGCTTGCCGCTACAACGCCCTCGCCCGTGGCATGAGCCTGGTCACGCGCTGCCCCGCCTGCTCGACCCTGTTCAAGGTCGTTCCGGACCAGATTCGCATTGCCGCCGGCTGGGTGCGCTGCGGGCACTGCGGCGAGGTGTTTGACGCCTCGGCCCACCTGCTGCCGCGCGGGGCAGCAGCACCACCAGCACCGGTGAACGCCCCCGTCGTCCCTGCAACGCCCCCGGTCGCCCAACCGCCGTCGGCCCCGACGCCACTGGCAAGGGCGGCCGACCCTGTGCCGCCAGCCCCGGCGGTCGAATCAGCGACGGGGCTGCCACAGGCTGGCCACCGCAGCGCTTCACCCGGGCACGAGCACGGGCACGAGCCCGAGCCCAGCTTGGCCGCGGCGCAGGCCGCCCCGCCCAGCCCCGTCACGCCGGACACGGCGCCTACCCCCGGCGCACCCGAATCCCGCTCCACGGATCTGGACGAGTTGCGGTCCACCGGCGTGAGCCTGCCGCCCTACCTGCGCCCAGCCGAGCCGGCCCAGGCTTCACCGGCAGGAGCGCTGGACACCGGGCCCAGCGCCCTAGCACCGCTTGAAGGCGCGGATGCCGAGCTCGGCGATCTCCAGCCGATCGATCTCCGGTTGGCGGACGCAGGCGCCACCGAGCCCATGCTGCTCGATCCGCTCGATCCGCTCGCCCCCGCCGGCCCCCGGTCTGCTTTCCCACGCCCGGACGATGCGCCGCTGGATGATGCGCCCCTGGAGGCACCGCCCTCCTTCGTGGCGGCCGCCCGCCGCCGGGCGTTCTGGAGCACGCGCCCGGTGCGCGCCTTGCTGTGGCTGGGAGCCACGCTGGGAGTGCTGGCGCTGGCCGGCCAGTGGGCCGTGGGCCAGCGCGACTGGCTGGCGGCGCGCGCGCCCCAATGGGCCCCCGCACTGCGCGCGCTGTGCGCCCCCTTGGGCTGCCAGATCCAGCCGTATCGGCAACTGGACGCCATCGTCATCGACAGCTCGGCGTTCAACCGGGTGGTCGGGCCCGAATTTCGCTTCAGCGTCAGCCTGCGCAATGCCGCCGACTGGCCCGTGGCCAACCCGGCGCTGGAGCTGACGCTGACCGACCGCGACAACCAGCCCCTGGTGCGGCGCGTGCTGACTCCCGCCGACCTGGGGGCGCCGCCGGCCCTGGCGGCCCGCAGCGACTTCAGCACCAGCCAGAGCGTGACCGTCGGCGCCCCCGTCGATGCCGCCGCGGTGGCCGGCTACCGCCTGACGGCCTTCTATCCCTGAGAGGCCGAGCGGCCTCGTTCCACCCCTGCTCTCCCACTCGACATCATGGCAAGCTTGATTTGCGGCTCCCTCGCGTTTGACACCATCATGGGCTTCGAAGGCCGCTTTGCGCAGCAGATCCTGCCCGAGCAGCTGCACATCCTGAACGTGTCCTTTCTGGTGCCCCAGCTGCGCCGCGACTTCGGCGGCTGTGCGGGCAACATCGCCTACGCCATGCGCCAGCTCGGCGGCACGCCCCTGCCCATGGCCACGGTCGGGCGCGACGGCGCCGACTACGTGCAGCGCCTGCAAGCCCAGGGCATCAGCACCGAGTTCGTGCGCGAGATGCAAGACACCTACACCGCGCAGGCCATGATCATGACCGACCGCGACAACAACCAGATCACGGCCTTTCACCCCGGCGCCATGATGCAGGCTCACGTCAACCGCATCGCGGCGCGCGCCGACATCCGCCTGGGCATCGTCTCGCCCGACGGGCGAGACGCCATGCTGCAACACGCCGAGCAGTTTCACGCTGCCGGCATTCCCTTCGTCTTCGATCCCGGCCAGGGCCTGCCCATGTTTGATGGCGCCGAGCTGGCGCACCTCGTCGAGCTGTCCAGCTGGGTCACGGTCAACGACTACGAAGGGCAGATGCTGTGCGAGCGAATGGGCGTGACGACGACAGAGCTGTCCCGGCGCGTGCGGGCTCTGGTCGTCACGCGCGGCGCCGATGGCTGCGATCTGTGGGAGGACGGCGCACGCACCCATGTTCCGGGCGTCAAGCCGGTGCAGGTGGTCGACCCCACGGGCTGCGGTGACGCCTGGCGCGGCGCCCTGCTGTGGGGGCTGGAGCAAGACTGGCCGATGGCGCGCTGCGCCGCGCTGGGCAACCGCCTGGGCGCACTCAAGGTGGCTGCGAGCGGCCCGCAGAACTATACGGTCGACGCACCGGCCCTGCTCCACGGCCTGGCCTGAGCAATGGGCGCCACACGGTGGCTCACCGCAAACGCCGCACCCATGTAAAAACCCGCCCACGACCGAGGCCGCGTGCGGGTTGAGAAGCGAGGCCGGCCGCAGCCAGCCTCAGCCGCAAGCTCAGGGCTTGCTGGCCGTGGGGAAGGGCCACGCGGCCTGGGGGCTCAACGTGGTCTTGGGCGCAGCAGCGGCCTTCTTGGCCGGGGCCGCCTTCTTGGCGGGAGCGGCTTTCTTGGCCGGTGCCGCTTTCTTGGCGGCTGGCTTCTTGGCCGGTGCGGCCTTCTTCACCACCGCTTTTTTGGCCGGCGCGGCTTTCTTGGCGGCGACTTTCTTCACCGCAGCCTTCTTGGCTGGCGCTGCCTTCTTGGCGGCAACCTTTTTCACTGCCGCCTTCTTGGCTGGCGCCGCTTTCTTGGCAGCAACCTTCTTGGCCGCAACCTTCTTCACCGCCGCCTTCTTGGCCGGTGCAGCTTTCTTGGCCACGACCTTCTTGGCCGGAGCCTTCTTGACTGCCGCCTTCTTCGCGGGGGCCTTCTTCGCCGCAGCCTTCTTGGCGGCTGGTTTCTTCGCAGTTGCCATTTTTTTCTCCTTGATCAAGTTGAACAATCAACAGCAGGAAACGCTTCGCGCCTGTTG
>OFJB01000596.1_pt1 | contig 17000 bp, 14 predicted proteins | sample 1775081 | NCBI WGS metagenome assembly OFJB01 (sample SAMN08195771, study PRJEB24354) | sludge metagenome | isolation source: initial sludge from phenol fed wastewater aerobic bioreactor | place: India: Nagpur | collected 2016-06-05 | reverse complement strand
GAGACGATCGTCCACCGGACCGTCGGCGATCTTCCAGACGTTCGTCACCGGGTCAGCGGGATCGTAGTCGTATTCGTCCGCCGGTTCGGCGCCCGGCTCATCCCGCGACAGCCCGCCATCACCGAGCAGCGTGTTCGCCGCACCCGCCGAATGCAGGTAGAACGGCGTCGGCGCCGATCCCGGCATCGGCCAGTCCGCGTAGGTGCGCCACTCGTTCGCCCCCAGCACAAAGACGGTGAGGCGAGGATCGGCCTCCACGCCGTTGTCGACGCCCCTCAGCCAGCGATCGAACCAGCGCGTGACGAACGCATCGAGGTTCACCAGCGTCTCGTCCCCGAAGTCGAGGCCGTTCACGCCGCGGTGCTGGTTCACGAGGTGCGACCACGGCCCGATCAACAGGCGCTGCCGATCGCGGACCTCCTCGGTCGGCCCCTGCGTGCGCATCCCCTCGTAGTTGAGCCACGAACCGGGGAAGTTCATGTCCCACCAGCCCGTAATGTTGAGCACCGGCACCGCGATCTGCGGCCACGCCTCCTGGTAGGAGCAGCTACGCCAGAACTCGTCCCAGTTCGGGTGCTGCATCATCTCCTGCCACCAGGGATAGTCGTTCCCGGCCATCTTCGGAAGGTCGGCGATGGGCGAGGCGTAGAAGTAGTCCTGCATCTCGGTGAACGTGGACCCCTCGTTGAAGGCGAACTGGCGCCGCCCCATCCACGTCATCCACTCGCCCATCGGCAACAGGAAGCAGCCGTTGCAGATCGGCTCGTTGAGGAAGGCGTCCGGCGGCGAGACGACCGGCACGATCGTCTTCAGGCCCGGCGGCATGTCGGCGGCGGCGAACCACTGCGTCTGCCCGACGTACGATCCGCCGTACATGCCGATGTTCCCGTCACACCACGGCTGCTCGTGTACCCACGCCACGGTGTCGTAGCCATCGGCGCGGTCATCCCGGTACGGGAAGAACTCGCCGTCGGAGTTGGAACGGCCGCGCACGTCCCGAATCGCGACGATATAGCCACGCTCCGCCAATTCGTACAGGAACGGTTGGCGCGATCGCACTTTGTCGTAGGGCGTCCGCACCAGCACGACCGGATACGATCCCTCCTCCACCGGCCTGATGAGGTCCGTCGCCAGCATCACCCCGTCGCGCATCGGCGTCAGCACATCGTGAACGATGCGCGTCGTATGGATGCGTGGCGAGAGGTCGTTTTCGGGGAGAACGGTGGCGAACGGGGACTCGGAAGGCATGGGCGGTCCTTTCAAGAACAGGTCGCAGATCGTCTTGCCAAGGCGGAGCATCGTACGGCCCGCGCCCCGCACCAGCGATCGGTGTCGCGGCGGTCAGGCCGGGCCATTCCTATCCGCGCCAGAGATACGGCGGGCCACGCGAACCCCGACGCGGACCTTCGTGAAGTCACCCGTCTCGGGATCGGGGATGAAATCGGCCCGGGTCCCCTTGAACGGTCCGTCGACCGCAAGGAAGTCGCGCTCGCCCACCGGAAGCAGACGGACCGGCGGCGGCACCTCTCCCGGGACCGGACCATATGCCTCGGTGAAGGCCATCTCCAGCCCACCGTCCGCCACACTGAACGCAAAGGACGCCTCCGGCTGCCGGAATGCCCCGGCGAAAGGCGCCAGCGCTTCAGGGGCGAGCGGCACCGGCGCGGGATCGGAGACGTCCAATCCCAGGTCGTTGGCCAGCAGCCAATGCTCGATCTCGGCGTTCGCCATCCCGCCCCGTCCGCTATTCGTCAGGATCGCCATCGCCCAACCGCGCTCCGGAACCAGCGTCAGCTGCGTCTGGAAGCCGCCGAACGAGCCGCCATGCCCGATCACCACCGTCCCATCATTGGCAGGATCCAGGTTCCAGCCAATGCCCCACGCCTCGGTATCGGCAGCTCGCAGGCGGATCACCGGATCGCGCATTGCATCCCGCAGCTGCGACGAAAGATGGATGTCCGCCGGGAACCCGCCCATGTGCCAGCCCGCGAAGCGCAGCAGATCGACCACCGTGGAGATGACCCCGCCCGATGGCCGCCTGGCGCGGGGGTAGGCGTACGAGCGGATCAGCTCGTGTACGGTGCCGGTCAGCGAGGTTGGCTGGTGCCCGAGCGCGACGGGGTAGACGATCGCCTCCTCCGCCGTGTAGACGCTGCGCTCCAGCCCGAGTGGCGCGAAGACACGCTCCCGCATGGCATCTTCGAAGGATTGCCCGAGAATCGTCGCGGCCACATGCCCGGCCAACCAGAAGCCCGTATTGCCATAGGACATGACCAGTCCCGGAGCGCCCCACTGGTGCAGGCTGCCGTAGTGACCGATGGCGGCCGTGAGCGCATCGTCGCCCATCCCCGCCGCAGCGAGGTCAACGCCCAGCTCGCAGTCGATGCCGGCCGTATGACTCAGCAGGTGGCGCATCGTGATCGCCTCCTGCCAGTCGGCAGGCCCATCGGAGAGGGCGATTCCCGGCAGATACCCGGTGATCGGCGCGTCGAGATCGAGCAGGCCGTCGTGAACGAGCGTCATCACCAGCGTGGCGGTGAACGGCTTCGAGATGGACGCGACGCGGAACAGGGTCTCCGGGGTCACCGGCTGCTGCGTCTCCAGGCTGCTCACGCCAAAGGAAGCAAAGGCCGCCTCTCCATCGCGCAGGATGCCGATCGCCGCGCCGGGCACGCCCCAGCGCGCAAGAACATCCCCGGCGAAGGCGCGAATCTCGCGGGGCAGGGCGGGCAGGGTGGCGGTCATGGGATTCCTCTCCGAAGGGCGAGTCAACACGATGCGGACGCCACGATAGCGCCATTTCCACGCAGGGAAAAGATGGACCGCTCGCCAATCCGCTTGACAAGCGGCGGCGGCGGACCGAAGGTGCTCCCCGAAACCGGGGCCAGCTACCATCAGGAGCCAGCACATGCACCGCGACCACGACCACGACCACTCCATGACACAGCCCTCCACCGATCGCCTCGCCCGTCTGGAGGCGTTCGCCGAGCGCGTCTTCGCCCGCCCGGCCTTCACGATGCCGGCCTTCCTCGACGCCGACCACATCGCCTTCCTCGACAACCGATCCGGCGTGCCACAGGTTGCCCGGCTCACCATCTCCACGGGCGCGATCGACGTGCTGACAGAGGGCAGCGAGCGGGTGATGACGCTCCAGGCCAGCGCCGCCGCCAACACGATCGTCTACGGCCGCGATGTGGACGGCAACGAGAACCAGCAGCTCTGGCGCATCGCCCACGTAGGGACGCATCCGGAGGCGCCGGTCCGCTTCACCCAGGACGACGGCGCGATGTTCGATCAGGGGGCGATCTCGTCGTCGGGGCAGTATGTCTACGCCCGCGTCAATTCGCGGGACAAGGCGATCTTCGATGTCGAGCGGATCTCGGTCGCCTCCGGAGAGCGGCAGACCCTGATCCAGAACAGCTGGGAGACGGGCTCGCCCTCCGTCATCGCCGTGCGCGCCGATGACGGCCAGGCGATGGTCGCCAGCCTGAACGGCAACATCGACGCCGACCTGCTGCGGGTGGACATCGGCCCGGCGGGGGACATCGCGGTCACCAACATCCTCCCGCACGAGGGGTCCACCGAGGCATGGATTCCCGCGATGGCCTACTCCCCGAACGGGGATGTGCTCTGGCTCGCCACGAACGTCGGGCGCGAGTTCCCGGCCCTCTACCGCGTCGACCCCGCAAGCGGCGAGCGCACGCTCTTTCTGGAGGATGCGTGGGGGATCGAGAAGGTCTCGCCCTCGCCGGACGGCAAATGGCTCGCGATCGAAATCAACACGGACGCCGCCTCCCGCCTGGTGCTCGTCGATACACAGGACGCCGCGCATCGCATCGAGATCGCCGCGCCGTGGGGCGTCGCCGACCGCTTCACCTGGTCGCCGGACTCCCTGCGCGTCGCATTCGGCTTCTCCACGCCCAATGCACCGTCCGCCATTCTCGCGGCCAACCTGGAGGGTCGCGTCGAGACGCTCGCCCGCGCCGAGGAGCCGGACGCACCGGCCGCCGTCGTTCCGGAGCTTGTTCATTACCCGACCTTCGACGGACGGGAGATCCCGGCGCTCTGGTACAGGCCATTCACGCCGGGTCCCTGGCCGGTGATCATCGACATCCACGGCGGCCCGGAAGGGCAGCGGCGTCCGGAGTTCCAACCGATCATCCAGTATTACGTAGGACTGGGATTCGCCGTGCTTTCCCCGAACGTGCGCGGCAGCACCGGCTACGGAACCACGTACCTTCATCTCGACGATATCGAGAAGCGGCTCGATTCCGTCGCTGACATCCCGCCCGCTGCCGACTGGATCGCGCGGCAGCCGAACCTGCTGCCGATCAAGCCGATCGTCTTTGGCCAGAGCTATGGCGGCTACATGACGCTCGCCTCCCTCGCGTTCCATCCGGATCGCTGGTCGGCCGGGTTCGATGTCGTCGGGATGGCGAGTCTCGTCACCTTCATGGAGCGCACGAGCGCCTATCGGCGTCGCCATCGCGGTGCGGAATACGGCACGCTGGAGCACCATCGCGACGTCCTGGAGCGGGTCTCGCCTCTCTCCCGGGTCGGAGACATCGCCGCGCCGCTCTTCATCATCCACGGGCGGACCGATCCCCGCGTGCCGCTCTACGAGTCGGAGCAGATCTACGACACCCTGAAGGGGCGGGGGCAGGACGTGGAATTGCGCATCTACGACGACGAGGGACACGGACTCTCGAAGCGCAAGAATCGGGTGACCGGCTATGCCGCGGCCGCTGACTTCCTCATCTCTCGCGTGGTGGACGTGGACCCGCACCGCTGATCCACGCCCCCTCCATGTGCATCATCCGGGCGGCGCCGGTCCAGGAAGGGCACGTCGCCCGGACGACGACCAACAGAACATCCGTTCCCCTTCGGCGCCAGCTCCCGTACAATGCTCCCATCGATTGTGAGAGTCATCATCAGGGAGCCCACGACGCATGATCTCGATCGGACGGATGACGCTGCTGGTTCACGACCTCGACGCCGCGAAGACCTTTTATGGAAAAGGATTCGGCTTCGCAACGCTGTTCGATGGCCTGGTCGGCCCTCCCCCCGGCCTTCGCACCGTCCACATGGGCCCGCACGGCCTCCGTGGCGCCGGAATCTGGCTGATGCAGTCGGATCAGCCGGAGCTCTCGGCCGCTGCGCGTGCGCAGGTGGCGGGAGAGCCTTCGCTGGTCCTCTACACAGACGATCTGGACGCCGATCTGGCCCGACTCCGCACGCTGATGGTCGAGCCGGTTCAGGGACCGGAGTCCGACGAGACGGGTTCACGGTTTGCCCACCTGCTGGACCCGGCCGGCAACGAGATCGTCCTCGTCCAGCTCCCTGCCGCGCTGCCGGCATCCGGAGATGATCCCGGGCAAGCCTATCGCCCTGGCACGATCGGCCTGCTGGAGTTCCCGACCGACGATCCGGCTCGATCGGCACGCTTCTACCGCGAACTCTTCGGATGGGAGGCTTCCGGCGGTCCCTATCGCATGTTCAGGACGGGAGGCCTTGCCGGCGCATTCCCGGATACCGTGCATGGCTTTCCACCCGTGCGTGAGGTGCTCGAGCCGGGCGATGTCATTCCCTACGTCGCGGTCGCAAACATCGAGGCATCGCTGGCGAAGGCGCAGGAGCTCGGCGCCACGGTCCTGCTCGGCCGCACGCGTACCGCCCCGGACCACGAGATGGCGCTGATCGCTGATCCCGCAGGCGCAAAGATCGCCCTCGCCCGCTCCGGCGTCCTCGACTGACGTGCTCTCGCTGCCTGCCTGAATGCGGGCAACGCGCCAATCCCGCCCCACGGAGGAGAAGCCCCATGCCCGCAACCGCCGCCGATGGCCGCCACATCCGCTTCGCCACCGACCTCTGCACCTTCTATAACCCGGCCTCCTGGGGCGGGAAGGGTCGATATGGCGAGATGCAACCGCTCTTCGACGCTGGCAGGCTGACCGACCTCGACTTCTGGGAGCGCGTCTTCGCCGATGTCACCGCCGCAGGGCTGGACGGGATCGAGGTCACGTTCTCACCCGGAGATATGGACGGAGCCACCCGCGCCTACGGATCGGCCAGCGCCTTCGCCGACCGCGTGGCCGAGGCCGGGCTGGCAATCTGCTCCGGCTTCCTCTCGACCCGCTCACGGAAGGACGGCCACAGACTCGACCTGGCGACCACGGACGACCGCTCCGAGCTCGTGGAGAGCGCCGAGGAATACGCCGAATTCCTTGCGACCTGCGGCGCGACGGTGATGGTGACGTCGCCCGGTCCCCGCGTCAACCCGGATGGCAGTTGGCCACGCATCCTCGACCTGCCGCTGGCCCAGGCAATCGCGACATCGCTCCACGAGGCGGGGAAGGCGACCGCGAAGCATGGCGTTCGCCTGGCGCTTCACCCGGAGGCGTTCTCCCTCTTCCGCGATGGCCGCGACACCGATCTGATGATGCTGCTCACCGACCCGGCCTTCGTCTCGCTCTGCCCGGACACCGCGCAATACACCGTGGCCGGGTCGAGTCCGCTGGAGATCGCCAGCCGCCACCGCGATCGCCTCGTGCTAACGCACTGGAAGGACGCGGCCGGTCCTGCCCCGAAGGACGTGCCGATCGATGACACGATCTACGCCCGGCAGGTCGCCTTCTTCGCGCAGGTCGGGCAAGGCGTGGTGGACTGGCCAGGTTGGGTGCGGCTGCTACGCGATCTGAACTACACGGGCTGGGCGGTCTTCGAGCTGGATGGCGCGCTCGATCCGGTGGCCGAGCTGAGCGGGATCAGGCACTTCGTCGAAACCTCCCTCGCCCATATCTACCGGTAGGCCGCGCACCAAGAGGTCCTCCCATGAACCTCCCTACATCGCTCGAAGCAGTTGCTGTCATCATTCTCCTGTTCATCCCCGGCTACGTCTTTCAGCAAAGCATGCGACGAGCAATCCCATTTGTCTCCAAAGCCGTCGATGCCCGCTACTTCTTCAGCCTCATCGTTTGCGGCGGCGTTGTCCATCTGCTCTATGCATGGTGGACGCCGACGCTCATCGACTGGTATCTCGACGGAAGGCTTCGCGATCATCCCGTCGCCGTCGTGATCTGGATCGTTACCGTTGTGTTTGTAACCCCTGCGATCCTTGGACCGATCATGTCCTGGGTCCTGATGACCCGCTGGATTGACCAATTTCTGACACTTTGGGGGTTGAGCGGGGTACAGAGGACGACGACGGCGTGGATGTATAGCACCAATCTGGGGCCTCGCTGGGTCCGTGTCTACCTCAAGGACGGGACAACAATCGGGGGATTGTATGAGTCGAGGTCATTCTCCGATGATACGGGCTCCAAGGACATCTTCCTGGAGTCGGTGTACAATCTCGATGCGAATGGCGATTTTGAGGATCCAGTGCCAGGGAATGTCGGTATCTGGATCGCCCACGATACCATCAGCCCCATCATGTTCTTCAGGCTTCCCGAGGAGGGTCCGCGCAATGGCAGTATCACAGCCGGAGAAGCGGGTCGAATTGCGGCTTCAGCCGAAGATCGGGAATAACGGGACGCAGCCGAAGGGCAGCGCAGGTCCCAAACCCCCGCCGAACGGCAAGCCTGTCGCGACCAAACCCGTAGCACAGCCATCCAGTTGAGAGACAGGGGTAAGCCCCTCCCGGATAGACGCGGGAGGGGCTTACCCCTGTCTCTTCGTCAGCCCGCTCACTTCTTCCCAACGAGTCTCAGTTCGGGGAACCGGGATTGTGCGGACGACGTTTGCAGAGGGAACGAACGCGAGTTGTTCGCATCGTTCCCGCTCATGCCGACTACGCACACCAGTTCCGAAGGACCAGACCATGAAACTGTGGGACAAGCTCACTTCCACCCGCCGCCCGGACGAGGGTGTCGTCGCCCTTCCCGCCGCCGAGGTCCGCGAGCGCATCCTCGCCCTCAACCGCCCGACCGCCCCATTCCAGATCATCGACGGCCGCGACGAGGGCGTCGACCTGATCGCAGAGTGGAAGATCGTGGATGCCCGGTGGTATGAGATCTTCGCCAAGGCCAGCCTGGAGAAGGTCTTCCGCGTTCGCATGAAACTCGACGAGGCCGGCCACGAGCTCCGCGCCAAGGATGAGGAGTACGAGGTCTCGTGGCGCGCAGGGGTGCCCACCCTCTCGCTGTCGATGAGCAAATCCATCGGCCAAACGCAGTCGGTCCAGTTCGGAACGCGCTACGGCTTCACCGAAGAGCTCCGGCCCGGCAAGATCTACACCTACCACTTCAACACCGGCGAGCTGAAGGGGCCGATCCAGGAAGTCGTCACTGAGGCGGGCTGGACCTACCAGGGCATCACCTTCGGCAAGCTCTGATCCTGCCGATCGGCAGACACGCGGGCGGGGAACCGGCCAGGACGGCTGGCCGGTTCCCCGCCCGGTTTGCGTCGTGTAGGATTCGCGAGGCGCCTGCCGGGCCGATCGCCGCCCGCGTGCGAAGGCGCATCGCCGCTCACCACCGAAAGCCGGGCCCGCCATCGACGCCTCCGAAGCCCCCGACGCCTCGACGATTTCGCCGATCGAATCTCCGCATGCCACAATCGTCACCGCGCACGGGCAGACGGTTTCACGCCCGCGCGCGACGACCGTCATCATCCTCGCCGGGCTGATCGCCACGGCGCTCAATCTGCGGGCCGTCATCAACGCCCTCGCCTTGGTGCTGGATGAGATCCGGGACACCACCGGCATCTCCTCGGCCGGGGCCGGGCTGCTCACCACGCTGCCGATCCTCTGCTTCGGACTCGTCGCGCCGTTCGCCCCGCGCATCGCCGCCCGCATCGGGCTCGACCGCGCACTGATCCTGGCGATGCTCGGGCTGATCGCGGGGACCCTCGCGCGCATCGTCCCATCGACGTCCGTCCTCTTCGCCGGGACGGCGGTCGTCGGCCTGGGGATCGGCATCGCCAACGTCCTGCTGCCCGCCTCGATCAAACGCGACTTCCCCGCCAACGCGGGCATGATGACCGGCCTGCTCTCGATGGTGCTCTCGCTCTCCGGGACCTTCGGCGTCGGTCTCACCGTCCCGTTGCAGGACCTCACCGGGTTCGGCTGGCGCGGCACGGTCGCCCTCTGGGCGATCCCGGCGGTCGTGGCGGTCCTTGCGCTTCTGCCCCGGCTGACGATGGGCCTTGGCGGACCGTCCTCCGCGAACACATCCGGTTCGGTCACGATCAGCCTCTGGCGCGACCCGCTCGCCTGGCAGGTGACGCTGGTGATGGGGCTGCAGGCGTTCGTCTTCTACGCCATCGCCACCTGGTTCCCGACGATGATGCTGGATGCGGGGGTCTCCAAGGCGGATGCCGGGTTCTACCTCTCGGTCACGAACTTCGCCGGGATGTTCAGCTCCTTCCTGATTCCCACCTGGGCCAGCCGCCACCGGAATCAGCGGGCCTTCATCCTCGGGATCGCGGTGGTGCTCATCGTCCCGCTTGTCGGGCTGGTGGTCGCACCGGCTTCCTTGCCACTGCTCTGGATGCTGATCTTCGGCCTCGGCGTCGGGGCGGCGCTCGGCCTGGCGATCGCCTTCTTCTCCTTGCGCTCGCCCGACGCCCATCACGCGGCGCACCTCTCCGGCATGGCGCAGTTCGTCGGCTACTGCCTCGCGGCGTCCGGCCCGTTCCTTATCGGCGTCCTCCACGACGCCACCGGCGGCTGGCGCATACCCCTCCTGGTGGTGATCGGGGCGGTGGTGGCAATGACGGTCGTCGGGATGGGCGCGGCGCGCAGCGGGTATGTCGGAAACGTGGTCATCGCGCGGACAGACGGCGAGACATAGCCCGCGCTCCGGATCGATCCGGCCCTCCGATAGGTTCCCCCGTGAGATAGTCGACCGTCAACTAGATTCCCCTGGAAACGATCCCGTGATACCCTCCCGCCTGCTGCGAACGCAGGACGGTTTACGACGTACGCATGGAGAGGTCAGTGGTAACCACGACAATACGCATCAACGGGGAAGATCAGACTGTTCCGGTCGACGATAGCGCGACACTACTCTGGGTCCTGCGTGACGATCTGAAGCTGAAGGGCACCAAGTATGGGTGCGGCATGGCCGAGTGCGGCGCCTGCACCGTGCTGATCGATGGAAAGCCGGGCCGCGCCTGCATCACGCCGCTGGCGGCGGTGGCCGGCAAGGAGGTCACCACCATCGAGGGCATCGGCACCGAGGATGCCCTGCATCCGGTCCAGCAGGCCTGGATCGAGCAGCAGGTTCCCCAGTGCGGCTACTGCCAGTCCGGCCAGATTCTCACGGCCGTGTCGCTGCTGGCCGAAAATCCGGACCCAACGGATGAGGACATCGACGAGGCGATGAGCAACAACATCTGCCGCTGCGCAACCTATGTCAACATTCGCGCCGCTATCCACGCGGCAGCGGGCAAATAGGGAGTCCATCATGGGACATACGACAATGACCCGCTCGCTGTCGCGCCGCCGCCTGGTAGCGTCCGCCGGAGCCGGGGCCGGGCTGTTCGTCTTCTGGAACCATGCCGCGCTGGGCCAGGAGAGCACGCCAGCAGCCACCCCCGCCCCGAAGCAGGGGACGTTCAATACCCGCGGTATCGACTACGCCATCTCCTTCTCCCCGGATGCGAGCGACGTCGATGCGTTTCTCAGCGTCGGCGAGGATGGCGCCATCACGCTCGTCACCGGCAAGATGGAGTTCGGCCAGGGCATCAAGACCGGATTCGCCCAACTGGTGGCGGAGGAGCTTTCGCTCCCCTTCGACCGCGTGATCGTCAAGATGGGAGAAACCAGCGAAGCGTCGCCGACCTTCGGCACCTTCGGCTCGCTCAGCATGCGCACGAACGGCCCCACGATTCGCGGCGCGGCGGCCACCATGAACGCCTGGTTGCTGGAGCTGGCTGCCGAGAAACTCGGCGATAGCACAGCGGACCTCACCACCGCCGATGGCATCATCACCGGCCCGGGCGGCTCCGTGACCTTTGCGGAGCTCGCCTTTGGCAAGGCCTCGGGGCGCGAGATCGACCCCGACATCGCGCTGAAGGACCCCGCCAGCTACACCGTGGTCGGGCAGCCGATTCCCCGCGTCGGTGTGCCCGGCAAGGGGATGGGCAAACAGGCCTACGGCATCGATACCGAAGTCGAGGGGATGGTCTACGGCAAGATCGCCCGCCCGCCGTCCCTCGACGCCATCCTGCTGAGCGTCGACTTCACCGACGCCTTGGCGATGCCGGGCATCGTCGATTCGGTCCACATCCCGGAAAAGAACTTCGCCGCCATCGTCGGCGAGCGCAAGGATCAGGTCGAAGCGGCGATCAAGCTCGTGAAGACCGAATGGCAGGAGCTCGCATCCGAGACGAACTCCGGGAACATCCACGACCGCCTGAAGGAGACGGCGGATGCCGGCACGTCGCTGGATGAAGAAGGCCACGAGGCCGACCCGCACGCCGCGCTCCGTGCCGCCGGCGTGGGCCAGACCTGGACCTACACGCTGCCCTATCTGACGCACTCGCCGATCGAGCCGAAATCCGCGCTGGTGGATGTCACTCCGGACCAGGTGGAGGTCTGGGTGTCGACGCAGAGCCCGTTCGATGCGCGCGCGGGCGTCGCCAAGGCGTTGGGCCGCGACGAGTCGGAGGTCATCGTCCACGGTATGCATCCGGGCGGGGCGTTCGGCTCCAAGATCATCCCGCAGGCCGAGATCGAGGCCGCCTGGATGTCCAACGCCGTCGGCAAGCCGGTCAAGCTGATCTGGGACCGGATCGAGGAGATGCAGTTCGGTCAGTTCCGCCCGGCCATGCGGATCGAGGTGACCGCCGGCCTCGACGAGAACGGGAAGATCGTGGGCTGGAACTACGATGCCTACACCGCCGGCTACTATCCGGAGCAGGCCGAAGCCCCGACCGGCTCCGCCTCCGACTGGAGCGCCAACATCCTCGAGCTCTACGCGGTGGAGACGAGCAAGACGACGCTGTTCAACGGCGTGTCACCACTGCCGCCGTTCTTCTGGCGCGTCAACGGCGCAACATCGAACACCTTTGCCCGGGAATCGACGATCGACATCCTCGCCGAACAGGCTGGGGTCGACCCAATCACGTTCCGCGATGGGCTCCTGGCGAACAATCCGCGCCTCGCCGCCGTGATGCATGCCGCAGTCGATGCCTCCGGCTGGGCGCCGGGCGTCGGCTCCACCGGACAGGGCTTCGGCATCGCTCTCGGGGTCGATGCGAACACCCCCATCGCCGAGGTCGCGCAGGTGGAGGTCAACCCGGAAACGGGCGCCCTGAAGATCCTGAAGCTGGAGATCGCGGTCGATCCCGGCCTGGCCGTCAACCCGGAGGCCATCAAGCATCAGATCAGCGGCGGCGCGATGATGTCCCTCAGCGCGGCGATTCGGGAGGAATTGACCTTCGAAGGCGGCAAGCTGACGAACGGCACCTTCGCGCAATATGCCCCGATCGTGATGCGCGATACCCCGCCGGCGGTAAATGTGACGGTCCTCAGCGACCCGACGCAGCCGATGAGCGGCATCGGTGAGCCGGGGGTCGCCCCGGCGCTCGGAGCCGTGGCAAATGCCATCTACGATGCCTGCGGCGCCCGCGTCTTCCAGGCGCCGTTCACGCCCGAGCGCATCCTCGCCGCCCTGGCGGATGCGCCATCCGCATCGCCCGCAGCGTCGCCTGCGGCATCACCGGTCGGATAGGATCGGCCGACCTCCGCCACGGGCTCGACCGGGGGGGGCGAGCCGATTCCAAGGCCAGAGGGGGGCAGGACGCATGCGAGCGTCCTGCCCCCCTCTGGCGGCTCCGCCCCGCGAACGCGGTCAGAAGGTCGTGGTCAGCTCGATGGCCCGGCCCGTACGCGCCGATTCGATCGCCTTCACCATGATCTCCAGTGCGTGGCGAGGATGCTCCGCGCTCAGCACCGGATGCACGCCGTCGCGCACGCACTCCGCGGCGTGCTTCACGATCACCGCCCGCTGATAGGCGACCCAGTCGTTCCACAGCGGGCCGCCCGACCGGTTCGGCGTGATCCAGCCGTCCACGCCCGGGACGGCGTCGAACCGGAAGATCTCCAGCGACGGCGTCGCAGGGTCGTCATGATAGGCGTTGCCGAGGTTGATCGTGCCCTGCCGGCCGAAGATCTCGATCATGGGACCACGCGCCGCATTGACGTTGTAGGTTCCATCGACCACCGCGAAGCAGGAATCGCCGAAATCGAGCATGAGCAGCGTGTTGTCGTCCTCGGTGACCTCGATCTCCTTGCCCGCGAACGGCCCCTTGCGCACCGTCCGCACCGGCTCGGTGATCCCGGAGAAAGCGACCACCCGCTTGGCCGGCCCGAGGATGCCCGTGATGTCGTGGATGCCGTAGACCCCCATATCCAGCAGCGGGCCGGAGCCCTTCTGGTAGAACCACGTCGGGTCCAGCGGCCAGGCGCCGGCGGCCGGTCCGCCGTGGGAGCTGCGGACACGGGCGAACGCGATCTGCCCGATGGCGCCCTCCTTCACCAGCTCTCGCGCCTGGGTGCGGTTCTGAAGGATCTGGTTCGGTGGCGCGACGACATAGGTGAGCCCCTTCGTCTTCGCCAGCGCGATCAGCTCATCGGCCTCCTCAAGGGTCGTGGCCAGCGGCTTCTCGATGACGAGGTGCTTGCCCGCCTCCAGGATCGTGCGCGAGGTGCCCGCGTGGAAGGGGATTGGTGTGATGTTCAGCACGAGATCGATATCCGACCCGTCGAGCATCGTCTCCAGGCTCGGGTATGCCTCCGGGATCCCGAACTGCGCGCCCACTGCCTGCGCCCGCTCGAAGACGGGATCGGCGATGGCCTGCACCGTCACCAGATCCGGAAACTTCGTCATGCCGGGGAGGAATCCGCCCGGCGAGGTGGCGATGGTGCCCGCGCCGAGCATGCCTGCCTTCAGGGGAAACGATGCCATACGATCTACCCGTCCCATCGATGGTGCGACACAGGAAGCCGACGCCCCGAACTTCCGCGCCGATCCTGCCCGGACGGCGCGATTTCGTCAATGGCCTTGTCTGGTGGCAAGCCACGGTATCGCTCGCTCCCGCATCGCGTCCCTGGATCAAATGTCCGGGCCACGCCACGGATCTGGCGAGGCACTCCCTCTCCGCACGCGCTCATCAGTTGACGAGCGTCCACCCCTGGCATATGATCATTTCCTACTAATTCAGTCGGCTTTACGCGCCAGATGTCTGGCGTACGGAGAAAGCAGGGCATGGACGACCGACTATCGCGACGACACATCATCGCTGCCGGCCTTGCCACAGGTGCAGGCATCGGCCTCTCGCAGGCGACGGGACACGCGATTGCCGCACAGACGCCGGTCAGCTCCCCGATCGCATCGCCGGGAGCTGACGCATGGTCCTTCATGGACGATCGGGGCATCACGGTCAGCCTGCCGGAGCGCCCGACCCGCGTGATCGCCCAGACATCATCGGCAGCCTCGCTCTGGGATTTCGGGTTCGAGGTCGTCGGCTTCTTCGGGCCAAACGACCCGGACAACCAGGCGGGATTCCCCCAGGTCGGCGATATCGATGTGGCCCGGATCCCCAACATCGGCGACTATGGGGCGTTGGACCTCGAGATGTTCGTCGCGCTCGATCCGCAGCTCTACGTCGATCTCGACCGAGGCGGCGGCACGCTCTGGTACCTCGATGCTGACAGCCAGGCGGCCGTTGAGAAAATCTGCCCGACGATCGGCCTGAATGCGCAGGCACTTTCGGTCCTCGATATCATCAGGCGCTACGAGGACCTGGCTGTCGCGCTCGGCATCGATCCCGACAGTGCGTCGATCACTACCGCGAAACAGACGTTCGCCACGTCGGAGGCCGCGTTCACGGATATCACCAGCGCCAAGCCCGATCTGAAGGTGCTCACCATCAGCTCTGGCGACACGGGGACTGTCTATCTCTGGAATCCGAACTGGCTTCCGGACCTGATCTATCTCAGATCCCTGGGCTTCACCGCCGTCGATGTCGGTGCCGACGACGATGCCCCGAATATCCAGATCTCCATGGAGAAACTCGGTGAATATCCAGCTGACGTGATCCTGGTCGACGTGCGTGAGGACATCACGGCACTCGAGAGCAACCAGCCTGCCCGCGGTGCAGGCGGGACAGGTCGGGCGCTGGTACGCGGCGTTCCCCTACTCCTACCAGAAGCTCGCGAAGGTGCTGGACCTCACCGGAGAGACCCTCGCCGCCGCAAAACCGCTCGATTAGCGTCCCGCGAACGCGATGGCCCGCGCGTGTCCCACCATGACGTCGCCGCCTGCGAGGGCGGGCACCGGCGCTTCGCCAGGCGGACATCGCGCACCGGGCGCAGCCGTGGACCGGCGAACCCCTGGCCTGTGAGAGCCAGGGGTTCGGTGCTGTCCGGCGTTCCGTTGGGACGGGCCCCGTCTCGCTAGTCGTTGCTCACCAGCACCGCCCGCTTGTAGCCGGAGGGCAAGGCCGCCGGCCGGCCGGCATCGATGGTGGACTGCACGAAGAGGTTGACCTCGTCCGCGTAAAGGTCCGTGGTCGAGAAGAGAAAGAACCAGACGTGTGGGCCGTACTCGTCGGTCACGAGCAGAAGGCCGTCCTGGCCATCGACCCGCAGCGTGAAGAGGCGCACCACCGTCGTGTTCGGATACGGATTGATGAAATCCCCACGGCGCACGGAGCGAATCGTGTCTCCGAACAGCTCGCGGATCATGGCCGTGTCGACGGCGTTGACGAAATTGGTGTTCGTGTAGACATCGCCCGTGTCGTAGGCAATGATGGAGATCGAATCACTGCCCCGGGATGCTTCCGACACCCACAGCCACGTCTGCCCCTTGTAGGCAGCCGCCCCGGCCGGCGCGAGCGCCGCGCCAAGCGCCATGCCAAGCACGCTGACCGCCAGGATCAGGGCGCGGAACGATGCGCGGAGATGGTCGGTTGCCGAGAATCGAGATGATGCCATTGCCAAGCTCCTCCCCAGAAGCGACGGCTGAGTACCCGATGACCGTGCAAGCTGATCGAAGTCAGATGGCGTCATCCCGCTGATGCGGAATGCGCCAGTGGTCGGCCTCGATGCAAAGGCGTCCTCCCACACGGATATCGTTCCGAAACGCCCGATCCGACGGCTCCACGCCCTTCGCCATCCATGACGCCCGTTCCATCTTCCTTTCAGGACCCGTAGCCGCAGTGTAGCAAAAGAGGACAGGAATGCGGAGCGGTGAGCGACCAGGGCACTGCCGAGCCGCAGGCCGGAGCGGATAATCACTCCATCGGCCCCGATTCCATGTCCGCGGTATCCAATCTGCGGCACTGTGCGCGAGGTATTTCTCGAAAGGAGCAGGTCTCATGCAGGTCACCCGCAGCACGCTCGCCACCGCCAAGGGTCCGGGCGACTGGTTCACCGGCGATGTCTACATCGATCCGGTCGCCGCCCCGACCGGCGTTTCCCGCATTAGCGCCAGCGCCGTCCACTTCACCCCCGGCGCCCGTACCGCCTGGCACACGCATCCGAACGGGCAGACGATCTTCGTGCTGGAAGGCGTGGGCCGCTGCCAGCGCAAGGGCGGCCCGGTTGAGGAGCTCCGGCCCGGCGACCGCGTCTTCTTCGAGCCGGGCGAGGAGCACTGGCACGGCGCCGCGCCGGATCGCTTCATGCTCCACATCGCCATGCTGGACGTCGATGACGAGGGTCACACCGCAGTCTGGGGTGAGCACGTCTCCGAGGCGGACTACACCGCCGAGCCGGCGTGAGGTCGCTCGGAAAGGATCTCTGTCATGGCGAGTTGGAGCCCCACCGACCTGCGGACGATCGCGACGACCGACGAGGTTCGCCTCGCCACCCGGCGACGCGACGGCACGCTCCGCAATCCGGTCACGATCTGGGCCGTCGTCGTTGGCGAGGACGTCTTCGTGCGGGCCGTCCGTGGCCGGGAATCCCCATGGTTCCGGGGCACACGCTCGCAGCACCGGGGCACGCTGCACGTCGGCTCGCGCGCGTACGAGGTCGCCTTCGCGGATGC
>OFJB01000595.1_pt1 | contig 17008 bp, 18 predicted proteins | sample 1775081 | NCBI WGS metagenome assembly OFJB01 (sample SAMN08195771, study PRJEB24354) | sludge metagenome | isolation source: initial sludge from phenol fed wastewater aerobic bioreactor | place: India: Nagpur | collected 2016-06-05 | reverse complement strand
GTGTGGGTCTACAAGGGCGACAACCTGGGCCGCACCGACGCGCCCTCGCTGGACAGCACGCCGCGCCCCGAGGGCGAGGAGCGCCGCGGTCCGCGTGGCCCGCGCCGTGACGGCCGCGGTGGCCCCGGCGGCGATCGCCGTGGCGGCCCGCGCCGCGATGCCCGTGGTGGCGCCGGCGCGCCGGCCGACGGCAGCGACAAACCCGCGGAAGGCCAGGGCGCCGACGCACAACCCGCCGTTAAGCGCGTCCGCAAAGCCGCCGCGCCCGCTGCAGCAGCGGACGGCGCCAAAGGAGAATAAGCATGCTGCAACCCGCTCGCAGAAAGTACCGCAAGGAGCACAAGGGCCGCAACACCGGCATTGCCACGCGCGGCAATTCGGTGGCTTTTGGCGACTTCGGCCTCAAGTCCACCGACCGCGGCCGCCTGACGGCGCGCCAGATCGAGTCCGCCCGTCGTGCCATCTCGCGCCACGTCAAGCGCGGCGGCCGCATCTGGATCCGCGTGTTTCCGGACAAGCCCATTTCCACCAAGCCGGCCGAGGTCCGCATGGGCAACGGCAAGGGCAACCCCGAGTACTACGTGGCCGAGATCCAGCCCGGCAAGGTGCTGTACGAGATCGTCGGCGTGCCCGAGGCCCTGGCGCGCGAGGCGTTTGCCCTGGCCGCCGCCAAGCTGCCGCTGCGCACGACCTTCGTCGCCCGCATGATCGGCCAGTAAGCGAAGGAACATGACGATGAAAACCGCTGAATTGCGCCAGAAGGACGTCGCCGGCCTGCAGGCCGAGGTCAAGGAGCTGCAAAAGGCTCACTTCAACCTGCGCATGCAGAAGGCCACGCAGCAGCTCAACAACACGGCCCAGCTCGCCCAGACGCGCCGCTCCATCGCGCGCGCCAAGACCGTGCTGGCCGAAAAGCAGGCTGCGGCCAAGTAAGGACCCGACCATGACGGAAGCCAAACCATCCCTCAAGCGCACCCTGATCGGCAAGGTGGTGAGCGACAAGCGCGCCAAGACCGTGACGGTGCTGATCGAGCGCCGGGTCAAGCACCCGATCTACGACAAGATCGTGATGCGCTCCAGCAAGTACCACGCCCACGACGAAAAGGGCGAGTTCAAGCTGGGCGACACCATCGAGATCACCGAAAGCCGCCCGCTGTCCAAGACCAAGAACTGGGTGGCCACGCGCCTGGTGCAGAAGGCCGCGCAGGTCTGATGCCCCCCAAGTCCGCGCTGCCCGGCGCGGATTCCAGAAACGGCCCACAATGTGGGCCGTTTTTGTTGCACATCATCCCAAAGGAGTTTTTCATGATCAAGGTTGGAGACACACTGCCCACCGTCACGCTGGCCGAGTACGTCGAGGTCGAGGGCAACGGCTGCAGCATCGGCCCCAATCCGGTTGCCGTGGCGCAGGCCGCCGCCGGCAAGACCATCGCGCTGTTTGCCGTGCCCGGCGCCTTCACGCCCACCTGCTCGGCCAAGCACGTGCCCAGCTACCTGCAGAACGCCGAGGCGCTGAAGGCCGCTGGCGTGGACGAGATCTGGTGCCTGGCGGTCAACGACGCCTTCGTGATGGGCGCCTGGGCGCGCGACGAGAAGACCGCCGGCAAGATCCGTATGCTGGCCGACGGCGACGCGGCCTTCGCCAAGGCCGCGGGCCTGACGCTGGACCTGACCGGCAAGGGCCTGGGTCTGCGCAGCAACCGCTACTCGATGCTGGTCAAGGACGGCAAGGTCGCCACCCTCAACATCGAGGGGCCGGGCAAGTTCGAGGTCAGCGACGGCGCCACGCTGCTGGCGCAGGCCAAGGGCTGATGGGTATAAAAATCATAGCTTCCCGCGCTTATTTGGTGGGGGCTGCAGCCTGAAATGGCTTGAAATCCTGGATGCTCACAAGGCGTCCAGGTCCACCTTCAGGTAGTGCGCCCCCGGCAGCGGGTTGTGGTAGTAGGGCGGGATTTCCTCGAACCCCAGGTCCTCGTACAGCGCGCGTGCCGACTCCATGTCGTCCAGCGTGTCCAGCAGCACGCAGCCGTAGCCGATCTGCAGGGCCGCCTCCAGGATGGCCTCGGCCAGCTGGCGGCCCAGGCCGAAGCCGCGAAATGCCTTGCGCACGTACAGGCGTTTCATCTCGGCGGCGTTGGCGTAGTCCACGTCGTCGATCGGGCGCAGCGCGCAGCAGCCGGCCAGCTCGCCATCGACCCGCGCCAGCAGCAGCGTGCCGCGCGGCGCGGCGTAGTCGCCCGGCAGCTCGGCCAGTTCGGCCTCGAAGTGCTGGAAGTCCAGATCGACGCCCAGTTGCTCGGCGTATTCCTGGAACAGGGCGCGTGCGCCGGCCAGCTCCTCGGGGCTTTGGGCGACGATCAGGTCGATGGGAGGGCGCGTATCCACGGCGTGCGAAAAAAATGCAAGGGGCAGGCCCGCGCGGGGCGGATGATGCGGCGCAGTCTATCCCAGTCCCGCCGCGTTGCCCCATTGCACCACCGCATAGACCACGCCGCCGGCCAGGGCCAGCAGGACGAGCGCGGCGGTGCGCGTCAGGGCGTCGTCACGCGAGGCCGGCACCGGCTCGGCCAGCGCCTTGTCGCCGCTCACCATGGGGCGCACCAGCTTGCGGCCATGCCGCTGGTACCAGACGATCGCGGCCACGTGCAGGATCACCAGGGCGATCACCAGCAGCTTGCCCAGCGTGGTGTGGTAGCGCGTGGCCAGCTTGACGGCCGCGCTTGACACCCGCGCGGCGAGTGGCCCGGAGTAGGCGATTTCGTCGTCCGAAAAAAGGCCCGCGCCCACCTGCAGGCCCAGCGCCGCCAGCATGGCCAGCACCGACAGCGCGCCCAGCGGGTTGTGGCCCGCCAGCTCGGCCGCGCTGGCGCCGCTCTTCAGGTAGCGCGACAGTCGCGCCGGGGTCGGCACGAAGCTGGCAAAGCGTGACCAGCGCCCGCCCACCACGCCCCAGGCCAGGCGAAACAGCAGCAGGGCGAACACCCCGTAGCCGATGCGCATGTGCAGGTTCAGGGCCTCGCCCCCGATCATGCCGGTGGCCAGCATGGCCACCACGGCCAGCGCCAGCAGCCAGTGGAACAGGCGGGTGGGCAAATCCCAGATGCGCACGCTTTGCATGGTTTTCACAGATTGGGGAGGGTTCGAATCGGTCGCAAACCCGGTATGCTGCGGCCGGCCAGTCTAAGGAACGTCTGCACAACCCACGCCACGGCGCGAGTTGATGCGTACGCATCCACATGACGAAACCAGTGCCCAGTTTGCAGCCGATTTCGCGTGCATTTGGCCGTTATCGGCCTGATTTCGGGCGCCTGCCCGTGCTGCAGGCGCACTCATGCCTGCGCTGGCGGCAGGAATCGCTTGCGCACCATCCACAGGTTGGACAGCGCGAACATCACCAGCAACTGGCTGGTGTTCTTGGCCAGGCCCCGGTAGCGCGTCTTGCGATAACCGAACTGGCACTTGATCACCCGAAACGGATGCTCGACCTTGGCGCGGATGCGCGCCTTGACGGTCTCGAGTTGATCGAGCAACGCGTCGACCGCCTTGCCCTTGTCCAGTGCCCGGCGCTTGCCCGGCGTCATGGCCACCTGCCATTGGGCGCCGGGGTGCTGCTGCTGGACTTCCTCGCGCTTGCCAACGCCGCGGTAGCCCGAGTCGGCAAAGACGACGTCCTCCTCGCCGTGCAGCAGGACATGCGCCTGCGTCACGTCGTGGGCGTTGGCAGCCGTGGTGGCCACGCTGTGCACCAGCCCCGAGTCGGCGTCCACGCCGATGTGCGCCTTCATGCCGAAGTGCCACTGCTTGCCCTTCTTGGTTTGGTGCATCTCGGGGTCGCGCTGCCCATCTTGGTTCTTGGTCGAGCTGGGCGCGGCGATGAGCGTGGCGTCCACCACAGTGCCACTCTTGAGCATCAGCCCGCGCGCAGCCAACTGCGCGTTGACCGTAGCCAGAATCCGCGCGCCCAGATCGTGCTGCTCGAGCAGGTGGCGAAAGCGCAGGATGGTGCTCTCGTCGGGCAGGCGCGTGATGCCTGCATCCAGGTGGGCGAACTCGCGGTACAGGGGAATGTCGTGCAGGGCTTCTTCCATGGCCGGATCGGAGTGGCCGAAGAACTGCTGCAGCAGGTGAATGCGCAGCATCGTCTCGGGCGCAAAGGGCGGGCGGCCCGTCTTGCCCGCCGGTGCATGCGGCGCAATCAGCGCCAGCAGATCAGACCAGGGAATGACTTGCTCCATCTCCTCCAGGAACGCCCGCTTGCGCGTGCGTTTGGTGGCCAACTCGAAGCCGCTGCTGGCAAGACTGATCTGCTTCATCGGTGTTCAACGCTTGAGGTGGTCGATCGGGTGACTTATGCAGACCATCCCTAAGCGACCCCGGCTCGTTTCACCACCACCAGGAGTTTCCATCCCATGAAAACCCCCGTCATTGTTTCGCTGGCCCTGGCGGCCTCGCTCGTTTCTGTCTCGGCATCCGCCCAGTTCGCCAAGCCCGAAGACGCCATCAAATACCGCCAGAGCGCGCTCACCGTGATGGGCGCGTCCTTTGCGCGCCTGGGCGCCATGGCCAACGGCAAGCTGCCGTACGACGCCGCGGCCGCGGCATCGAATGCCGAGGTGGTGGCCTTCATGTCCCACCTGCCCTGGCAGGGCTTCGGCCCCGGCACCGACAAGGGCCGCGAGACCGCGGCCCGCCCCGAGATCTGGCAGGAGCAGGCCAAGTTCAAGGAGCGCGCCGAGAAGATGCAGGCCACCGTGGCGCAAACCCTGCTGCCGGCCGCCAAGAGCGGCAACCTCGATCAACTGAAAGCCGCCTTCGGCCCCACGGCGCAAAGCTGCAAGGCCTGCCACGACGACTTTCGCCGCAAGTAAAGGGGAGTGGTCAGGTGCCTGCGGGCAGGCCTTCGGCAAGACGCTGTAGCGCAGGAGCATCCAGCAGTGTCAGCCGGCCGTACTCCACCCGCAGCAGGCCATTCAGTGTCAAGCGAGCCAACTCCTTGTTCACGGTCTGGCGTGATACGGACAGCATCGCCGCCAGATCGCTTTGCGTGGCCTGTATGTTGAGGCCCGCGGCGGGGGTATGCCCGGGCGTCTGCTGGCGCGCCAGCTGAAGCACGGTATCGGCCACGCGCTGGTCCAACCGCCCCAAGTCACGTCGACGCCGCTGCAGGATTTGTTCGTGCGAACGCTGTAGCGCCACCAGGCACACGTCCTTCCACAGCAACGGGTGTGCGTCGAGCACGGCACGCATGGGCTCGCACGGGATATGCACCAGCACCGTGGATTGCGTGGCGTGAAAGCTGTAGACAAACACTTGGTCTTCCAGCAACCGGATCAGGCTCCCGGCCTCGCCCGGTGTAAAGGTGCTCAACCAGAAACGTGTGCCATTGGCGTCCACGCTGTCCACCGCCACCGCGCCCGATGCCACGATGAAAATCTCGCGCCGCCGCGGCTGGTTGACCAAAATGGGCTCGCGGCGCTTGTAGCGCCCCAGCCAAGCGGCCTGAGCCAAGCTGTCCAGCGCCTCGCGCGGCCAGTTTCGCATCAGGCCGCACAGTCCGATGGCACGACGGATCAGCGCCATGGTGTCAGCGTCGGGGTGCTTGGGTATCGACATTCGTAGCGGTCAATGCCGCCAATTGTCAAACAATTGACAGAATTTTGCCGCGTGAAACTGCACAGTGGGAAGCAGCAAAGGCGCACATGACCTTTGTGCCATGGAGACTTGTTTCGTGAAGCTGCTTTCGGTCAAGGGGTTCGCATCATGAACACCGTTTCGGCGTTTGATGGGCTCAGTCTGGATGCGCTGTTTGCACCGCGCTCCATCGCCGTGGTTGGTGCTTCCAACGATACATCCCGCATTGGCGGTATTCCGCTGGACTACCTGCGGCGCTTTGGTTACGCGGGGCAGTTGCATGCGATCAATCCGCGTGGTGGCAAGGTGCAGGGATTTCCGGCGCATGCTCGCTTGAGTGACGTTGGCGAGCCCATCGATTTGGCCATTGTGGCGGTGCCGCAAGCGCAAGTGCATGGCGTATTGGATGAGGCAGCGGCGACGGGTGTTCGCTCCATGGTGCTGTTTTCGTCCGGCTATGCCGAGCTGGGCGGTGACGGCGTGACCGCTCAGGCCGAGGTGGCTTGTCGGGCGCGGGAGGCCGGAATTCGCCTGCTGGGCCCCAATTGTCTGGGTGTGATCAGGCCTGCCCACCACGTCTACGCCACCTTTGCTCCTGCGATCAATGCTGGGCGGGCGAAATCCGGGCGTGTCGGGCTCATCAGCCAGTCGGGTGCCTTTGGCATCTATGCCTACGCGCTGGCGCGCGAGCGCGGGCTGGGCCTGTCGCTGTGGGCGACCACCGGCAACGAGGCGGACGTGCAGTTGGCCGATGGCCTGGCATGGCTGGCCAACGACCCCGAGACCGCGGTCATCATGGCCTACATGGAGGGCTGCCGCGACGGCCCGCGCCTGCGTGCCGCGCTGGCGATGGCGCAGCAACGCGGCAAACCGGTGATCATGGTCAAGGTCGGGACGAGTGCCGTTGGAGCAGCGGCGGCAGCGTCGCACACGGCATCGCTGGCAGGCGATGACGCGGTATATGACACCGTCTTTCGACGCTATGGCGTGATACGTGCGCACACGATCGGCGACTTCTTTACGCTGGCGGCAAGTGCAGCCGTGGTGCCACCGCCGCGTGGACGATCGCTTGGGGTGCTCACGGTGTCGGGCGGCGTGGGCGTGATGGCGGCCGACGAAGCCCATGCCCAGGGCCTGGAATTGACCCCCTTGTCGGATGCCGCACAGACGCAGTTGCGTGACTGGGTGCCGTTCGCGGCGCCCCGCAACCCGGTTGACGTTACGGCTCAAGTCACCAACGACGAGACGCTACTGGAACGTGCCGCGGCCTTGATGCTGCAGGACCGTCCATTCGACAGCTGGCTGGGTTTTTTTGCTGCCGGTGGCCAGTCGCCTACCTTCTGGCCAAGAATCCGTGCATTGGTCGAGCGCCTGCGCTGCGAGCATCCGGACACGGTCCTGGCCGTCAGCACGCTGTGCACCGACGCCCAGCGTCAGGAACTGGAGGCCATGGGCTGTATGGTCGACCCCGATCCGGCTGTTGCGATTCGCTGCATCGGCGCCCTGCTGCGGCGCGCCGAATGCCCGCCGGCGCACGATGCCTGGCCTGCGGCTGGGGCGCCTGCGGTCCAGCTGCCCGCGGGTGCTTTGTCCGAGGCTGACAGCCTGGCGCTGCTGGCGCAAGCCGGCGTGCCCGTGGTGGCGCACCAGCGCGTGCGCACGGCTGAGCAGGCCGGTGCGGCCGTGGCGACGCTGGGTGGCGCCATCGCGCTCAAGGTGTCCAGCGCCGATATTCCCCACAAGTCCGACGTCGGCGGCGTGGCCTTGAACCTGCGTGATGCCGCGGCGGCGCAGACCGCGTTCGAGCGCATCGCCGAGCGTGCGCGCCAAGCCTGCCCGCAGGCGCGCATCGACGGCGCCCTGGCCGCGCGCATGGTGGCGGGCGGCGTGGAGTGCATTGCCGGCGTGCACCACGATCCGGTGTTCGGTCCGGTATTGATGTTCGGCCTGGGTGGCATCCACGTCGAGGTGCTGCGCGACGTGTCGTTGCGCGTGCTGCCGATCACACGCGACGACGCCCGCGCCATGATGCGCGAGCTGCGCGCCTTCGCCATCCTGGATGGCGTGCGTGGACGCGCGCCAGTGGACCTGGAGTCCATCGTCGGTGCGCTTTGCGCCCTGGCCGACTTCGCCTTGCGGACCGGCGATTCGCTGGTCAGCGCGGAGATCAACCCGCTGATCGCCCGTGCTGCCGACGAGGGTGGAGCAATCGCCGTCGATGCACTGGTCATCGGGCGGACCGACACTCGCCCCGACTGAATGCCTGCGGTTTTTTCCGTTTGCATGAACATGGTTTTTTCAGGAGACGATGATGATTCGAATCACCCCATCAGTCCGCTGGCTGCGCGCCCTGAGTTTGTGCGTGGCCTTCGTGCTGCCACTGACGGGCGCCTGGGCGCAGCCCAGCTACCCCAATAAGCCGGTGCGCATCGTGGTGCAGTTTGCTGCCGGCGGCGGCAGCGACACGCTGGCGCGCGCGATCGCCGATGGGTTGTCCAAGCGGCTTGGACAGCCGGTGCTCGTGGACAACAAAGCCGGCGCGGGCGGCATCATCGGCGCCGACTACGTAGCCAAGGCGGCGCCCGATGGCTACACCCTGCTGCTGACCATTCCAGGCGCGGTTACCTCGTTCAAGGTGATCTACAAGAAGCTGCCTTATGACCCGGAAACCGATTTCCGCCTGGTCTCGGACATTGCCCTGCCGCGCACCGTGCTGGCGGTCAACCCCTCGGTACCGGCGCAGAACTACAAGGAGCTGCTGGAACTGATCAAGCAGGCGCCCGACAAATACACCATGGGATCCTGGGGCCCAGGCGTGCAGCCGCACCAATTGCAGGTGTTCATGGACAAGACCTACGGCACCAAGACGGCGCTGGCGGCATACAAGGGCGATGCCCCCATGGCGATGGACCTGATCGGCGGCGTGATCCCAATGGCGGTGGGCTCCACCATGACTCTCAAGCCCCATATCGCCGCCGGCAAGCTGCGTCCCCTGGCGGTATTCGGGTCGACGCGGACAAAGGCGCTGCCCGAGGTGCCCACGTTTGCCGAGCAGGGCTACAAGGACGATGTCTACATGATTACGGGGCCCTACTACCTGATGGCGCCGGCCAAGACGTCGGACGCCATTGTCGGGCGCCTGGCCCAGGATGTCGCGGTGGTGGTGCGGCAACCCGAGGTGCTGGAGCGCATGGAAGGCCTGGGTCTGGAGCCGATGGGCGACACGCCGGCCGAAGCCACCGCACTCTACAAGGCAAGCCTGCCCAAACTGCTCAAGCTGGCCCGCGATACCGGCGTGACCGTAGATTGATCGCCGGCACATTTCAGGACCTGCTCATGCCTCCATCATCACCCTCCTCCTCCGAAGCGCGCCGCGCGCTGGCACGCTCCGTCGGCCTGGCCGCCTTTGTCTACGGCTACCCGCTCACCGAAACCTACCGCACCTGCCGCAAGCAGACCGACCCGTCCGATGCCGGTGCTGACGAGACGTTGAACATGGACGTGCGCGGCATGCCGTGCAACGTGCTGCACCATGGCCGGCGTCCGTCCACCGACCGCGACCGCGACATCGTCACGCCCGCCAACGACCTGCTCTACACCCTGGCGTGGATTCACCTGGCTGCGGGGCCACAGCTGCTGACCGTGCCTTCCTCCACGGCGCACCCCGGCCGCTACTTCGTGCTGGCGCTGTACGACGCCTACACCGAAAACTTCGAGAACCTGGGGCCGCGCAACTGCAAGGCCGAGGGTGAGACCGTGGTGCTGGTCGGTCCTGGCAGCAAGGTTCCCGAGCCCTTGCGCGATCATCGCGTGGTGGAATGCCCCAGCCATCTGGTCTGGCTGATCGGCCGCACCGTGGTGGGCGACGAAAGCGATTGGCCGGCGGCTCACCGCCTGCAGGCCGACATCGCCCTGAAGCCGGCGCCCGGAACGCCCGAAGGTGGTCGCCCGCCTGCCGTGGAGCACTGGGCTGGCGAGCCGATCGATGCCATGGCGGCTGCCTTTGAAAATGGGGAACCGCCGGCCCAGGTGGCACCGCGTTTCTTCAGCAATCTCTGCCAAGCGCTGGCCGAAGCGCCCGGGCGCGTGGAAGACCGTGGCCTGGTGGCCTGGTTTGGCCAGGTCGGGTTGTTGCCCCTGGCGGGTTTCCATTGGGACGGATTGGATGAGCCGGCGCGCACCGGCCTGATCGAAGGTTTTGCCGATGGCGTCCATCTGGTCGCCGCGCAGGGCAGCAATCGCCGGCACAAGCCGTGGATGCTGGCCGCCGCCACCGGCCGATACGGCAGCCAGTATCTCGGGCGCGCCCGCACCGCCTACCTCGGCCTGGGCGCGCTGGCCACCGACGAGGCGCTGTACGCCGCCGCGCACTTCGACGCCAACCAGCAACCGCTGGATGGCCGGCGGCACTACGTGATGCACTTCAAGGCCGACGACATGCCGCCCGTCGATGCCTTCTGGTCGGTGACGCTCTACGATGGTGACCGCTTCCTCCATGGCAACGAGATCAAGCGCCATTCCATCGGCGACCGCACGCCCGGGCTGCGCCGTGGCGCCGATGGCAGCCTGGAGCTGCACATCGGCCACCAGCGCCCAGCCGACACCAGCAACTGGCTGCCGGCACCAGCCGGGCGCTTTTATCTCATCCTGCGCATGTACCACCCGCGCGCGGGGGTGCTGAGCTGGCCCATTCCCAGACTGCAGCCGGTGGAGGCCTGAATGAGCGCCGTCGCTCCGACCGAACTGCAGGCGCTGGCCGAGGAGGCGGTCGTCTATGCCTGGCCGCTGCACGAGATGGCACGCATGCGTGCCGCCACTTCACCCAAGCGCACCGAGGCGGGCGAGGTCGCGCCAGAAGGCCAGCGCTGGTGCAACATCTTCGTCCATGCACGCCAGCTGCTGCGCGCCGGCGGCAGCCGCGTGGTGACTCCGAACAACGACACGCTCTACACCAATGCCTGGCTCGACCTGGGCGCGGGGCCGCTGGTGATCGACGTGCCCGACACGGCCGGGCGCTACTACGTGCTGGGGCTGCTGGACTTCTACACCAACCCGTTCGCGCACATCGGACAGCGCCTGACAGGCACCGCCGCACGCTCGTTCGTGATCGTGCCGCCGGGCTGGCAGGGCCAACTGCCGGCCGCGTTCGACGCCCCTGGTGCGCGCATCGTCGCACCCACGCGCTGGCTGTGGATCATCGGCCGCATCCTGGTCGACGGCCCGCAGGATGTGGCGGCGGTCAACCGCCTGCAGGATGGCTTTGTCGTGCGTCCGCTAGCCGACTGGATGGACGGCAAGCCGCCGGCGCCGCGCGCGTTCGATCCCGCCTGCGATCCCAAGGCACCCGTCACGGCCGCGCACTTTGCCGCCCAGGTCAACGCTGCGCTGCGCGACAACCCGCCGCCGGCCGGCGAGGCGACGTTTATGGCCCGGTTTGCCGCCGTGGGCATCGGCCCCGACGTCACGGCTTTGAATGGCGAGCAAAGCGCGGTGCTGCAGGCTGCGCTGCACGCTGTGCTGGCGCAGTTGCGCCAGGGCGCCCTGGGCCACACGCAGCCCACGGGCTGGACCTGCCTGCCGGTGATTGAAGGCCACTTTGGCTTGGATTTTCGCACCCGCGCCCACATTGCCCTCAAGTACATCGGCATGCTGGAAAGCCGCGAAGCCACCTACCCCATGGCCTGGACGGATGCGCAGGGCCGCCCGCTGGACGGCGCCCACCGCTACCGGCTTCGCTTTGCACCCGGCGCGCTGCCGCCGGTCGATGCGTTCTGGTCCCTGACGATATACGACGCGCGCGACTACATGCTGGTGGACAACCCGATCGACCGCTACGCCATTGGCGGCCGCACGCCAGGGCTGCGGCGCGACGCCGACGGCGGCCTCACGCTGCACATTCAACACGGCGCGCCCGCCAGCGACGCCGAACACGCCAACTGGCTGCCGGCGCCAACAGGCGACTTCTACCTGTGCCTGCGCGCCTACCTGCCGCATGCCGAACTGTTGGACGGCCGCTACGCACTGCCTCCCATCACACGCCTGGATCATTGATTCGCCATGTCCGAAGCCGAGAAAGAAAAGCCCTTCCTGCTGACCGGCACCGGCAGTGAAACGATTGCGCCCGGCCTGCATCTGCTGCACGGCCAGGGCCAGTCCTTCGTGGCCGAAACCGACGTGGGCCTGGTCGTGATCGACGCTGGCCCGGGTGGCAAGGTCACGCGCGCCATGATTGACAGCCTGCGCCAGATCAGCGACGCGCCTGTGCACGCGCTGTGCTACAGCCACGGCCACATCGGCTACAACGCCGGCGTGCCGCAGTGGCTGGAACACGCCCGGGAGCGCGGTGATGCGCCCCCGCGCGTGATCGCCCATCGCCACGTGCTGCGCCGCTACGCGCGCTACCGCGAGACCGAGCCGCTGCAGTACCGCATGGCCGAGATACAGTTCAACCGCCCGCCCGGTTTTTTTGCTGGCAAGCTGGGCATGCACGCGCCGAGCGAGACCTTCGACGAGCGGCTGGTGATCGGCAGCGGCGCGCAGCAGGTGGAGCTGCTGTGGGCGCCGTCCGAAACCGACGACGCCATCGCCCTGTGGGCGCCGACGCAGCGTGTGCTGTATGGCGGGCCGTCGCTGCTGGATTCGATTCCCAACATCGGCACGCCGTTTCGCACGCTGCGCGACACGGTGCGCTGGGCCGGCACGCTGGAAACGCTGGCGGCGCTGCGTCCGATCAAGGCGGTGCGCGAGTTCGGCCCCGTGATCGATGGCGAGGACGAAGTGCAGCGCGTGCTGCTGCTGACCGCCAAGGCCTTGCGCTGGCTGCGCGCCGAGGTGGTTCGGCTGATGAACGAAGGCCTGAACGAGCAGCAGGTGCTGGCGCGCATGCACTACCCGGCCGATCTGTTTGACGTGCCGTGGATGAAGCCCAGCTATGGCGATCCGAGCTACATCGTGCGCGACATCTACCGCTCCGAGAACGGCTGGTGGGACCGCAACCCGACCACGCTGCACCCCGAACCCCCCGAAGCGGTGGGCGCGACGGTGGCGGACGCCATCATCGACAAGGCCGCCGTGATCGCCAGTGCGCAGGCACTGGCGGCTGCGCAGCGCTGGCAATTGGCACTGCACGTGATCGACCTGCTGGCCACGGCCAGCGGCGATGCGCCCGAAATCACGCAGGCGCGCCAGCTCAAGGCGCAGTGGCTGCGCGAGCGCGCGCGGCAGGTGGCCAGCTACGTGTCGCGCAATTTGTACAAGGTCAGCGCCGAGTGGATCGAGCAGGGCACCCAGGCGCGCTTTGGCATTCGTTGAACATCGCACAAGGAGACATGCCATGACATCTTTCGCACTGCGCTCGACCTGGGCACTTGTCGCACTGACCACGGGCTTGGCCGTGCAGGCCCAGGACGCCGCCAGCTATCCCACCAAGCCCATCACCCTGGTGGTGGCGGCACCACCGGGCGGCGGCAGCGACATCATTGGCCGTTTGCTGGGTGACTACATCGGGCACGAACTCAAGCAACCCGTTGTCATTGACAACCGGCCAGGCGCCAATGGCCAGCTGGGCGCCGAATACGTGCTGAGCGGACCGGCCGATGGCTATCGCCTGCTGTTCAGCTACACCGCGGCGATGGTGGTCGCCCCGATCCTGCAGAAAAAGCCGCCCTTCGACCCCGTGAAGGACTTTGCAGCGATCGCTCAGATCGGTCGTAGCGGCAACGTCATGCTGGTGCGCAAGGACCTGCCGGTGAGCAACTTCAAGGAGTTCATCGACTATGCGAGGGCTCGTCCTGGCAAGCTCAATTACTGCTCCTGGGGCTCGGGGTCAGGCGGGCACCTGGCCATGGAGGTGTTGATGAAGCAAGCCGGACTGACGATGACACACATTCCCTACAAGGGCGTCATGCCATGCACGCAGGACCTGATCGGAGGGCAGGTCGACGCCAACTGGGCCGACGTGTCTTCAAGCCTTCCTTTCATCCGGGAAGGACGTCTCAAGGCGCTGGTGACCTCGGGCCCCGTGCGCACGCCGCAGTTGCCGGACGTGCCGACACTCAACGAGGTCGGTTATCCATTCACGGCCTATGCGTGGTACGGTGTCTTCGCGCCCGCCAAGACCCCGCCGGCGATCGTGGCCAAGCTCAACGAGGCCACGCAAACCGCGCTGAAGGACCCCGCCGTGATCAAACGCCTGAATGAGTTGAACTTCAATGACTTGCCGCTGACGACGCCCGATCAGTTCAAGTCCGTGGTTGCCAAGGATTACAGCACCTGGCGCGACTTGATCAAGTCCATCGGACTCACGCTGAACTGATGTGGAGCCGGAAAGTTGAAAAGGGGCTCGATGGAGCCCCTTTTCCGTTGGCTTCAGCTCGTGATCAGGCTTCGGCCAGCAGCTTTTCGATCAGCTTGTGCAGCTCGGCAAAGTCAGGCGCGCCCACGTATTTCTTGACGATCTGGCCCTGCTTGTCGACGACGTAGGTGGTGGGCGTGAGCTGCACGTCGCCCCAGGCCTTGGCCACCGCGCCGGTGTTGTCGATGGCGACCTTGAAGGGCAGCTTGCGCGTCTGCGCGAAGTTGACGACGTAGCTGGGCGGGTCGTACTGCATGGCCACGGCAATGGTGTCGTAGCCCTTGTCCTTGTACTTGTCGTAGGTGGCGATCACCTGCGGCATCTCGCCCACGCAGGTGGTGCAGCTGGTGGCCCAGAAGTTGACCAGGGTGACCTTGCCCTTGAGCTGCTGGGTGGTCTGGCTGGAGCCGTCCAGCAGCACGAAGGTGGACAGCGGCGCGGCGTCGTTGCCGCAGCCGGCCAGCAGCGCGCTGGCGCCGACCAGGGCGGCCAGGGCGATGCGGCGGGTGGGGGATGCGATGTTCACGGGGGGCATTTTAGGACCGGCTGCCTGTTTGTGCAGCACCTGTGCAGCACCGTTGGAAACCGCCCGCCGGCAAAAGTTCAGGCCAGCTCCAGCAGCAGGCGCGTCATGGCGGCGCGCTCGCTGAGCATGGGGTCGTGCCCGGTGGCCAGCTCGACGACGCGGCTGCCCGGCAGCCAGGCGCCGTCCCAGAAGCCGGCGTCGCGCACGCGCGGGCGGATGGCGTCGATGGTGGCCAGCGCCGGCTGGGTGCAGTCGATGAAGGTGCGCGGCACGCGGGCCACGCGCGCGGGGTCGAAGGCGAGCGGCGCCTCGTAGGTGTGGCCGGGGTGCGGCGTCTGGCGGCGCCTGACCCACTCGTAGTCCGCGTCCTGCAGGCCGAACACCCCCGGGTCGGGTGGCGGAAAGCTGAAGTCGGGCGTGGCGGCGGCCGCGGCCAGGCGCGCCTGGCGCGTGGCGCGGCCGTGCGTGCTGCTCCAGCTCTCGCCGGGGCGCGGCACCACGGCGTCGACGTAGACCAGGTGCCTGAGCGTCCCCGCCGGCTCGCGGTCGGCCACGGCGGTGCCCAGCATGCCGGCGTAGGAGTGCACGACCAGGATGCAGTCGGCAAGCTCTTCGGCCGCCAGCGCGCCGCGCACGTCGGCGATGTGCGTCTCCAGCGTGATGTCGCTCGAGAGCAGGTGCGCGCGCTCGCCCAGGCCGGTGAGGGTGAGGGCGTGCGCGTTGTGGCCGGCGCGGATCAGCGCGTGCTGCACCGGCCGCCAGTACCACGCGCCGCCCCAGGCGCCGTGCACGAGCAGGTAGTTGGCCATGGCTTGCCATCCTTCGGTTTATGGGTGAAATGTGCCGCTGGCCCCGATGTCATCTGCGCGACCAGCTATTGAATCAATAGTATCGATCAAATCGCGCCTTGCGCGCGCAGCGCCGCGATGCGCTCGGCGTCCCAGCCCAGCAGCTCGCCCAGCACCTCCTCGGTGTGCTGGCCCAGCAGCGGCGGCGGCCGGTCGCGGCGCACGGGCGTGCGGCTCAGCTTGAGCGGGCTGGCCACCAGGCGCAGATCGCGCCTGGCGGGGTGCTGCCAGGTGTCCACCATGGCGCGCTCCTGCACCTGCGGGTCGCTGAACACCTCGGCCAGGTTGTTGATGGCGCCGCAGGGCACCTGGGCCGCCTCGAGCGCGGCCAGCCAGTCGGCCTTGGGGCGGGTTTTCATCACCGCCTCCAGCAGCGGCACCAGGGTGGCGCGGTGCGTCACGCGGTCGCGGTTCTTGGCGAAGCGCGCGTCCTGCGCCAGCTCGGGCCGCCCGGCCACCTGGCAGAACTTGGCGTACTGGCCGTCGTTGCCCACCGCCAGGATGATGTGGTCGGCGCTGCCGTCGGGCTTGGGCGCCACCTCGAACACCTGGTAGGGCACGATGTTCTGGTGCGCATTGCCGGCGCGGCCCGGCACCTTGCCGCTGACCAGGTAGTTGGCGCCCAGGTTGGCCAGCATGGCGGCCTGGGTGTCGAGCAGGGCCATGTCCAGGTGCTGGCCGCGGCCGGTGCGCTCGGCGTGGCGCAGCGCGGCCAGGATGCCGACCGCGCTGTACATGCCGGTGAACAGGTCGGCCACCGCCACGCCCACCTTCTGCGGACCGCCACCCCGGTCGTCGCGCTCGCCGGTCACGCTCATCAGTCCGCCCATGCCCTGCACGGCGTAGTCGTAGCCGGCGCGCGCGGCGTAGGGGCCGGTCTGGCCAAAGCCGGTCAGGCTGCAGTACACCAGGCGCGGGTTGATGGCCGCCAGGCTGGCGTAATCCAGCCCGTAGCGCGCCATGTCGCCGACCTTGAAGTTCTCGATGAACACGTCGCAGTGCGCCACCAGCGCGCGGATCAGCTGCTGGCCCTCGGGCCGCGCGATGTCGCAGCCGACGGAGCGCTTGTTGCGGTTGGCGCTGAGGTAATAGGCCGCGTCGGGCGTCTCCTGGCCGTCGTCGCCCACCAGGAAGGGCGGGCCCCAGCCGCGCGTGTCGTCGCCGCTGCCCGGCCGCTCGATCTTGATCACGTCGGCGCCCAGGTCGGCCAGGGTCTGGGTGCACCAGGGGCCGGCCAGGATGCGGGACAGGTCCAGAACGCGAATGCCATCCAGTGAGTTCATGGACCGATTATGGTGCGCCCGCCAGCCCATAATCGCCCGCATGACGATGCTGCGCGCGGCCCTGGCGGCCCCTGCCTTGACGCTGCTGCTGGCCTGCAGCCCGGCGCTGAACTGGCGCGAGGTGGCGCTGGAGCGCTCCAGCGCGCACGCGCTGCTGCCGTGCAAGCCCGAGCGTGCGACGCGCAGCGTGCCGCTGGGCGGCGTGGCCACCGACCTGGCGGTGGTCGGCTGCGAGGCCGCGGGCGCCACCTTCGCCGTCATGACGGCCACCGTGCCGGCCGGCCAGGCGCCCGACGCCGTGCTGGCCGGCTGGCAGCAGGCCACGCTGGCCAACATGCAGGCCGCTGCCGCCCAGGTGCAGCGC
>OFJB01000594.1_pt1 | contig 17013 bp, 18 predicted proteins | sample 1775081 | NCBI WGS metagenome assembly OFJB01 (sample SAMN08195771, study PRJEB24354) | sludge metagenome | isolation source: initial sludge from phenol fed wastewater aerobic bioreactor | place: India: Nagpur | collected 2016-06-05 | reverse complement strand
GCGTGACGAAATAGACGCCCACGCCCTTGGAGCGCACCAGCCGCACCACCTGTTCGATCTTGTTCAGCAACGCCGGCGGCGCGTCGTTGAACAGCAGGTGCGCCTCGTCGAAGAAGAACACCAGCTTGGGCTGGTCCGGGTCGCCCACTTCGGGTAGTTTCTCGTACAGGTCGGCCAGCAGCCACAGCAGGAAGATGGCATACAGCCGTGGCGCCTGCATGAGCCTGTCGGCGGCCAGCACATTGACGATGCCGCGGCCCTGGGCGTCGGTGCGCATCCAGTCGAAGACGTCGAGCATGGGCTCGCCGAAGAAGGTGTCGGCGCCTTCGGATTCCAGGCGCAGCAGGCTGCGCTGGATGGCGCCGATGGACGCGGCGGACACCTGGCCGTAGCGGGTGCGCAATTCGGCGGCGTGGTCGGCCACGTGCTGCAGCATGGCGCGCAGGTCTTTCAGGTCCAGGATCAGCAGGCCCTCGTCGTCGGCGACGCGGAAGGCCAGGTTCAGCACGCCTTCCTGAGTGTCGTTCAGGTCCAGCATGCGCGCCAGCAGCAGCGGCCCCAGGTCGGACACCGTGGCGCGGATCGGGTGGCCCTGCGCGCCGAAGATGTCCCAGAGCGTCGTCGGGCTGGCGCCCCAGGCGGGCTCGGGCAGGCCCAGGTCGGCCAGGCGCCGGGCGAGCTTGGGCGAGGCGGCGCCCGCCTGCGAGAGGCCCGAGAGCTCGCCCTTGACGTCGGCCATGAAGAGTGGCGTGCCGATGCGGGAGACCGATTCGGCCAGGACCTGCAGGGTGACGGTCTTGCCGGTGCCGGTGGCGCCGGTGATGCAGCCGTGGCGGTTGGCCAGCTGGGGCAGCAGGGCGGCCTGGACGTCGGCGTTGCGGGCGATGATCAGGGGATCGGCCATGGGGACTCCGGGGCGTGGGACGGCAATCAGGATACTCGAATATGGGCGGGGCCGGCTTCCAGGCGGCCGATGCGCGCGGCCTGCGCGAAGCCGTCGGCGCGCAGCAGGGCGAGCACCTCGTCGGCGGCTTCCGGCGCGCAGGCCACCAGCAGGCCGCCGCTGGTCTGCGGGTCGGTCAGCAGGGCGCGGGCCTCGTCGGGCAGGCCCGCGTCCAGGGTGGTTTCGGCGCCGCAGGCGTTCCAGTTGCGCTCGGACGCGCCGGTGCGGATGCCCTCCCGGGCCAGCTCGGGGGCGGGCGCGAGCCAGGGCAGCCTGGCGTAGGACACCTCGGCGCGCAGGCCCGAGCCCCGGCACATTTCCAGGGCGTGGCCCAGCAGGCCGAAGCCGGTCACGTCGGTCAGGGCGTGCACGGCGTCGAGCCCGGCCAGGCGCGCGCCCGGAGTGTTCAGCCGGGTGGCGCTGTCGATCATGGCGCGGTAGCCCTCGGCGCCGAGCCGATCCTTCTTCAGCGCGGCCGACAAAATGCCCACGCCCAGCGGCTTGCTCAGGATCAGGACGTCGCCCGCGCGGGCGCAGTCGTTGCGCTTGATGCGGTCCGGGTGCGCCAGGCCGATGACGGCCAGGCCGTAGATCGGCTCGACGGAGTCGATCGAATGGCCGCCCGCGATGGGGATGCCGGCCTGCTGGCAGACCGAGGCGCCGCCCGCCAGGATGGCGGCGATGGTGTCGTGCGGCAGGACCTTGATGGGCATGCCGACGATGGCCAGCGCCAGGATCGGGCGCCCGCCCATGGCGTACACGTCCGACAGCGCGTTGGTCGCGGCGATGCGGCCGAAGTCGTAGGGGTCGTCGACGATGGGCGTGAAGAAGTCGGTGGTGGCGACGATCGCCTGCCGCTCGTTCAACTGGTAGACGGCGGCGTCGTCGGACGATTCGATGCCGACCAGCAGTTGCGGCGGAATCACGCCGGGGCCGACGTGGGCCAGGATCTGATTGAGCACGGCCGGCGAAATCTTGCAGCCGCAGCCGCCGCCGTGGGCGAAGCTGGTCAGGCGCAAGGCCGGGGTATTGTCTGGGTTTTCCATATTCCGCACCGAGGCTGGTTAAAATGCCGTTTTTTTTCGAACGCCGCGAAGGATAACGGAAGATGTCGCAGGCGCCCACCGCCGGCCAGGAATTTCAGCGCTCCCGCAAGGGGATCGCCACACTCGACGAAGCGGCCGGCTTCGATACCATCATTGACGTCCGTTCGCCGGCGGAGTTCGCCGACGACCACCTGCCCGGCGCGATTTCCTGCCCTGTGCTCGATAACGAGCAGCGCGCCGAGATCGGCACCCTGTACAAGCAGGTGTCGCCGTTTGCCGCCAAAAAACTCGGCGCCGCCTACGTCTCGGCCAACATCGCCCGCCACTTGCAGGAAAATTTCCTCGACCGCGACAAGAACTGGCGCCCGCTGATCGTCTGCTGGCGCGGCGGCATGCGCTCGGGGGCAATGGCCACCGTCTTCCGCTCGGTCGGCTGGGACGCCTGCCAGCTCGAAGGCGGCTACAAGCGTTTCCGCCAGCAAGTGCTCGACGACCTGGAGACGCTGCCCGGCCGCTTCCGCTACGTCGTCCTCGACGGCCCCACCGGCTCGGCCAAGACGCGCGTGCTGCAGGCACTGGCGGCGCGCGGCGCGCAGACGCTCGACCTCGAAGGACTGGCCTGCCACAAGGGATCGGTGCTCGGCCGCCTGCCCGGCCAGCCGCAGCCGTCGCAGAAATGGTTCGAGACGCAGATCTGGGACACGCTGCGCCGTTTCGCTCCGGCCCGCCCGCTGTTCATCGAGGCCGAATCGCGCAAGATCGGCAGCCTGCGCCTGCCCGCCGCGCTGTTCGCGGCGATGCAGGCCGGTCCCTGCTGCGACATCGTCGCCGAGCGGGAAACGCGCGTCGCCTACCTGCTGCGCGACTATGACTATTTCACCGCCGACGGTGCGGCGCTCAAGGCCAACCTCGACACCCTCCACCCGCTGCTCGGCGCAGCGCGCATCGCCGGCTGGCACCAGCAGATCAATGACGGCGATTTTGCCGGCCTCACCGATTCGCTGCTCGAACACCATTACGATCCGCTCTATGCGCGCGCCCGTGCCCGCGACTACGGCGCCGCGACGCACCAGCCACTGCCCGCCGCCAGCCTCGACGCCGCCGGCATCGACCAGCTCGCCGCCTGCCTCCTCGCTGCCCACGAACCGGAGACCACCACGGCATGAAACCCGTTCAGCTCGCCATGCGCGGCCTCAGCCTCGCCATCCTGTTCACCGTACTCGGCTGGATTGCCTGGACGACGACGCCGGTACCGCTACTGATTGCGCTCGGCATCGGCGCTGCCCTCTTCTCGCTGCGCGTCGGCGAAGCCGGGCAGGCGCGCTACGGCCGCCGCGTACCGGTCACCGAGATGCTGCCGCTCGGCCGCCAGGGCGACCGCCAGATGCTCTACGGCGGCCTGGCCGGCTACCTGATGATCGCCTGCTTCGCACTCGCCGCCTGGTGGGCCTTCCATGGCTGAAATCCAGATCTGGGTCGATGCCGACGCCTGCCCCGGCGTGATCAAGGAAATCATTTTCCGCGCTGCCGAGCGCCGGCAGATCCGCACCACGCTGGTCGCCAACCAGATGCTGCGCACGCCGCCGTCGAAATTCATCCGCGCCATCCAGGTCGCCCATGGTTTCGACGTTGCCGATGCCCACATCGTCAGCCAGGTGGCGCCCGGCGATCTCGTCATCACTGCCGACATCCCGCTCGCCGCATTGGTCATCGAACGCGGCGCGCAGGCACTCAATCCGCGTGGCGAGTTGTACACCACGGCGACCATCCGCGAACGCCTGAACATGCGCGACTTCATGGAAGGTCTGCGCGCCGCCGGCATCGAAACCGGCGGCCCGGCGGCCTTCAGCCAGGCCGACCGGCAGGCCTTCGCCAACCAGCTCGACCGTTTCCTGGCGAAGGTTCCGGGTTAATCCTTGCGCCCGTGTCCGGTCGGCTTCTGCGTCGCCGACAGGATGCCGCGCAGGATGTTGACTTCGTCCTTCTCCAGCCCGGCGCGGCCGAACAGGCGGCGCAGCTTGGGCAACAGGCGGCCCGGCTGTTGCGGGTTGAAGAAGCCGGTGGCGGTCATCACCGCCTCCAGGTGGCCGTAGAAGCCTTCGACCTCGTCGTGCGTTGCTGGCGGCGACGCGAACGGCGTCGCCCCGTCGCCGGCCAGCGGCGCGGCGCCGGCAAAGGCGGCCATGCGGCATTCGTAGCAGAGCAATTGAACGGCGGCGCCGAGGTTGAGCGAACTGAACTCCGGGTTGGTCGGGATGGTCACCGCCGCCTGGCATTGCAGGACTTCTTCGTTGGCCAGGCCGGAGGTCTCGTTACCGAAGACCAGCGCCACCTCACCTTCCGCCGCCGCGGCGAGCAGGCGGCCGACGGTTTCGCGCGGCGTGCCGACCGGCGGCCCGAGATCGCGCCGGCGCGCCGACAGCGCCACCGCCAGCACCGTCCCCTGCAGGGCTTCGGCAAGGGTCTCGGTGACCTTTGCCCGTTCGAGCAGGTCGACGGCGCCGGTCGCCCGGGTGTCGGCTTCCGGGTCGGGAAACTGTTTCGGCGTCACCAGGCGCAGGTCGGATAGGCCCATCGTCTTCATCGCCCGCGCCGCGGCGCCGATGTTGCCCGGGTGGCTGGGACGGCAAAGCACGATGCGGATACGTGAGAGCAGGACTTCCGGTTTCATGGTGTAAAATTCGCGCTTTCCTAAAATCTGAATCGGACGGCCGACGAGACGCGGACCGCCCGATCGCTCTTTCAAAGCCATGCATCCAGCCATCAATATCGCCGTCAAGGCCGCGCGTCGCGCCGGCCAGATCATCAACCGCGCTTCCAACGACCTCGATTCGCTCAAGGTTGCCAGCAAGCAACCGAACGATTTCGTCACCGAAGTCGACAAGGCCGCCGAAGCCGCGATCATCGAAACCCTGGTGGATGCCTATCCGGCGTACGGGATTCTAGCAGAGGAGTCCGGCGCTTCCCCCGCGAAGACGGGCGATGGCGAATACCAGTGGATCATCGATCCGCTCGACGGCACCACCAACTTCATCCACGGCCTGCCGCAATACGCGATCTCGATCGCCCTGGCGCGCGGCAATGTGCTGGAACACGCGGTCGTCTTCGACCCCAACCGCAACGAACTGTTCACCGCTTCCAAGGGCGGCGGCGCCTTCCTCAACGACCGCCGCATCCGGGTCTCCAAGCGCATCCGCCTCGGCGAAGCGCTGATCGGCACCGGCTTCCCCTACCGCGAATTCGACAAGATCGACCTCTACCTGGCCATCTTCAAGGAACTGGCGCAAAAGACCGCCGGCCAGCGCCGCCCCGGCGCCGCCTCGCTCGATCTCGCCTACGTCGCCTGCGGCCGTTACGACGGCTTCTGGGAATTCGGCCTCGCGCCGTGGGACATGGCGGCCGGCGCCCTGCTGATTGCCGAAGCCGGCGGCCTGGTCAGCGACCTGCGCGGCGAAGCCAACTACCTGGAAACCGGCAACATCGTCGCCGGCACGCCCAAGGTCTTCCTGCCGCTGCTCAAGCTGATCGAGGAAAAGCTGCCGGAATCGGTGCGCGGCTGATTTCCCGCCGCTGCCCAGAAAAAGCGCCCGCCGGGCGCTTTTTTCATGTCCGCTCGAAAGCGTCGACGATCGCCGACATCGCCGCCGCGGCGCCCAGCGGCAGGTAGAAATCGACGTAATCGCTCAAGGGCGTGCGCGTCGGGTTGATCTCGACGGTCGGCACGCCGTCCTGCAGCGCCAGCGCGACCGGCTGGACGATGTAGGGAAAGGTCGCCGAGGTGCCGATCGTGAACACCATGTCGAAGCCTTCGTCGAGCGCCGCGTCGAGCCGTTCCAGCGCGGCCACCGGCAGCGCCTCGTCGAACAGCACCACCGCCGGGCGCAGGATCGCCCCGCAATCCGGACAGGGCGGCGGCAACTGGCGGCCGGCCAGCGTCTCGACCGCCTCGGCGTAGCCGCAGCGCGGGCAATACAGCTCGTGCAGGCCGCCGTGGATCTCGATCACTTCCTGGCTGCCCGCCGCCCGGTGCAGCCCGTCGACGTTCTGGGTCAGGGTCAGCACGTAGGGCAGACGGCGTTCGAGGTAGACGATGGCGGCGTGCGCCGCGTTCGGCTGCGCGCCGCGACAGGTTTCCTCGATCTGCGCCAGGTATTTCCAGGTGATTTCCGGGCGGCTGCGGAACATCGGCCCGGACAGCGCGCGCTCGATCGATATCCCTTCCTCGGTGTGGCGACCGTCGTAGAGGCCGCCGGTGCCGCGATAGGTGGGCAGGCCGGAATCGGCGGAAATGCCGGCGCCGGTGATGAACAGGACGCGCCGCGCCCGCGCCAGCTGGTCGGCGATTGCTTCGATCATGACGACTCCCTGAAAGCGATTCAGGCGTAAGTATCCAGCCGCGGCCCGCGGTCTGTCGATGACGGATTGCCGTAAGCCGCCTGCAGACGCTGCCGCTGGCTTTCCGGTTCGCCATTCTCGCTGCCGGAAAACTGCTGCTGCGCCAGCTCTGCCCGCGCCTGCTGCTCCATCTGCGCGGCCTGCGCCGCCACCGCCCGGTCCTGCCCGGAGGGGTCGGCCGGCGCCATCGCCGCAGCGCGGATGCGCCGCGCCCGCTCGATGGTTTCCTGCGGCGTCTTGCCCGGCGAAGTGTCGATGCCGACTTCGCCGGCGACCGCGTAGCTCTGGCCGTCGGGCCCGCGTTCGTAGGTGTAGCTGGCGCCCGAGGTGATCATCCCGCCGCCGGCCGCCATGTGCGCCATTTCGTGCTGGCGGACCTTGCGGTCGGTCTGCTTCAGTTCATCGACCAAGGCCAGTTCTTCGGCGTTTAACTGGCCGACCGCTTCGTCGGCCCGTGCCTTGCCGATCGCCCGCGCCTCTTCCCGGCCTGGGCGTTCGCCGTAGGTCGGATAACTCGAAACCGCGGAAGAGACCCCGGAAATCATCATGAAATCAATACGATGGAATACAACTGGCTGTTTTCATGATAGGCCAGCTCCGGGCAAAAACAAAGCTTTGGTTCAGTTGCAGAGAATCTGGTTGCCCTGCATGCGGCAGTTCTTGCCCCCACCCGCGCCGAGATTGATTGCTGGCGTCGCGGCGGGCTTGGCCGGCGGCTCGCCGCAACCGCCCTTGCTGCAGTCGCGCGGATTCTGGGGGTTGGGCGACGGCCGATGCGGCGGCGGCGAAACGATCAACGGACGCGGGCTGTGCCGCACCGCCGGTCGAGCCGCCGCCAGCACGCGTTGCCCGGCTTCGGGGTCGCCGGTGCAGGTCGAGGCGATCAACGCGTTGCGGTCGGCGTCGATGGTGTCGAGAATCTGCTTGCGACAGGACGCGAAACCGCCAGCATCGCGCGGCGGCCGGGCGCAGATTTCCCCCAGCGCCGCCTGTTGCGCAGCCGTCAGGCGGGCGTTGCGGGCAAGATCGCCGCATTCCTTGCGCTGTTCCGGACTCGCCCCATCCGCCGTTGCCGACGGCAAGGCGTTCGCCGCCGCTGGCGGCTTGGTGGCAGCGGCTTCTTCCTCGAGGCGCTGCAGCTCGAGCTGACGCCGCTGGTGCGCCGCGCGCGCCTCGGCCTGGCGCTCCTCGCTGATCGCTTCGCCGGGCACCGCCTTCAATGTGCGCTCGGCACCTTCGCAGGGGCGTTCGTAGAACACCGTGCGGCCGTCGGGCGTCCGGCATTTGTAGGCCTGGGCGACAGCCAGCGGACTGACGAGCAGGAGGGAAAGCAGCAGGCAGAGGCGAGGTTCGCGCAGCATCGGTCGCTCCGTATCGGTCGTATGGGGCAACCCGCTCCGGCAAGGCGGCGTTGGGGCCCACGGATACATGGATTATAGTCGCGCCGCCGGCGGTGAAATGTTCCAGGCCACGCGCGAGACTGCGCGGCCATACCGCATCCGTATCAAACCAAGACAGCAACGGTATTGGACGGTATGTCGCGCCTCACGTTTAATTGATTGCACGGACCCGCGCCCGCCCTCAAGGGCGCCGGGGCAATCAATTCAAGGCAAATCGCAATGGACATTCCCCTCAACCAGTTCAAGCAGGCAGTGCGCGCCGGTCGCGAACAGATCGGCCTGTGGCTCGGGCTGGGCGAGACCTTCAGCGCCGAAATCTGCGCCGGCGCCGGTTTCGATTGGTTGCTGATCGACGCCGAACACGGCCCCAACGACCTGCGCAGCATCCTCGCACAACTACAGGCGCTGGCCCCCTACCCGACGCAGGCGGTGGTCCGCCCGCCGCAGGGCGACCACGTGCTGATCAAGCAGTTGCTGGAAACCGGCGTCCAGACGCTGCTCATTCCGATGGTCGATACGGCCGAACAGGCGCGTGGCCTGGTCGATGCGATGCGTTATCCGCCGGCCGGCATCCGCGGTGTCGGCAGCGCGCTGGCCCGCGCCTCGCGCTGGGGACGGATCGACAACTACGCGCAGCTGGCCGACGCCCAGATGTGCCTGCTGGTCCAGGTCGAGACGCAGACCGGCTACCGCAACCTGGACGCCATCCTGGAAGTGGACGGGGTGGACGGCGTCTTCTTCGGCGCCGCCGACCTCGCCGCCTCCTACGGCTATCTCGGCCAGTCCACCCACCCGGAAATCGTCGCCGCGATCGAGGACGGCCTGCGGCGCACCGGCGCTGCCGGCAAGGCGGGCGGCGTGCTGTGCAGCGACCGCGCATTGAACGAACGCTACATGGCGGCCGGCGCCAGTTTCGTCGCCGTCGGCGTCGATGCCCTGCTGCTCAGCGCGGCGACCTCGGCCTTGTGCCAGAGCTACAAACCCGGGGCGGCCGCCGCCGGCCCGCCCGGGGCGTACTGAACCACGAAGGACCAGGGAACAAGCCATCGACGAATGGCCCCATTTCACAGACAAAGGAGGAAGACAATGGCAATGACAGGCGTTCTACGCCCCGGACACGGGGCGATCCGGGTGCTCGACCTCGACGAGGCCGTGCATCACTACCGCGACATCATGGGACTGGTCGAAACCGGCCGCGACGCCCAGGGCCGCGTCTATCTGAAATGCTGGGACGAGCGCGACCACCACAGCGTCGTGCTGCGCCAGGCCGACCGCGCCGGCATCGATTTCTTCGGTTTCAAGGTGCTCGACAAGGCGACGCTCGACAAACTCGACGCCGACCTGCGCGCCTACGGCATCAACACCGAGCGCATTCCGGCCGGCGAAATGCTGGGCACCGGCGAGCGCGTCCGCTTCGAGATTCCCTCCGGCCACCTGATCGAGCTGTACGCCGAGAAGCAGGCCGTTGGCAACGGCCTGCAGGTGCAGAACCCGGCCCCGTGGACCAAGGCCTCCGAGAACGGCATCGCGCCGGTGCGCCTCGATCACTGCCTGCTCTACGGCCCCAACATAGCCGAAGTCAAAAAGATCTTCACCGAAGTGCTCGGCTTCTATCTGGTCGAGCATGTGCTGGCGCCGGACAATGAAAACAGCGCCGCCATCTGGCTCTCCTGCTCGCACAAGGTGCACGACATCGCCTTCGTCGAGCACCCGGAGCCGGGCAAGCTGCACCACCTCTCCTTCCTCCTCGAGAGCTGGGAAGAAGTGCTGCGCGCCAGCGACATCCTGTCGATGAACAACGTGCCCATCGACATCGGCCCGACCCGCCACGGCATTACCCGCGGCTGCACGATCTACGCCTGGGACCCGTCCGGCAACCGCTTCGAGACCTTCATGGGCGGCTACCAGCCTTACCCCGACTATGAGCCGACGACCTGGACCTTCGACGGCCTGGGCGCCGGCGGCGGTCTCGATTACCCGCAGCGCAAGCTGCACGAGACCTTCCTCACCGTCGTGACCTGATCGTCGCGGCCGGGCGGCACCCGCCGCCCGGCCTGCCCCGCCAACCGCCGACGCGCAGCCGAGGACTGTGCCGGCCTCTTGCACGCCAAAACCACGAGTCTTGCCATGAGCCAAGTCCAACGCATCCACCATTTCATCAACGGCGAATTCACCGCGCCACCCGCCGCCCGCTATTTCGACAAGCGTTCGCCGGTCGACGGCCGAATCATCGCCCACATCGCCGAAGCCGGCCAGACCGAGGTCGATGCCGCCGTCAGCACTGCCCGCGCCGCGCTGAAGGGCGAATGGGGCAAGCTGACCACCGACCAGCGTGTGGACCTGCTCTATGGCGTGGCCAACGAGATCACCCGCCGCTTCGATGATTTCGTCGCCGCCGAAATGGCCGACACCGGCCAGCCGTCGCACGTCCAGACGCACGTCTTCATCCCGCGCGGCGCGGCCAACTTCAAGATCTTCGCCGACGTGATCAAGAACGTCGCCGCCGAATCCTTCCGCATGGCGACGCCGGACGGCAAGGGCGCGCTGAACTACGCGATCCGCAACCCGAAGGGCGTGATCGGCGTCATCTCGCCGTGGAACGCGCCCTTCCTGCTGATGACCTGGAAAGTCGGCCCGGCGCTGGCCTGCGGCAACACCGTGGTGGTCAAGCCGTCCGAGGAAACGCCGCTGACCGCGACGCTGCTCGGCGAAGTGATGAACACGGTCGGCGTGCCCAAGGGCGTCTATAACGTGATCAACGGCTTCGGCCCGGATTCGGCCGGCGCCTACCTGACCCAGCACCCGGGCGTCGATGCCATCACCTTCACCGGCGAAACGCGCACCGGCACGGCGATCATGAAAGCCGCCGCCGAAGGCATGCGCGACGTGTCCTTCGAGCTCGGCGGCAAGAATGCCGGCATCGTCTTCGCCGACTGCAATTTCGACGCGGCGGTCGACGGCATCTTCCGCTCCGCCTTCCTCAATACCGGGCAGGTCTGCCTGGGCACCGAGCGCGTCTATGTCGAGCGGCCGATCTTCGAGCGTTTCGTTGCCGCGCTGAAAGCCAAGGTCGAGGGCGTGCGCTACGGCCGCCCGGAAGACCACGCCAGCACCTACGGCCCGCTCATCAGCCAGGAGCACCGCGACAAGGTGCTGTCCTACTACAAGAAAGCCATGGAGGAAGGCGCCACGCTGGTCACCGGCGGCGGCGTGCCCGAGATGCCGGCCGAACTGACCGGCGGCAGCTGGGTGCAGCCGACCATCTGGACCGGCCTGCCGGAAACCGCGGCGGTCGTGCGCGAAGAGATTTTCGGGCCGTGCTGCCATGTCTGCCCGTTCGACAGCGAGGACGAAGTGATCAACCTCGCCAACGCCAACGACTACGGCCTGGCGACAACAATCTGGACCGACAACCTGTCGCGCGCCCATCGCGTCGCCGAGCGCGTCGAGGTCGGCGTCACCTGGGTCAACAGCTGGTTCCTGCGCGATCTGCGCACGCCTTTCGGCGGTGCCAAGCAGTCCGGCATCGGCCGCGAAGGCGGCGTCCATTCGCTGGAGTTCTACACCGAGACCCGCAACGTCTGCATCAAGCTCTGACCCCCTCAGCCCCCAACCCCAAAGAGGCTCACATGAAAAAAATACGCTGTGCGCTGATCGGTTCCGGCAACATCGGCACCGACCTGATCTACAAGATCCAGCGCAGTCCGGTCCTCGAACCGGTGTGGATGGTCGGCATCGACCCCGAATCGGAAGGCCTCGCCCGCGCCCGCGCCATGGGCCTGAAAGCCACCGCCGCCGGCGTCGATGGCCTGCTGCCCTACGTGCGGGAGGACAACATCCAGATCGCCTTCGACGCCACTTCGGCCTACGTCCACGCCGAGAACTCGCGCAAGCTGAACGAGCTGGGCGTGATGATGATCGACCTGACGCCGGCCGCCATCGGCCCCTTGTGCGTTCCTCCGGTCAACCTGCGCGAACACGCGGAAAAGGTCGAGATGAACGTCAACATGATCTCCTGCGCCGGGCAGGCGACCATCCCCATCGTCCATGCCGTGTCGCGCATCCAGTCGGTGGCCTATGGCGAGATCGTCGCCAGTCTGGCGTCGAAATCGATCGGCCCGGGCACCCGCGCCAACCTCGACGAATTCACCTACACCACCTCGAACGCCATCGAGGTCGTCGGCGGCGCCCGCAAGGGCAAGGCGCTGGCCATCATCAACCCGGCCGAGCCGCCGATGCTGATGCGCAACACCATCTCCTGCCTGACCGACGAGACGCCGGACGAAGCGCGCATCACCGAATCGGTGCTGGCGATGATCAAGGAAGTGCAGAAGTACGTGCCCGGCTACCGCCTGGTCAACGGCCCGTTGTTCGACGGCAAGCGCGTCACCGTCTTCATGGAGGTGGCCGGGCTGGGCGACTACCTGCCGAAATATGCCGGCAACCTGGACATCATGACGGCGGCAGCCACCCGGACCGCCGAAATGTTCGCCGAGGAAATCCTGGCCGGCACCATCCAGCTCAAGCCCGTGGAGGTGGCAGCATGAGTGAAGTCAATCTGAAAGGCCGCAAGGTCACGGTCCACGACATGTGCCTGCGCGACGGCATGCACGCCAAGCGCGAGCAGATGTCGGTCGCGCAGATGGTCCAGATCGCCAGCGCGCTCGACGACGCCGGCGTGCCCTACATTCAGGTCACGCACGGCGCCGGGCTCGGTGGCAACTCGCTACAGCACGGCTTTGCGCCGCACAGCAACGAGGAATACCTGAGCGCCGTGTGCAGCGCGGTCAAGCGGACCAAGGTCTCGGTCCTGCTGCTGCCCGGCCTCGGCACCATGCGCGAACTGCAGTCGGCCTACGACTGCGGCGCGCGCAGCGTGCACGTGGCGACCCATTGCACCGAGGCCGATACCTCGCCGCAGCACATCGCCTACGCCCGCAAGCTGGGCATGGACAGCACCGGCTTCCTGATGATGGCCCATCTCAACACGCCGGAAGGCCTGGCGCAGCAGGGCAAACTGATGGAATCCTATGGCGCGCAGACGGTGTACATCACCGATTCCGCCGGCTACATGCTGCCGGCCGACGTCAAGGCGCGGGTCAGCGCGCTGCGCGATGTGCTCAGGCCGGAAACCGAGATCGGCTTCCACGGCCATCACAACATGGGCATGGGCATCGCCAACTCCATCGCCGCCATCGAGGCCGGCGCCGGCCGCATCGACGCCTCGGTCGGCGGGCTGGGGGCCGGCGCCGGCAACACGCCGCTCGAAGCCTTCGTCGCCGTCTGCGAACGGATGGGCATCGAGACCGGCTGCGACCTGTTCAAGCTGATGGACATGGCCGAGGACATCATCTTCCCGCTCATGGAGCACATCGTCCGCGTCGACCGCTCGTCGCTGACGCTGGGCTTCGCCGGCGTCTATTCGACCTTCCTGCTGCACGCCAACCGGGCGGCCGCGCGCTTCGGCATCCCGGCGCGCGACATTCTGGTCGAGCTTGGCCGCAAGAAGATGATCGGCGGCCAGGAAGACATGATCATCGATACCGCCATGACCATGGCCAAGGAACGTGGCCTGCTCAAGGACGCCGCCACCGGAGCCGCATCATGACCCTCTACGCCGAACGCGAAGCCTGCGCCGTCCTGGTCGGCGCCACCGGCGCCTTTGGCACGGCGATCACCCAACGCCTGCTCGACGCCGGCCTCGGCGTCATCGCCGTCGCCCGCTCGGCCGCCAGCCTGCAGGCACTGACCGCGCAATATCCCGGCGTGCGCGCCTGCGCCGCCGATATCGGCAACGATTCTGCCATCGCCGCCATCGCCGCTGCCATCGACAAGCCGGTACGCATGCTCGTCCATGGCCCGGGCGTCGCGGTGGTGGGTGGCATCCTGACCGCGCCGACCGAATCGATGGTCGATGCGGTCAACATCAAGGTCGGCGGCCTGCTCCGCCTGGTACGGGCGGCCGATGCCCATCTGTCAGCCGGTTCGCGTATCGTCGCCATCGGCGGCCACTACGGTCTGGAGCCAACCGCCTACGCGGCGGCGGCGGGCGTCGCCAACGCCGCCATCCTGAATGTGGTGCGCCAACTGAGCATGGCCTACGGCCCGCGCGGCATCACCGCCCACACCATCGTTCCCGGCCCGGCCGACACCGAGCGCCTGCGCCGCGTCGCCGCCACCCGTGCCGAACAGCGTAACTGCAGCACCGACGACGTGCTCGACGAAATGCGCGCCGAATCCTCGCTCGGCATCCTCAGCACGCCGGAGCAGATCGCCTGGGCGGTGACCCTGCTGCTCGCCCCGGAAGCCGATGCGATGACCGGTTCCAGCCTGATGCTCGACGCCGGCCGCCGCCGCGGCCTGCCCTGACCCAAACAAGGAGAAAAACATGCCCGTCGCCAACCTGCACGTCCTCGCCGGCCACCCGCGCGAAAACCTCAAGCAGTGGATCCGCGAAACCTCCAACGCACTGTCGGAAATCCTCGCCGCCCCGAAAGACCGCCTGGAAGTCTGGGTCACCGAAATCGATCCCGAACTCTGGGGCATCAACGGCCTGCCGGCCGACGAAGTGCTGGCGCAAACCCCCCGCCACGACGCCGAGATGCCCTTCATCCGCATGGTCCTGATGGAAGGCCGGACGACCGAGCAACTGCACCGGGTGATCGCCGAACTGACCGCCATCACCGCCCGCCTGCTCGACGTCGATGCGCAGCGCATCCGCGTCTACATCGCCCAAGCCCATCCCGACCGCTGGGGCATCGGCGGCGTCCCGGCCAGCATCCGCCGGGCTGCCGAACTTGCCGCCCGTCAGACGACAACCGGCTGAACCCGTCGCCTCAGCGACGCAGCCAGTCGGCCGCCAGACGGGTCAGACGCGGCATGACGAGGTAGGACATGGTGACGGCGACCAGCGCCGTCACCACCGCCGTGCGCAACAGGAAAGGCAGGCCGGCGAGCAATGGCGCGACAAAGGCGAGCAAGAACGCCACCGTCGGGAAAATGCCGCACCAGCTGAGCAAGGTCATCTTCCAGCGCCGCGGCATCCGCTGCGCCGGCACCAGCGTCGGTCCGAACCAGGCATCGAGGCCGTGCAGCATCCGGTACTCCGGCTCGCCCTCGGCCACCGCCGCCAGCCGTTCCATCCATTGCGCGCGCACCGGCGAGGCCTGCCAGCGCTCCAGATCGGCCTGCTGCGCAAAGCGTTGGATGATCTGGTAATCGCCCCCCGGCTCCGCCGGCGGAATCAATTCGGCCGACACGTAACCCGGAAAATGCCGGGCATCGGCAAACATCGCGCCGACCAGCGCCTCGTAAGCTTCGGCGCATCCCGCCTTGGCCCGCCGTCGAACCACACGGAACACCGCTTCGCCGCCCATAACAATCTCGACAAAATAATTAATATCGAGATTTTATAGAGTGCATGCAATGAATGGCCAGCAGTTTTTCCGGATGCGCCCGGAAAAAATCCAACAAAAAACCCGCCGAGCCTTGCGCCGAGCGGGTTTCAAGTATTTTTCCGATGGTGGGCGGTACTGGGTTCGAACCAGTGACCCCTGCCGTGTGAAGGCAGTGCTCTACCACTGAGCTAACCGCCCATCGAGGAAGGCGCGAATTTAACCACAAGTCGCGAAGCGGGTCAAACCTCGCTCGGCTAAAATAGCGAACTTTGTTTCACACAGATCGAACCGATTCCCATGAAGCCTGTCCGCACCCGTTTCGCCCCCAGCCCCACCGGTTACCTGCATATCGGCGGCGCCCGTACCGCCCTCTTCTCGTGGGCCTATGCCCGCCGTCACGGCGGCACTTTCGTCTTGCGCATCGAGGACACCGATGTCGCCCGTTCGACGCCGGAAGCCGTTCAGGCCATCCTCGACGGCATGGCCTGGCTCGACCTGGGGCACGACGAAGGCCCGTTCTACCAGATGCAGCGCATGGAGCGCTACAAGGAAGTGATCCAGCAGATGCTGGCGGCCGGTACCGCCTATTACTGCTACACGACGCGCGAAGAGCTCGACGCGCTGCGCGCCGAACAGGAAGCCCGCAAGGAAAAGCCACGTTACGACGGGCGCTGGCGTCCGGAAGAAGGCAAGACGCTGCCGCAATCGCCGGCCGGCGTGTCGCCGGCAATCCGTTTCCGCAATCCGAAGGACGGCGTCGTCGCCTGGGACGATGCGGTCAAGGGCCGGGTCGAGTTCGCCAACAGCGAACTCGACGACCTGGTCATCGCCCGCGCCGACGGCACGCCGACCTACAACTTCTGCGTCGTGGTCGACGACTGGGACATGGGCATCACCCACGTCATCCGCGGCGACGACCACGTCAACAACACGCCGCGCCAGATCAACATCCTCAAGGCGCTGGGTGGCGAGGTGCCGACCTACGCCCACCTGTCGATGATCCTCGGCGACGACGGCGCCAAGCTCTCGAAGCGCCACGGCGCGGTGTCGGTGATGCAGTACGACGATGACGGCTACCTGCCGGAAGCAGTCATCAACTACCTCGCCCGCCTCGGCTGGTCGCATGGTGACGACGAAGTCTTCTCGCGCCAGCAGTTCGTCGAATGGTTCGACCTCGACCACATCACCGCCTCGGCGGCCCAGTTCAACACCGAAAAGCTGCTCTGGCTGAACCAGCACTACATGAAGCAGCTGCCGGCGGCCGAACTGGCGGCCCGCGTCAAGCCACGGCTGGCGGCGCGCGGCGTCGATACCGACAACGGCCCCTGCCTGGAAAAGGCGGTGGCGCTCTACGTCGATCGCTGCAACACGCTGAACGTCCTGGCCGATGCCGTCGAAGTCTTCTACACCCCGGTCACCCCGTCGGCGGAACTGCTGGCCCAGCATCTCACCGACGAAACGCGCCCGGCGCTGGCCGACTTCGCCGCCGGCATCGCCGGCGTCGCCTGGGAAATCCCGGCCATCGCCGCGCTGATCAAGGAAACCATCGCCAAGCACGGGCTCAAGATGCCGAAACTGGCGATGCCGCTGCGCGCCCTGCTGGTCGGTCAGACGCAAACCCCGTCGGTCGACGCGGTGATCGAACTGGCCGGTCGCGAACGCGTTGCCGCCGCCCTGAAAAAATATCTCTAAAATCTCGCGAAGGCCCTTTACAAGGGGAAAGTCGATCCCTATAATGCGGCCTTCTTTCGAGCAGGGGGGTATAGCTCAGCTGGGAGAGCGCTTGCATGGCATGCAAGAGGTCAGCGGTTCGATCCCGCTTACCTCCACCA
>OFJB01000593.1_pt1 | contig 17020 bp, 14 predicted proteins | sample 1775081 | NCBI WGS metagenome assembly OFJB01 (sample SAMN08195771, study PRJEB24354) | sludge metagenome | isolation source: initial sludge from phenol fed wastewater aerobic bioreactor | place: India: Nagpur | collected 2016-06-05 | reverse complement strand
GGCGGTTACCGTTCAGCGCAGGTTGCCCTGGTATGTCCCCTTTGTGTTTCCAGTCATCTTTGTAAACGATTTGTCAGGAGCCTGGTACGCACGCAGGGTTATCAGCAAGGGGAACGCGATAGAATGGAAAGGACGCTTCGTCAAATAGACGCAACAGCGTGAGCGCCTCGTCGAATAGTTCGTCAAATAGAAAGGATAGAAAGGAGCGGGTTCGATGGCATACAAAGTAGGTTCGCCACTCATCAACACAAACCCCATTTTCCTGGCCGCTTCAAAAATCCTCTATCTGGTCGCCGCTATAATTCTAACTCCTGTTATTGAAACACTTTATCATTTCAAAGTGAAAGGGAGGCGCAACCTCGAGCTGGCAGGCATCATGCCAAGACCAGCCAACCACTGGAAGCGCAAACCCTGCATCCTCATAAGTAACCACGTCATTCCGCTGGACCCGGTACTGCAGGGAATTGCGATCTTCCCAAGGTCGACCTATTTCACTCTGCTGGAAGAAAGCGTGCTTACCCCGGGGCTTGGAACCCTAATCCAGCTTTTGGGCGGCGTACCAGTGCCGCGCAGCTATCGCTATTTGCCCAAAATGGACGAAGCAGTCAGGTGGGCACTGCAGCACCGCGGGCTCATCCACTTTTACCCCGAAGGGGAATGCTTCATTCTGAATCAGGAAATTAAAGAATTCAAAGCGGGCGCCTTCTATTACGCCATCGAGAACCAGGTGCCCATCGTGCCGCTCGTTACCGTAATCAAACGCCCGCGCGCCACCCCGCAAGGCATGCTACCCCAACACAAGAAAAGCGACATCATCACGGCCCACCTCGAGTGCGTCATACTGCCGGCGATCCCGCCGCCCTCGCGCTCCCCCTCCAAGGTCACCAACCTCCACCAATCCCTGCAGTTCGCCCAAACCGTCCGCGACACCATGCAGGCCGCCATCGACGCCGAGGGCGGCGACAAAACCCTCTACCAGGGCCCCATGCCGCGCATCAAAGGAGTCAACGACAAGCCGCGATAACGTCGTGATAGGACATCCCATCAATCAACGGCGGGTTGATCACGAGCGCCTCAATGAATCCATGGCCTTAGGTTGTCACGGGCGATCAAGAACCCCCGCTTCACCAGTTCCACACTGCCCTCGAACGCTCGATCCTCGTGCTCAATCGAGACGGTTCCGTCGTAGCCCGCCCTATACAGCGCTGCAATAAAACGGCCCCAGTTCATGTCGCCAAGCCCCGGAAGCCTCGGCACCTGCCAGCCCATCCCCAACGAGAGAATGCCATGCTGATAGAGCCCCTCATGGTCAATCATCAGGTCCTTGGCATGTACGTGAAAGATGCGGCCTGAGAAATCACGTACCACTCGCTCAGGATCAATCATCTGCCAGATAAGATGAGAGGGATCGAGGTTGAGACCGAAATTCTCGTCCGGGATGATCTGCCACATTTTTTGCCAAATAGCAGGACTTGTGGCAAGATTCTTGCCCGCCGGCCATTCGTCGGCGCTGAAAAGCATGGGACAATTCTCAATAGCGATCTTTATATTCCGATCTTTCGCATAACGCACGATCGGCGGCCATACTTTGGCAAAAAGCTCAAGGTTCTCGTCTACCGGCTTATGCCAATCCCGCCCGATAAAGGTACCCACAATCGGCACATTGAGCAGCATTGCCGCATCGATCACCTTCATGATGTGGCTTATCGCAGGCCCAGAAACCGCAGGGTCAGGATCGAGTGGATTGGGATAGTAACCAAGACTCGAGATGGAAAGTCCGTGTTGCTGCAACATCGCCGTAATTCTGTCCGCCTGCTCTCTGTCCAGGCTGGCCACATCGATATGAGTGACCCCCGCGTAGCGCCGCTCTGCGTGGGAACGGGGCCAGCATGCTATTTCAAGACGTTCAAAGCCCGCGCTCTGGGCCCATTCTGCAATTTCTTCCAGCGTAAGATCCGGAAAAGCCGCAGTAAAAACCCCTAATTGCATCATTTGCCTCCTTTTTCCTGGCCTTTACCCTGAACCCGCACCCAGCGCCCCTCTTTGGAACTCTGAAGAATGGCCTCACAGAGAAGCATCTCCTTGTGCCCATCTTCAAAGGTCGGGAAGTCCCGCGGTGCGTCAAAATTGCCCGACTTCATGCCTGCTTTTATGTACGAATAGAAACTGGAGAACATCTGCTTTAACGTGTCTGGATATCCTTCCTGATGGCCTCCGGGGAAACCTGCAAACCTGGCTGCCTCTTTAGAAAGAAGCGCCGGATCCTTCATGATGAGGCTGTTGGGTTCGTCGCGCTTACCCATCCAAAGCGAATTGGGCTCTTCCGAATTCCATGCAATCGAAGCTGCGGATCCATCCACTTCGAACGCGAGCGCATTCTTCCGCCCCGCCGAAACCTGAGAAACAGTAAGGGAACCCCTCACACCACCTTCAAAACGCAACAGAATCGTCGCCGCATCTTCAGTAGTTATTGGTATTTCTTCATAAGAGTTAGAATTATTAGACATCTCCCCTGAGGCGCCCGCAGTAGAAACGCCCGAAAAACTTGTTGTCGGTTTTGTCGGCCTCTTGCGCTTGTCATAAAAAATCGGCAACTCCGCAAAGACTTCTTCAATGGCAAGTCCTGTGACAAAACTCACCATGTCGAGCCAGTGAGTGCCAATATCAGCTACTGCCCGCAGGCTGCCGCCCGCGGCCGGGTCTAGGCGCCAAGTCCAGTCAGTGTCGTACAGAAGCCAATCCTGAAGATAACTACCATGGATAAGAAAGGTCCTACCCAGTTTGCCTTGACGTACCAGCTGCCGTGCTTCCTGAACAAGTGGATAAAAGCGCAAGTTATAGTTGACAGCGCCCACCAGCCCCGTGGTGCGCGCCAATTCGACCAGTTCTGCAGACTCAGCGCTGGATGTAGCAAGCGGCTTTTCGCACAAGACGTGCTTGCCCGCCTTTAAAGCGGCCTTTGCGTACGGCGCGTGCAGGTTATTCGGCACGGCAAGGTGTATGACATCGATTCGAGGATCGGCGAGTGCTTCTTCATACGAACCATAGCCCTTGGGGAGCCCGAGCTCGGCCGCCTTGGCTAAGGCCGTCTTCTCGTCGCGCTCAACAAGCGCAGCCACTTCCACCCCGATTCTTCTCAGCGCTTCAAGGTGCGCTGGCCCGATAAAACCCGTACCAACGATACACGCAACAGGTTTGCCTTCAGCATTCATAGTAATAACTCCCCGGGATCACAGCTATTCAACTACAATTCAAGTTTTTTCACATTTATCTGTTATTCAATTCACAATTCAAAGACTGCGCACCAATGCCTGGAGATCTTATTTAGACTCACTCCGCATGAGTCGCCCAACGTTTTTTTGTGAAAATATCTCGTCAAGAACCAGTATCGACGCACCCATCACACCGGCCTCGTCCCCAAGACCAGATCGCTTAATAACAAGATCAGAAGTGGCAAGCGGAGTCGACCGTCGGTAGATCGATTCCCGAATCGAAGCCATGTACCGTTCTCCCAAATTGGAAAGACCACCACCCACGACAATAAGCGAAGGGTTGAAAAAATTCACGAGCTTTGCAAGTACATCGCCAAGACATTTCCCCGCTGAAATAACGATATTAAGGCACTCTTCATCGCCCACGGCGGCACCTTTTGCAAGCAGCTCCGGGGATGCCGCCATCCCTTGTACGAGCTGATCGGCCAGAAACTGGCTTGTACCCGTGTGTGCGGCCAGCTCAATTTTTGCCACAAGTGCCCGGCCGCCAGCAACAGCCTCCAGACAACCGCGGTTTCCACAGTAACACAGCGTCGTTTCGTCTCCTGTGTCGATATGGCCGATATCTCCAGCAGCCCCGCGTGCACCTCGATAAATCTGCCCCCCCACCACGAGGCCGGCGCCAATACCGGTGCCTACCTTTATATACAGAAAATCTTGCTCCTCTGCCGCAGCGCCTTTATCACGCTCTGCAAGCGCCAGGATATTTACGTCGTTGTCCACAAAAACAGGGCAGGTAAACTCCTCCTGAAGCCTTGCGGCAACCGGAAAGCGGTCCCATCCCGGCATAACAGGCGGTGACACAGGGATACCATGAGCATAGTCTACAGGCCCTGGCAGGCCAAAGCCTATGCCGAACAGCGCTGACTGCACAAACGCGTTTCGTTCCGAAAGTGACCTTATAGAAGCAATGACCCCGTCCAAAATTGCTTCGGGCGCCTCATGAAGGAGATCTACCTTGCTGGACTCCATGTCCAACACCTCACCCTCAAGATCGCAAAGCCCAACTTTGAGGTGTGTCTGGCCAAGATCGACACCGATCACATACCCCGCTGATTCCGCAACCTTGAGTTTCTTCCGCTTGCCTTCTGTATCTGCGTCTTCACGCACAAGGCCGACCGATATAAGGCGGTCGACATAAACGGATACTGTAGACTTGGCAAGGCCCGTTCTACGGACAATCTCGGCTGGGAAAAGTGGACCTGCATCCCGAATAATCTTGAAAATCCGTCCAGCAGTCGTAGAAACGTCGGAGGCCTCTCCCTCACTATGTTTGATCACATTTGTCCTTTCTTCCTGCAGAGCTTCCCCTGTCAGAGCAAAACTACCAGCAGCAATCGCTGATGGCTGCCACAATAACAGCACAAGCCCCGTCCGAGCAATACACAACCAGTGCAGGGAGAACTGGCCTTAGGACCGCCCTCCCTGCGACATCAATCATCAGAAAACAGAGTCCGGGAAGTAATAGCTCTTTGCATTATCGCGGGTTATAAGTTCCGAGTTGAGGATAATGCGGATTGGGAGCTTTTTCTGGTAGAAACCTTCAAACGTGCGCCCACGCAGCCCAATTACAGCGAGGGATATGCCAGTTGCGACAACGTCTGGTGGATATGTCGCATCTGCACGGACGAGTGGGTCGCCGTCCATAATGCGTTTTACCATGGTCTTGGAGCCAGCGCCGCCGAACATAATCTTTATGTCCTTGCGGCCGGATTCCTTGTACGCCTGCAAGGCTCCCTCGAGCATGTCGTCGTCGGCCGTGTACACCGCGTCGATCGAAGAATACTTCTGAAGGTAATTCTCCATAACGGCGAGCGCTTTTTCCTTGTTCCACATACCCGGCTGAGAATCGAGAATCTTTATGCCAGGATACTTGGCTGCCACGTCTTTAGCCGTCTTGGTACGAAGGTCAGAAATGACGCTTGGAATTCCTTCTATTAGAACAACATTCCCCTTGTAGTTGAGCTCTTTGCAAATCCACTCCATCGCTTGGCGCGCATATGCTTCATCGTCGTTGGAAAGATACACATCGTACGCCGGCTTTGTAATGCCACGGTCAAGAACAACCACGTAAATACCCTTGTTATAAGCTTTTTCTACTACCGGGGTAATACTGGAGTCGATCGGGAACACCACAAGACCATTGACGCCCTGCACCATGAGGTCTTCAATGTCCGCAGCCTGCTTTGTAACGTCAGCTTCTGTCCTGAAGAGGAACTTTACGTTCGGGTCCTTCTTCTGCCAGTCGTCGATAGCCTTCTTGGCCCACCAGTTTGCACCGCCTGTCCAGCCGTGATCTGCTGTTGGCATTGTCACGCCAATGACCAGCTTCTTCGTAGCCTGATTGGCCTGTCCAAAAGCCACGACTACCAGGCACATAAGTGCGAGCGAAAGAGCGATGACTCTTTTCATCTTGAACCCTCCTATTGCTATTCGGCCACTATTTGCCGGAAGCCGTTTACCCAATGGGCATCAGCCACCAGCCCAAGGCCGTATTGCACCTAATTCAAGCCTGATTCTTCTGTCTCTGAATCAGGACAGCTCCGATAATCACGAGCCCCTTTACGGTTCCCTGCAGGTACGGCGAAACCCCCACCATGTTGAGCATGTTATTGATAACACCGAGCGTTATAGCTCCGACAATGGTTCCCCAAATGGTCCCAGAACCGCCCGACATGGCAGTACCACCTATTACAACTGCAGCGATTGCATCCATCTCGTAGTTAACGCCGAGCGTTGAAGAGCCCACCGAATTAAAGCGCATGGAAATAAGAATTGCAGAAACTCCAGTAACAAAACCATTTATCACATATGTGAGCGTACGGACCTTGTCCACATTGATTGCCGAATAGCGTGCCACCCGTTGGTTCGAACCAATGGCCCGCACGTAACGCCCAAAGCGTGTCCTTGTGAGCAACACTGAGAACACCAGTGCGATAACGAGCATAATCCAGACGGGTACCGGCACATACAAGAGCGATGCCGAACCTATGTCGCCATAGAGTGCATTACTCGATCTGAACTCACCGGCGTCCGCCATATAGAGAGAAAGCGACCGGAATATCGCCATCGTGCCGAGCGTCACAATAAATGGTGCAATTCTCCCCTTGGTGACCATAATGCCGTTAGCAAAACCTCCGGCAAGCCCAACAAGGAGCGCCGCGACAACCGCACACAGCACCCCTGCCAGATTGGACCATCCGGACTGACTGGCGCTATTCATCACAATTATGGCCACCGATCCGGCAAAAGCCGCCATTGACCCAACGGAAAGGTCGATACCACCGGCGATAATCACGAAGGTCATACCAAGCGCGATTATGCCGGTATAGGAAATCTGGCGCAGAATGTTGAGAATATTCTGCAACTGCAAAAAATGCGGGCTCAAAATGGCCGAAACAACGACGAGTACGGCGAGTGCAATAAGACTGCCCCACCGCCCGATGTCAATGTTAATCCGCTTTGATTCTGCTTTCATTTTACAAGGGCTCCTTCCCGGACGCCGGTCGCAAGAAACATGATAGACTCCTCGCTGATTGCGTCTCCTTCCAAAAATCCGGCCGCTTTTCCTTCCCGCATCACAAGGACCCGCTGGCACATGCCAATGATCTCCTCCAGTTCTGACGAGATGAAAAGCACTGCGATTCCTTTTCTGGCAAGATCGTTGATAAGACGATAGATCTCGTGCTTTGCGCCGACATCGACACCACGGGTGGGCTCGTCTACGATGAGCACCTGCGGCTCAGGGTCAAGGCTCTTTGCCAGCGACACCTTCTGTTGATTACCACCCGAAAGCTCTTCGAGTTTCTGGTTAATGCCCGCTATTTTTATGTTAAAAAGATCCCGCCAATACTCCGTGCGTGTGCGTTCTCTAGTACGATCGACCACTCCAAACGCCTTGCAATACAAAGGGAGAGACACAAGCGTTATGTTCTCTGCAACGGAAAACGGTACCACGACTCCAGAGCCCTGCCGGTCTTCCGGAAGGTAGCCTACTCCCGCGGCAACCGCATCCCGAGCAGAAGCGGCATGCAGCCGCTTACCGGCTACAGTGATTTCTCCGGACGAGGGCCGCAGACCCATAATGGCTTCTGCCACCTCCGTGCGCCCTGCACCCACAAGGCCAGCCAATCCGAGGATTTCGCCCTTATGAAGCGAGAAAGAAATCCCCTCAAAAATACCCGGCGAAGATAGATTCTTCACCTCGAGCAGGACATCCTCCTGAGCAGGTGTCGGTACAGGGAAGATATCTTTGAGTTCGCGTCCAACCATCCGGCTTGCCATTTCTTCAATGGATATCTGGGAAACCGGACACTGATACACCAGATCCCCATCCCTTAGAATAGCAACCCGGTCGCATATTTCTTTTATTTCTCCAAGTTTGTGGGAAACATAAATCATTGCAATTCCACGCGATTTGAGCCCCCGCATCACGGTAAAAAGGTGCTCGATTTCGGGCTTGGTGAGTACGGTGGTGGGTTCGTCCAGGATAAGAATCTGAGCGTCAAAAGCGAGGGCCTTGCAGATTTCCACAAGTTGCTTTTGTGCGGCAGAAAGCCCTGAGATCATTACATCGGGAGAAATTGGGGCGCCCAGCTCTGAAAGCAGTTCTGCAGTCTTCTTGCACATTGCCTCTTCGTCCAACAGACCTTTGGACAAGAACCCCTTGGAAGACCGCGGCTCAACACCGAGAAACACGTTTTCCGCAACCGTGAGATCGGGGCACAAGTTGAATTCTTGGGGCACAATTGAGATTCCGGCAACCTTCGCATCCGACGGAGCTCGGAAGCGGACCTCTTTGTCTTCAACGAGAAGCCGCCCAGACGTTGCGTCGTAAATACCCGCCAAAATCTTCATGAGGGTAGATTTCCCAGCACCATTCTCACCAATCAGCCCGAGGATTTCTCCCGCATGCAGATCCAGGGATATTCCCTTGAGTACCGGCACTGTGGCAAAACTCTTGCAAATCGATTCAGTTTTGAGCAACGCGGCTTCCATGCATCCCTCTCGAGATAAGAGTATGAGGCCAGATTCCACACCTGTCAAGAAAAAGTTTATAGAAAAGTATCTATTGTTCGAAAACCGAACAAAATCATAGGGTTCGTTCATGATTTCGTCCGAGCATGACCTATCTTGAGGTCAACTAGTTCAGCAACCCCATTCACCTCCCGCCAATCTCATAATTGATAAATATTTAGCCATAGTCTGCCTTGTCTAACGCAAGTTCGTTGAATAGAATGATGCTATGGTCATGAGCAGCACAAGCGGCAAAAAGAAATACGAGACAGTTCATGTCGCTCTACGATCTAAGATAGAGTCAGGCATTATTCTCCCGGGTGAAAAACTACCTTCAGAATCGGAATTGATGACCCAGTTCAACGTATCACGAAACGCCGTAAGACGTGCGATCAGCGAACTGGTCAAAGAACAGTTGGTGGAAAGTCGTCAGGGTGTAGGCACCTTTTGCATCAAGCATACAAAAGCTTCCTCCATGATTATCGCGATGGTCACTTTTCGTGTCTCTTCGTATATTTTCCCTCGTCTGATTTCGGCGTGTAACCAAAGCATTCAAAGAGACGGATACACACTCCTGATAAGCGAATCCTTGTACGACGTTGCAAAAGAACGGTCCGTACTGTCGAACCTTTATAAGCGTGGTATCGACGGCCTCATAATCACGCCAGTCGTCGAAGACCATGCGCAAAACAATGCCGATCTATTGAATGAGTTTGAGGCGCAAGGCACGCCGGTCGTATTGCTGGATGGCGAATATCCTGGTTATACCTTCTCAAGTATTGTAATTGACGAGGTGAGCGCGGGAAGAAAAGCTGCCGAGTACCTCTGGGAAAGGGGTCATCGCGACATTGGGATGATCTACAGCTCGAATTATGAGCCGAAGATACTGCGCAAGAATGGTGTTTTGGGGTTCCTGTCCAGTGTCGGCGCAAACATGCGCGAAGAATGGCTCGTTGGAATTCGAGGCCAGGTTTCCTCGTTGGAAACTTATGGCCAAATACGGTCGTTGCTTTCTTCGAAAGACAAGTTGCCTACGGCGATTATTTGTTCGTCCGACGATGAAGCCTTAATGTTCATGCATGTAGCGCGAAGACGAAACATAAGAATCCCCGAAGACGTTTCCGTAATCTCTTTCGACAACTCGGAATTGGCACATTATTCTTCGCCTCGGCTAACAAGTCTGGACCACCCGAGCGAATACATGGGAGAGCTCGCCGGCAAATTATTGTTGGATCGAATCTATCATCCTGACGTAAAATCAAAAACGAGAACGACAATAGGAACAAGCATCATTCAGCGCGATTCCGTACGCGATTTGACAGCCGCCAGCGTTCATAACTCTTGACTAACTCGAATTCAGGGCTCGACGCCGACTTCACGCGTCGTTTTGGCCTTATGCCGGCGTCGGCAGTAGATCGCCTCAGCGATTGGAGCTCGTAGGGTAAAAACCTTGCGTTCGCTTCCAAGAGTGCGTGCGTCAAAGACCTAATCTGAGGCAAATCCAGCACAGCCGACGTCAACTGATCCTGACAGATTGCCGAAAAGACAGTTTCTGCATCAAGTTCAAGCAACGCCTGTGCAATCAAAGCATGTTGAAGAACCAATGGCATACAAAGTGACGACAAAGTAAGGGGCAGTTCGATTTCCGACGGGACCACTATGCTACGCCTTTCAATTTCGAGCGGAACCTCGACGCAGGCAAAGGGTGGCAGCCCAATGAGGGCAGGCCTCTCCGAGAACCGACTGTTGACTATGTTGCCGTAAACTTTGGAGGCAATACTTCCCATCCATGCCTCTATGATCCATGGACAATAATCCTGACTCCTCGCTTGTGCGGGCAGCTCATCAGCCAAGTAATCTTCGTTGCCAATATGCTTTTGCACAAACTGAGCGAGCTTAAGATATGCTCCTTCCGCCCCAGAATACCCCTGTCCATAGCAGTAACGATCCAAGACTCCCTTATCACGTCGAAAATAAGGGAAGAAATCACTCGCATGGCCGGAGCTTTCGGACAGGAAATAACCAAACTGTTGCAGAATCTCGAAGCGTACGGCCTCTTCTCCCCGTACGTCGGGATCGTTCATCAATACTCGAAAATCGGGGTATACATCCCGATCATTTTCTTTTAGTTCTAGAAGCCAGCAAAGATGATTGACGCCTGCGAACAAGGTCTGAAGCTCGGCCTTTCTCTTACCAAGAACCGACGCTACATAACTCTTGGTCGACTCGATCCCGCCACATACCCCGACACAGGACACCCCGACGGAAGAGGCGATCGACACCATAGGCGCCATCGGGTTTACATAGTTAATCAAGAGAGCCTTGGGACATGTTCTTTTCATTGTCCGGGCAATCTTCAGCATTACCACGCCATTGCGCAGTGCCCTGAACGATCCCAAGGGCCCAGCCGTATCCCCGATACAGACGTTGAGCCCATAACCCTTGACTATTCCGTAGTCTCTGGCGAATGCCTCACTGCCGCCTACATCGAAAACCGAGATGACAATATCCGCCGAATCTATGGCTTGCTCTAACACCGATGTTGTCCCGACGCTGATTCCCGGTTTAGGCTCCAGCATAACCCGTTGTGCGTATTTGTACACAACGGCAAGTCTGACAGGGTTGGGATCCATAAGCACCAGGAACCCATCCACAAAAGCGTCGATGGTCAGCAGGTCGTCTATTATGTGCTTGCTGTGGCTGAAACTACCGGCTCCAATAACTGCAATTTTGAAACGACTTTGCATAGGACAATTATTAAACGTGCCAAGGTATTTCACAATACGACCAATGTGAATTTTCTTGACAATTCCGAAGAGCAATTATAATATTGGTACAGCTTATTGGAATAAGTAACGCCTTTTTCGGGGAGGGCATATGCATATCAGTTTCCACACTGACGCCTTCAATTCTGCGGCTTTCAGCTTCGAAAAATGTCTTCAATGGGCTCAGAAAAACAATATTCACTCCATTGAATGTGGCGCAATTGATGGTGTGGCATGGATACATGGTTTGGGTTACTTCCCGCACATTTCTCTTGTTCAAGACCCAATTGAAATCCGGGATAGAATGCAGCGCTATGGCGTGTCTTTTTCACAGATCGACGCCGCCTATCCCCTCTCTGGCAAAGACGGCCCCGTTCTCGGTGTTCCCTATGTTCTTAAGACGATCCCCTGGGCCAAACTTGCAGGCTGCCCAAACATCGCAACCACCGACGGGCTCTACAAGCCTGAAGGCCTCACGGACGACGAAGCGATGGAGTCGATGAAACGCAGCTATGGCATGATCATAGAAGAGGCGGAGCGGTACGGCATAAACATCAATATCGAACTTCACGGATACTTTACCACCAAGCCCGACATGGTGGAAAAAATGCTTGACTTTGCCAAATCGGACTATTTCGGGCTCAACTTCGACACGGGGAATTCTTTTATTGCGGGGAACGACCCTGTCGCCTTCTGCAAGAGGTTCCTTCCAAAAATCAAACATGTGCACATAAAGGATGTTTCAAAAGCTCTCGCCGACGCGTCGCGGGGGAAAGCTACCGGTATTGGAATAAGCTATGTTGCCGTAGGAGAAGGTGTGAACGCAGAGAATATAAAACAAATTCTTGCACTCTTGAGAGATTATGGTTATTCGGGCACATTGAGCCTGGAATGCGAGGGACAGGGCGGGCCCTTAATTGAAAAGTCACTCTCATGGTTACGAACCACATTACAAGCGCTCAACATCGAGGAAGAGCGCTAATTGTGATTTTTTTAGGAGGTGGGTATGTTGAAAAAGCTCGTAGTCACGATGCTTGTCGTCCTTGCTGTTGTGGGACTTGTGCTTCCAATTATGGCACAATCGTCAACAAAACAGCTCGTGTATGGCTATGTCACACCTGGACCAGATACCTGGTACAAAAAAGATGTTGACGGCTTTGTATATGCTGCAGGACTGGCAGGAGCCAAAGTCATTGTACTGAACTCCAACTATAATCCTGAAACGGAAATCGCCAACATTGACTCGCTAATAAACCAGGGCGTCGATGGCATGTGCGTTTTCACCTTCAATCAGAATGGAGCTAACATTGCGGCCCAAAAGTGTGCAGCGGCAAAGATACCGCTCGTCGTCACTGACAACGTAGGACTTGTTCTTAAGTCGGGCTACGACGTCGTTGCAGCTGTTGACTTCGATTGGGTCGGAATGGGCCAGAACGTGGCTGAGTACTGTGCAAAACAGTATCCAGGCGAGAATATTGCTGTAATCACTGGTCTCTCCGAACACGTTCCTGTTCAAATGTTCATGGGCAGCTTCAAGCCGGCGGTGGAGAAGCTGGGCAAGAACAAGATTGTCGCCATTCGCGATGGGAAGTACGATCCTACTGTTGCGGCTAACGCTGCACAGGATCTTGTGCAATCCGGCACCAAATTTTCGCTCCTCTTTGTCTTCAACGACGAGATGGGCGCTGCCGTAGTGCGCGTTCTCAAAGCCGCGGGCGTTCTTAACAATCCAATTAAAGTACTCACCACGAACGGCGCACCATACGGTATCGACTTGATGAAAGAAGGCGGAATCGTTTATTCTATTTCCACCTCGCCAGGTTGGGAAGGAATGGTTTCTTTCCTCGCTTTGCACGCATATAAGACGGGCAAGGTAAAGAAACTCAACCAGCAGTTATTACTGCCCAATACAACCATCACTCCGAACAACATAAATGACAAAACACAGGTTGTACCCTGGGACATAGACCCTGTGTGGAAAACCTTAACGGCAAAATACTTCCCACAGTTTAATGGAATGTACTGAGAGGACGAATAAGAGTACTCATGCATTCTAGCGTCTGACCTTATGGACCACAAAAACCGTATCGCGTGAGAAAGTTTTGTGGTCCATTTTGTATTTTTACCTTGGCCTAATATCGGGATGGCCCTAATATCGGGATAATTGGATGAGCGATAATTTGGAAATTCTTGAAGCGAAGCAGCTTACTAAATCGTATGGAGACCACCGCGTCCTGGACAACGTGTCTTTCAAACTCCACAAAGGGGAAGTCCTCTGTGTCGTCGGGGAGAACGGCGCCGGAAAATCGACCCTCATAAAGATCCTGTCCGGAGCGATCAGGGCAGATTCAGGAGCCGTAATTATCAACGGTAAGCAGCATTCGGCGCTAAACCCCAGAGAATCCATGGAACTCGGCATTGCCACTATTTATCAGGACGTTGAATTAATAGATTCACTCTCCGTCAGTGATAATATTTTTCTAGGCAACGAAAAAACAAAACGGTTTTCCGTAGCCATCGATGTGGATTCTCAGAATAAGAAAACCAGAGAAATTCTGGACATGCTTCGTATCGACATAGACGAAAACATGCTTGTAGAAGACCTCTCCGCTGCGCAAAAGCAGAACCTGCAAATCGTAAAAGCATTCCATCAGGACGCCAGCGTCATAATCATGGACGAACCGACGAGTTCACTCGGAGTAGAAGAAACACGTTCTCTCATGCAGCTCATTCGCACGCTAAAGCAGCAGGGAATGGCAATTATCTATATCTCTCACTATTTGGAAGAAGTTTTCGAAATAGGCGATACGATACTCATTCTAAAAGATGGAGAACAGGTTGGTCTCTATCCTCGTTCTGCAATCGACGTAGACTTTGTTATCCACAATATGGTTGGCAGAGATGCATCGATGTTCTTTGTTAGAGACCGAGTACCAGTAGGCCAAGACCAAGTCTCAATCAGAAATATCTCATGGGGAAGTCTTGTTCGAGATGTTAGTTTCGATGTAAGAGCTGGCGAGATTTTTGGAATCGGTGGCCTTGTAGGTTCAGGACGAAGCGAATTAGCGGCCTCAATTTTTGGCATGGTTAAGAAAGATAATGGATATGTTTCTATACACGGGAATAGAATCGAAATAAACAATCCACGCGATGCAATCAACAACAAGATCTGTTTCATTACTGAAGATCGTAAGAGGTATGCTCTGTTCGGGCCGATGAATGTCCGTGAAAATATCGTCATTCTCAATACGGAAGTGAGCCAGTATTCGAGGCTCAACAGAAAGAAAGAGATCGACCAGACCAACACCATGGTAGGCAAACTGCATATTGCCGTGGATGACATTGAGGAAAACGTGCTGAGCCTAAGCGGCGGCAATCAGCAGAAGGTTGTGTTGGGGCGGTGGCTCCTTAGCGATTCCGTGCTCTTTATCTTCGACGAACCTACCAAAGGCGTAGACATCGGTGCCAAAGAAGAAACATACAAGCTCATGATTGAATTGGCGCGAAATGGCAAGAGCATAATAATGATTTCGTCCGATATGCCGGAACTACTTTCCATGAGTGACCGCATCGGCATAATGCGTGAGGGACAACTTGTCAAAATTATGGACAATCAAAATATCTCCGAAGAAGATCTGATTCGAGACTTTATCGGCGTTTGATGGGGGTTATCATGAAGAACAAGAAATTAGGCAAAATCTTACATTCGCAATGGTTTACACTATTGATAGTTATTGTGGCCATATCGCTCATAACGGGTGCAATCAATCCAAGGTTTTTCAGGCTGGCCAATATAATCAACATATTCGAGCAAATTTCTACGCTGGGTGTCGTCGCTTCCGGCGCAGCGATCATGATCATTTCCGGTAATTTTGATATATCGGTGGGCGCGATAATAGGTCTGTCCGCTTCCTCCATGGCAATGATGATCAAAGCCGGTATTCCCATCTACATTGTGGTACCATGCGGAATTCTCATCGCAATTCTTTGCGACTCTTTTGTCGGCTTTACCTCAATAGTCTTCAATGCGCCGTCATTTATCACATCCCTGGCAAGTACAAGTATTTTCAACGGTATCGCACTCGCTATTACTTCGGCCACGTTACAGACCATTTTTGGCAAATTCGCATTTATCGGCTCGACTCGTCTGTTTGGTGTGATCCCGCTGATGTTCGTGATAGGGCTCGTGATGTATCTCATAGTTCATTTCGTTCTAAAGTCGACGCGATTCGGACGCCGCATCTATGCCATCGGAAGCAATTCTCAGGCAGCATATCTTTCGGGCATCAACGTAAAAAAATCGAAGATGGAATTTTTCGTGCTCAATGGGGCTTTCGTAGGCATTGCCGCGACAATGTTGCTTTCACGTATCGGAGCCGCCGGTGCTTCCACGGGAGCAGGACTCGAGCTACAGGCCATGGGCGCCGTCGTGATAGGAGGGACTCCTATATCGGGAGGGAAAGGCGATATCTTCGGTACATTCCTCGGCGTTCTGCTTATGGGGCTTATTTCCAATAGCCTCAATATGCTTCAGGCAAATCCGTTCCTGCAAGAACTGGCCACTGGCGCCCTTATTATTCTCGCAGTCGGAATAAGCGCATTGAGCAACAAGAATGCCAGAAGCCATCTGTAGGCCATCCAAAAAGCCATCCAAACGTCCGATGTACAGGAGTCAGCCATGATCGATATAGAGAAAAAGGCTTCTTCTACCGATACAATGCAGGTTTTCGAAAGACGAAATCTGGCGATTCGACAGCGTTACATAGACGCAAAACGCAAGAATCCATCGCGTTTCGAGCGGCGGTTGGATTTTTCGTGGAGCGTCTGGATGTTTGGTACGGAGCCCATTGAAGCCAGCCTGGAGCGACTCGTCAAGAACGGTATCCGCTATGTCGAACTTAAGGGAGACCACTGGACCAAAGACTCGGGTACGGATGGGCGCCGTCTGAGGTTCGCGCTGCAACATTCAGGAGTAAGAGTTTCCGGTACCTGTGGAATGTTCTCCGAGGAGAACGACCTTTCAAGCCCAAGTATTTATTCGCGGCAAAATGCTATTGAGTATATTCAGCGCGAACTGGATGTCCTCGCCGAATTAGCTGGGCACTACCTTATCGTGGTACCGACTGCCGTAGGATCCCCACAAGCTAAGGATATATACGAACTAGCACGCTCGGCAGAGACATTGCGAAAATGCGGAGACTTATTCCAACGAGCGAATGTAAAAGCTGCAATCGAACCAATACGGTCTAGCGAAGTCAGCCTTGTTCATACCGTGTCGGACGCACTTCATTATCTGGATACCGTCAAACATCCAGCGGTCAATAGTATTAACGGCGACGTGTATCACATGTCCATGGAAGAAACCAATATTGGAGAGGCTATACTTTTGGCAGGCGACAGGCTTGCAAACCTTCATCTTGCCGACACCAACAGGGATGCGCTTGGAACGGCCAATTTGGATTTGGACACAGTTATTATGGCTTCCTACCTTGTCGGTATGAATCAGGAAGGAAGATTTGTCACACCCGAGCCCCTCGGGCCTTTTGCCAACCCCTATGTCCTCTCAAATGGTCCTTGCAACGTCGAGGTTATGGACAAAGTCGTTTCACAATCGGTCGCCTACTTTAGACAACGCGAAGAAATAGTGAGGTCTCTCTGAAGCGAAGTAGCTTCAGAGGCAAGCTTGTCAAGACATAAAAAAAGGCTTCCCGGAAACTCAAGGAAGCCTTTTTGATTTCGATATTATATGCCGCGCACCTCAACGGCCCTTGGGGCCGCTGGGCATTTAATCACCACTGCACCACGCTGCCAGCAACATTTCTATTGATGCAACCTCGCGCAGGACCAATGCTATAAGAAAAGCTTTACATCCAACTCCAGAATATTCTTGAGCGCCGCGGCAGGCTTCTGCCAGGTGGCCGCGTTTTTGGGCGTGTAGTACGTGTCGTCGTACCAGGTGTAGGAAAG
>OFJB01000591.1_pt1 | contig 17075 bp, 17 predicted proteins | sample 1775081 | NCBI WGS metagenome assembly OFJB01 (sample SAMN08195771, study PRJEB24354) | sludge metagenome | isolation source: initial sludge from phenol fed wastewater aerobic bioreactor | place: India: Nagpur | collected 2016-06-05 | reverse complement strand
CGGCGCGGCGCCTGGTTGGTCGAGGTCTTGAAATGCTGGTTGCCGAAGCCGCCATTGCCGCCCCTGGCGAGCAGGAAGCGCTGCCCCGCCTCGGTGAGGTCGCAGATCAGCGTCTCGTTGTCCTCGGCATAGACCTGCGTGCCGGCCGGCACCTTCAGCGTCACGTCGGCGCCCTTGGCGCCGGTCATGTTGCGGCCCATGCCGTGCACGCCGGTCTTGGCCTTGAAATGCTGCTGGTAGCGGTAGTCGATCAGCGTGTTCAGCCCGTCCACCGCCGCGACCCAGACATCGCCGCCACGGCCGCCGTCGCCGCCGTCCGGGCCGCCGAACTCGATGAACTTCTCGCGCCGGAACGAGACGGAGCCCGCGCCGCCGTCGCCTGACCGGATATGGACCTTGGCCTGATCGAGGAATTTCATGCTGGTCGATTGTCATGCTGTTATGGAACGGATCGAGCGGTCTTAGAGCAAGATGCGCGCGAGCGCGAGGCCGTCGCGGTCGAATCGGGCGGATTGCCGGAGAGATGCCGCAATGAAGGCGCTGAGCTACGACAACATCCGGTACGGCATCGCCTCGACGGCCGCCACGGCGCAGCGCGTCGATCTCGAAGGTCGGCGGATGACGGAGTGTTGCCAGGAAAGCGGAACGGCTTGGCGATCGGAACATGGATGGTGACGGAACGCCGAAGCCGGCGTGGTGACTTGAAGCGTTTCACGCTCCTTTCCCGTCGTCGGGCCGGCTGGTGCGCTTCCGCACGGTTGTCGAGGCCTTTGTGCGACCGGTGGCCGCCGGCGGCGGTCAGAAGCGCAGCGAGCGCAGCCCCACCGTGCGATCGATGACCAGGATCGCGGCAAAGGTCAGGAAGATGCTGAGCGAGGCGATCGCCGCTGCCGTCGGGTCGAAGTTGAAACGCAGATAGTCGAACAGCTCGAGCGGCAGGGTGTTCCTGCCCAGCGACTTCAGCAGGAGCGAGATGTTGAAGATGTCGAAGGATATGACGAAGGCGAACAGGCACCCCGTGATGATGCCTGGCTTGATGGCCGGCAGCGTCACCCGCCGGAACGTCATCCACCTTCCGGCGCCGAGGCTGCGGGCGGCTTCCTCCTGCGAGCTGTCGAAGTTGAACAGCGCGGAGGACACGTTGAGGAAGACATAGGGGAAGGTCGCCACCGTATGGCCGATCTGGATGCCGACCGAATAGCTGGTGCCGATGCCGATCTCGTAGAAATAGAACAGCAGAGCGATGGCCGTCAGGACTTCCGGAACCAGCAGCGGGCTGGTCATGACGAGCCGGAGGCGGTCGCGGTTCCGCCCCGCGTGGCGCGAGACGTAGATGGCGGCGAGCGTGCCGATCACGCCGTTGACGACCGTGGAGACCGCCGCGATGCGTACCGAATAGAGCGTGGCTTCGAGAAAGCGCGCGTTGGAGAACAATGCCTGGAACCAGCGCAGCGAAAACCCCTCCAGCGGAAAGGCGAGGAACTCGCCGGAGTTGAACGACAGCAGCAGCACCAGCACGATCGGGAACATCAGGAAGGCGTAGATCGCCGCCACGAGCGCGACGAACAGCCTGTCCCAGACGGTCTTGCGGACCCCGCCGGCGCTCCTCATGGCAGCCTCCGCATGGCGCGCGCCGTCAGGCGCAGGTAGAGGCCGACAATGATGACCGCAACCGCCGCCAGGATGATGGCGAGCGCCGCGCCTGCCGGCCAGCGGAAATTGTCGATGAGATACTGCACCACCAGCACCGACATGGTGCGGCCGCCCGTGCCGCCCAGCATGGCCGGCGTCACATAGGCGCTGATGGACAGGACGAAGACGAGGATGGTGCCCGCCTGTATGCCCGGCAGGCTGAGCGGCAGCGTGACCTTCAGGAAGGTGCGCATGCGCGAGGCGCCCAATGAACGCGCCGCCGCCGCCAGGTCCGGGCTTATCGCCTGCAGATTGCCGAGCAGGGGCAAGATGATGAAGGGCAGGAACACATGCGTCAGCGCGATCGTCACGCCGAGCGAATTGTTCATGAGCTGGAGCGGGAAATGGATCAGCCCGGCCGCCATCAACGCCTTGTTGGCGACGCCGTTGTTGGAGAGGATGATCATCCAGGCGAAGGTGCGCACCACAAGCCCCACCAGCAGCGGCGACAGCACGAAGATGTAGAGCAGGCTCGCCCATCGCGAGCGCGAATTGGCCAAATGATAGGCGACGGGATAGCCGAGCAGCAGCGACAGCACGGTCACGATGGCGCCGATCGCCAGCGTCCGGCCCATGACGCTCCAGATGTAGAGATCGCCGAGCGCGGTGGTATAGTGCTTCAAGGTGAAGCCGTCCCCGTAGACCGCGCGCGTCGACGCCTCGCGCAGGCTCATGGTGACGATGGTCAGGTAAGGCAGCGCGAAGAAGCCGATGAGCAGGACGAGCGCCGGCACGACCATCCATGCGGTGCGGCCGGCGGCGGCCGGCCGGATGCGGGGCATCGCTTCGGCGACGGCGCTCATGAGCGCAGCAGCCAGGCGTCCGACGGCGCGAAGCGAAGCGCCACCGCTTCCCCGGCATCGAAAGGCGTGCGGCCGCTCACGTCGACGGTCATCGGCTCGCCGCCGGAAAGCCTGACGCCGATCTGGTTCGCGTTGCCGTGGTAGACGGAATTCGTCACCGCCCCGTCGAGCACGTTCACGTCTCCGGTCGCCTCGCCCGGTCCCGCCTGCGGCCTGCGGATGGAGATGTTCTCCGGCCGGATCATGACGCGCACCGCGTCGCCAGCCGCCAGACGGGCGGGGCCGTTCGCGGCGACGATGCCGCAGGACGTCTCCACCTTGTAGAGGTCGCCCGCGAGCGCCTCCGCGATCCGCCCGCCGATCGTGTTCGAGCGGCCGATGAAACCGGCGACCGCATGCGACGTCGGCCTCTCATATATGTCGCGCGGCGCGCCCACCTGCGAAATCTCGCCCGCGCTCATGACCACGATCTTGTCGGACATGACCATGGCCTCGGCCTGGTCGTGAGTCACGTAGATCGCCGTGATGCCGACGCGCCGCTGCAGGTCGCGGATGAAAAAGCGCATCTCGTCGCGCAAGGTGGCGTCCAGATTGGCCAGCGGCTCGTCGAGCAAAAGGACCGACGGCTCGATGACGAGGGCGCGCGCCAGCGCCACGCGCTGCTGCTGGCCGCCCGAAAGTTCGCGCGGAAAGCGCTTGTCGTAGCCTTCCAGCCGCACCATGGCGAGCACTTCGGCGATGCGCCGCTGCCGCTCGGGCAGGGAAACCTTCCGCACCTCGAGCCCGAAGCCCAGGTTCTCGGCCACCGTCATGTGCGGGAACAGCGCGTAGGACTGGAACACCATGCCGATGTCGCGGTGCTCGGGCAAGGTGTCCGTGACGTCCCGCTCGCCGAACAGGATGCGCCCACCGTCCGGCCGCTCGAAGCCGGCGATGCAGCGCAACGTCGTGGTCTTGCCGCAGCCGCTGGGGCCGAGCAGGGAAACGAACTCGCCCTGTGCGATCGAAACCGAGATGTCCTTGAGAATGTGCAGGTTGCCATACCGCTTGTTCATGCAGTCGATGGTCAGTGCGGTCATCCGCTATCCTCGCGAAACGGTCGGTCCGGGGGCGCGCGGCCCCCGGATGGAGGTTCAGGGGCCTCGGGTCAGCTCATCTCCCTGTTCCAGCGGTCGGCGATGTCGGCCGCCTTGTCGACGTAGCTGTTCCAGTCGTAGCTCCTGATCTCGGCCATGCGCTCGCCGACGATGGGCGTGCGCTTCTGCATGTCGGCGTCGACCACGGACTCCTTGTTGCAGGGCGAGGTGTAGAACGCCTTGGCCATGTCGTGCTGCACCTGCGCGTCGAGCACGTAGTTCAGGTAGGCGTGCGCCGCGTCCTTCTCTGCGCCGGTCTTGACGAGGTTGAAAGACTGTTCGAAGGCGAGCAGGCCCTCCTTCGGGGCGACGATGGCGACCGGCGCGCCCTTGTCCTGCAAGGTCATCGCCTCGGTCCAGTCGACCGGCACGACGACGGCGTCGCCGCGGATCAGTTCCGTCGACAGCTCGCCGCTCCACGAAGCCTGGGTGAAGGGCAGAAGCTCCTTGATCTTGGCGAAGGCGGTGTCGAAATCGTCGGGGCCGCTGCCGAACAACTGGCCGACGAGACGCAGGAACAGCACCGCCCCGGTGTTGCCGATCTGATAGAGGCCGATGCGGCCCTTGAATTCCGGGTTCTCCCACAGATCGTGCCAGGAAGTCGGCGGCGTCTTCACCATGTCCGTACGATAGGCCAGCCCGATCGGCGACACGATGGCGCGGATGCCCACCGCGCCCTTGTTGATGAACTGGGGGAAGGTCTTTTGCGCGTTGGGCAGCTTGGCGAGGTCGAACGGCTCGAAGAAGCCTTCGGCGCGCAGCATCGCGGCGATGTTCTCGTTGCCCATGAAGATGCTGTAGGGCGACTGGCCGCCGCCGGCGCGGATCTTGGCGATGAAGTCCTTGCCGAGCCCGACGTCGAGCTGCGGGGTGATGCCGGTGGCGGAGGTGAAGCCGGGCATCAGCTTTTCCTGCCAGAACTTCGCCCACAGGCCGCCATAGGTCGGCACGACCAGCGTCGATTCGGCGCGCGCCGTCCGCGCCAGGGTCGCCGAAGCGAAAAGAGCCGTCGCGCCGACGGCGAATTCACGCCTTGTCAATTTCATCGGAACATGTCTCCCATGGCCCTGCTTCGAGTTTTATTGTGGCCGCGCCGCAGGATCGACGCTACCGGCATGCGACGGATCGACGCTGCGCGGCGCGAAGCGCACCGCCGCGGGTGCGAGTTGCAGCCCGGCAGGCGGCCGCTCAGTTCAGCTCAGCTCAGGTCTGGTAGGAGAGCAGCACCACCTCGGCGGCCTGCTCGCGCACCGGCAGCAGGGCCTGGTAGGCGGCCGAGTGGAACCACCGGTCGATCGTGCCGGTATCCGGAAAGCGGATCACGACGATCTCTGGGTGCGCGAGGTGGCCCGAGTAGCAGGCGGCCTGGGTGCCCCGAAAGACGAGTTCGGCCTTCCATGGCGCGAGCGTGGCCGGTACCTTGCTGCGGTACTCGGCCCATTTCTCGGCATTCTTGACGGTGACGTGGCCGACGAGATAAGCGGCGGGCATGGCGCAGACTCCTTCCGTGCAAGGGCGGGCGCTCACGCGCAGAGGGTGAGCTCGAACGCCGCGTCTTGCGTGCTCGCCTGCAGTTTGCCATCGTTGTCCGCCTGCATCAAACGCACCGAGACGATCAGGCGGTTGCCGCTGATCTCGGGCACCAGGCCCAGCGACGAATCGATGCGCAGGCGCAGCAGCTGGAAGGTGCGCCCCGCCGGCAGGTTCTGCTGGAACTGCCCGTGTTCCGCCGCCACTTTCTGCGGCGTGCCCGAGTCGCGCAGCAGGTGTAGCAGGAGGTAGACCGAATCGGCCAGGGGCGCGAGCGTGCCTGCCCAGACCTTCAGGTCCTGCTGGCGCTGCTCGGCGGCCTGGTGCTGCCAGGCGTGGTAGGCGGGCAGGTCGAAGCTGCAGGTGCCGCCGGGTATGCCCATGCGCGCGCGCACGCTGGCGAGCCAGTCGCTGTCCAGCAGGGATTTGCCGGCCTTGCCGTTCTGGCCGTTGAGCGCCGCGAAGCACTGGTGCAGCTGCCCGAGCACGGCTTCCAGCGCGTCTTCGGAAATGGAGGGGTTGCCGCGGTAGCTTTCGAACAGCGACTTCTGCTTGTCCAGGTCCTTGAGCAGGTCGGACTTGAGATCGGACCGCGCGGCCACGTCCATCACCTCGAAAATCGTGGCCAGCGCGTAGTGGTGGTCCAGCGGGTGGCTGCGGGGCACCAGTTCACCCAGGCGCCGCAGCAGATGTTCGAGCCGCAGGTAGGTTCTCAGGCGTTCGTTAAAGGGATATTCGTACAGGATCACGCTGTGAGACTCTGAATGGGGCGCGCTGCATCATAGCCCGAACCGGGCCGCGATCTGGTGTGCTTTTGTATGGAGCTGGTCCAGCGAAATGCCGTCGTTGAACACGACGCAGTCCGCCGCCGCCAGGCGCTTCGCGCGGGGGCTTTGGGTGGCGATGATGGCGCGCACGGTGTCCGCCGGGATCTGGCTGCGCTCGCTCGTCCTGCGGACTTGCGTGTCCTCGGTGCAGTCCACCACCAGCACGGCATCGAGCCGCGGCGCCCAGAAGGGCGATTCGGTCAGCAGCGGAACGTCGTAGACGATCAGGCGCTGGCCGCTGCGCTGGGCCTGCAGCGAGGCCTGCGCGATGGCCGCGCCGACCAGCGGGTGGACGATGGCTTCCAGCCGCGCGCGCGCGCCCGGGTCGGCGAACGCCAGCGCGCGCATGCGGGCGCGGTCCATGGCGCCGGCGGCATCGATGAAGTCCGCGCCGAAACACTGGCGGATCGGCTCGATGGCCGCCCCCCCGGCGGCGGTGACCGCCCTGGACAGGGCATCGGCATCGATCACCGCCGCGCCCTGGCGCGCGAGCATGCCGGCGAAGGTGCTTTTGCCGCTGCCGATGCCGCCCGTCACACCCAGGCGCAAACCGCGACGCATGTGCATGGGCCGGCCCGCTCAGGCACCCAGCCCGAGGGTGCCGAAGATCGCGTGCAGGATCTGCTGCGGCCCCCAGAGCAGGGCGGCGAAACCGCCCCCCGCGAGGAAGGGGCCGAACGGCACGTACTTGCCGTCGCGCAGGCCGCCCTTGAGCTTGAGCGCGATGCCCACCAGCGCCCCGATCACCGACGCCAGCAGGATGATGGGCACCAGCGCCTGCCAGCCGAACCAGGCCCCGAGCGCCGCGAACAGCTTGAAGTCGCCGTAGCCCATGCCTTCCTTGCCGGTGGCCAGCTTGAAGCCCCAGTAGACGCACCACAGCGACAGATAGCCGCCGACCGCGCCCCACACCGCGTCGGCGATGGGCACCGGGGTGTAGTGCAGGAGGGACGCGAGCAGGCCGGCCCACAGCAGTGGCAGCGTGAGGTCGTCGGGCAGCAGCGTGGTGTCCCAGTCGATGCAGGCGGCGGCCAGCAGCACCGCCGAGAAGCCGCACCACGCGAGCGTGCTGGCGCTCCAGCCCCAGCGCACGGCGCAGAAAAAGAACAGCAGGCCGCACGCCAGCTCCACCAGCGGGTAGCGCAGGCTGATGGGCGTGCGGCAGCTCGCGCACCGCCCCCGCAGCGCGAGCCAGCTCAGGATGGGGATGTTCTCGTACCAGCGGATCAGGTGCTGGCACTTGGGGCATTGCGAGCGCGGGACCAGCAGGTTGTACCGCGGCGCCGGCGTGGCGTCGGCCGCCGTCTCGGGGACGAGCCCCTGCTCGCGCGCGTAGGCCGCGCATTCGTCGTTCCACTGCTGCTGCATCATGCGCGGCAGGCGGTGGATGACGACGTTCAGGAAACTGCCGATCAGCAGCCCGAGCACGCCGCACAGCGCGGCATCCCCCCAGACGGAACCCGTCATGCCTCAGACCACCTGGCCCAGCTTGAAGATCGGCAGGTACATGGCGACGACGATGCCGCCGATGATGATGCCCAGGAACACGATGATGAATGGCTCCAGCAGGCTGGACAGGCCCTTGACCATCTCGTCGACCTCGTCCTCGTAGAAGTCGGCGGCCTTGCCGAGCATGTGATCGATCGAGCCCGACTCTTCGCCGATCGCGCACATCTGCAGCACCATCGACGGGAAGACGTTGGCATTGGTCATCGCGACGGTGAGGCTGGTACCGGTGGAGACCTCCTGCTGGATCTTGTCGGTCGCCATGGCATACACCGCGTTGCCCGCCGCGCCGCCCACCGAATCGAGCGCCTCCACCAGCGGCACGCCGGCCGCGAACATGGTGGCGAGCGTGCGCGTCCAGCGCGCGACGGAGGACTTGTTGATCAGGTCGCCGAAGATCGGGATCTTCAGCAGGAAGCGGTCCATCGCCATCTGCATCTTCTCGCTGCGCCTCCACGCCTGCATGAAGAAGTAGAAGCCCCCGCCCAGCACGCCGAACACCAGCCACCAGTAGTGGACGAAGAATTCGCTCATGCCCATGACGAGCAGGGTCGGGGCCGGCAGGTCTGCGCCGAACGAGGTGAACACCTCCTTGAAGGCCGGGATCACGAAGATCATGATCACGGTGACCACCACGAAGGCCACGATGATCACCGAGACCGGGTACATCAGCGCCGATTTGATCTTGCCCTTGATCGCCTCGGTCTTTTCCATGTAGGTGGCCAGGCGGTCGAGCAGCGCCTCCAGGATACCGGCGGCCTCGCCCGCTTCCACCAGGTTGCAGTAGAGGCTGTCGAAATACATCGGGTACTTGCGGAAGGCCGAGTTCAGCGAGGTGCCGGTCTCCACGTCGGAGCGGATCTCGTTGAGCAGCTTGGTCACGCTCGGGTTGGTGTTGCCGCGCCCGACGATGTCGAACGCCTGCAGCAGCGGCACGCCGGCCTTCATCATCGTGGCCATCTGGCGCGTGAACAGGGCGATGTCCTTGGGCTTGATCTTCTTGCCCGAGCGCATGCGCCGCTTCTTGATCTTGGTGGGCAGCACGCCCTGGCGGCGCAGGCTGGCCTGCACCTGGTTCTCGCCGCCGGCGCGCAGCTCCCCGCGCACGATCTTGCCGTTGCGGTCCTTGCCTTCCCACTCGAAAACGAAATCCTTGATGCTCTTGGCTGCAGCGGTCGCCATGGTGTGCGCTCTCCCTGGTCTTTATTCGTTGGTCACGGCAATCACCTCTTCGAGCGAGGTGAGGCCGATTTTCGCCTTGTGCAGGCCCGATTGGCGCAAGGAGCGCACGCCCTCGGCACGCGCCTGCGCAGCAATTTCGAGGGCGCTGCCGTCCTGCAGGATGATGCGCTGCAATTCCTCGGAAATTGGCATCACTTCGTAAATACCGACGCGTCCCTTGTAACCGTTATTGCAGGCGGCGCAGCCCACGGGCTTGTAGGTGACCCAGCTGCCGTCGATCTCTTCTTCCTTGTAGCCGGCTTCGAGCAGGTTCTCGTGCGGGATGTCGGCCGGCTGCTTGCACTGCGGGCACAGGCGCCGCGCCAGGCGCTGCGCGGTGATCAGGATCACGCTGGAGGCGATGTTGAACGGCGCGATGCCCATGTTGCGCATGCGCGTGAGCGTGGTCGGCGCGTCGTTGGTGTGCAGCGTGGAGAGCACCAGGTGGCCGGTCTGCGCCGCCTTGATCGCGATGTCGGCGGTTTCCAGGTCGCGGATCTCGCCGACCATGATGATGTCCGGGTCCTGGCGCAGGAAGGCCTTGAGCGCCACCGCGAAGGTCAGCCCCGCCCGTTCGTTGACGTTGACCTGGTTGACGCCCGGCATGTTGATTTCCGACGGGTCTTCCGCCGTCGAGATGTTCACGCCCGGCTTGTTGAGCAGGTTCAGGCAGGTATAGAGCGACACCGTCTTGCCCGAGCCCGTGGGGCCGGTGACGAGGATCATGCCGTAGGGGCGGCCGATGGCGGCGAGCAGCCGCTCTTTTTCCTCGGGTTCGTAGCCCAGCGCGTCGATGCCCAGCCGTGCGCTGCTGGGGTCCAGGATACGGATCACGATCTTTTCGCCGAACAGCGTGGGCAGGGTGCTGACGCGGAAGTCGATCACCCGGTTGGCCCCGACCTTGAGCTTCATGCGCCCGTCCTGCGGCACGCGCTTCTCGGAAATGTCCAGGCGCGAGATCACCTTGATGCGCGAGGCCAGCTTGTCCTTGATGGCGATCGGCGGCGAGGTGATCTCCTGCAGCTCGCCGTCCACGCGAAAGCGCACGCGGTAGTTGTGCTCGTAGGGCTCGAAGTGCAGGTCGGAGGCGCGCATGTTGAACGCGTCCAGCAGCATCTTGTGCAGGAAGCGCACCACCGGGGCGTCTTCCACTTCGGCGCCCACCGTGTCCTGGCCGTCGGGTTCGTCGTCGATGGGGGTGTCGTCGAACTCGAAGTCCCCCCCGGTGATGTTGTCCAGGCTTTCCGCCACGCTCTTGGTCGTGGCGTCCACCAGCTTGATGAGCTTGTCGTATTCGCCGACGATCCAGTCCACGCCCAGCTGCGTGGTGAACTTGATCTTCTCCGCGGCTTCCTGGTCGGTTGGGTCGGCCGTGATGACGATCAGCCGGTTGCTGCGCTTGGCCACCGCCATGACCTTGTAGGCCTGGCACAGCTTGGAGTCGAGCAGATCCTTGGAGAGGCTGGCCGTATCGATGGCGTCCACGTCCAGCAGCGGCGCGCCGAAGGTGTTGGACAGCGTCTGCGCCAGCTCCGGCGCGCTGATGGTCTTGGCGCCGATCAGCTCGGCGATGAACGCATTGCGGCTGGCCTGCGATTTGCGCAGCACCTCTTCCGCCGTGGCCTGGGTCAGTTTGCCCGCCGACATGAGTGCGCGCGCCAGGCTGGGCAGGGCGATGGGTGCGGCTTCTTTTTGTGCGGGACTGGCGGTGGCCATTTCAATCTTTGCTATGCATTACGAATACCGAGAGCCATCCTATCATTGTTGAACGGGCTGTTCATGTACAGGGTTCGGGCCGATGCAATGCGAATAGGCGGCGCACGGTGTTTGCATTTCGCCGCAGCCAAGAAAAAACCGCCATGCTTGAAAAGCGATGGCGGTTCGATCTGGATCGCAGGCCCGGTTTTACTTGAGCTTGGTTTCCTTGTATTCGACGTGCTTGCGGGCCTTGGGGTCGAACTTCATGATCGACATTTTCTCGGGCATGGTCTTCTTGTTCTTCGTCGTGGTGTAGAAGTGACCGGTGCCCGCGCTCGATTCGAGCTTGATTTTTTCGCGTCCGCCTTTGGATGCCATGATGCTTTCCTTTCAGTGGATCAGGCTTGGCCGCGTGCGCGCATGTCCGCGAGCACGGCGTCGATGCCGTTCTTGTCGATCAGGCGCAGCGCGGCGCTGGAGACGCGCAGGCGCACCCAGCGGTTCTCGCTCTCGACCCAGAAACGACGGTATTGCAGATTCGGCAGGAATCGGCGCTTGGTCTTGATGTTGGAATGGGAGACCTTGTGTCCCACCTGGGGCTTCTTGCCCGTGACTTCACATACGCGTGCCATGCGGACACTCCGTTCTTTTGTCAAACGACGGCAGGCCGGAGGGCCTTGCGGGAGCAAGGCAGGCGCTGTCCATCTCACCTCGCCAGGTCATTCGGGTGGCGGTGGCCCGTTGCCGCGGCAAGGCCCTGTGCAAGGGGTGGCGCATGCGGCAAAGCCCGGCATTATAGCTTCAGTCCGCCGTCATTCCTGCTGTTCGAGAAAACGCTGCGCATCCAGCGCGGCCATGCAGCCCGAGCCGGCGCTGGTGATGGCCTGGCGGTAGATGTGGTCCTGCACGTCGCCCGCGGCGAACACGCCGGGCACGCTGGTCTGCGTGGCCAAGCCCTTGTGCCCGCCCTGGGTGAGGATGTAGCCGCCTTCCATCGCCAGCTGCCCCTTGAAGATCTCGGTGTTGGGCGCGTGGCCGATGGCGATGAAGCAGCCCTGCACGGGGATGTCTTCGGTGCTGCCGTTGTCCGCGTGCCTGACGCGCACGCCGACCACACCCTTGGCGTCGCCCAGCACCTCGTCGAGCGTGTAGGGGGTCTTGAGCACGATCTTGCCGGCGGCCACGCGCTCCATGAGCTTGTCCACCATGATGGGCTCGGCGCGGAACTTGTCGCGGCGGTGGATCAGCGTGACCTTGCGCGTGATGTTGGCCAGGTACAGCGCTTCCTCGACGGCGGTGTTGCCGCCGCCGACCACGCAGACGTCCTCGTTGCGGTAGAAGAACCCGTCGCAGGTGGCGCAGGCTGACACGCCCTGGCCCATGAGCGCCTGCTCGGAGGGCAGGCCCAGGTATTTGGCCGAGGCGCCGGTGGCGATGATGAGCGCGTCGCAGGTGTAGGTGTTCTCGCCGTGCAGCTCGAAGGGGCGCTTGCCCAGGTCGACCTTCTCGATGTGGTCGAAGATCACCTCGGTATCGAAGCGCTTGGCGTGCGCGAGGAACCGATCCATCAGCGCGGGGCCCTGCACGCCTTCGACGTCCGCCGGCCAGTTGTCCACCTCGGTGGTCGTGGTGAGCTGCCCGCCCTGCGCCATGCCGGTGATCAGCACCGGCTTGAGGTTGGCGCGCGCGGCATAGACCGCGGCGGTGTAGCCGGCGGGGCCCGAACCCAGGATCAGGACTTTGGCGTGGAGTGTTTTGGGCATGTGCGGGGAGACTGAATCAGGTAACCGACTGAAAAAGAATCGGGCCCGCCATTGTAAGAAGGGTAAGAAGGCGGCCATGGGATGCAGGGCGCGGGGGACATGAAGTAAGCTCGCCCCTCTCTGGTATGACGTATTCCCTCAATAGTTTGAATGCAGCGGGCAAGGCGCCCGTGCGCGGGGTGGTGGCGCGTTTCGGGCACGAGATCGTGCTGGCGGCCACGCTGCTGGTCTGGGTCTTCTGGCTGCTGGCCCTGTGGAGCTATTCGCCCCAGGATGCCGCCTGGTCCACGTCGGGCATGGCGGCGGGCGGCACGCCGCTGAACTGGGTGGGGCGCGTGGGCGCCTGGGTGGCGGACGGCAGCTATTTCTTCCTCGGCTTTTCGGTCTGGTGGCTGATGGCGGCGTGCGCCGTCGCGTGGCTGGGCAGCGTGCGGCGCTGGATGCACGGGGGGCAGGCGCCCGAGCCCGGCAGCCACCCGGCGGCGTTTTTCTGGTGCGGGCTGGTGATGCTGCTCCTGGCGAGCAGCACGCTGGAATGGTCCCGGCTGTACCGGTTCGAGCACCTGCTCCCCGGCCATTCGGGCGGGATGCTGGGGTTCGTGGCCGGCCCGGCGGCGGTGAAGTGGCTGGGTTTTACCGGCTCGGGCATCGCCGGCGTGATGCTGATGGTGGTGGCGGTGGGCTGGGTGTTCGGCTTTTCCTGGGGGCGCGTGGCCCAGGCGCTCGGCGCGGCGGCGGACGCCGCGGTCCAGTGGGTGAAGGTGCGCCGCGAGCGCGCGCGCGACGAGGCGGCGGGGCGCCGCGCGGCCCGTGAACGCCAGGAGGTGCTGCTGGAGGAGCGCCAGGGCGAGCCCGAAGAGCGCGTCGCGCCGGTGATGCAGATCGTCGAGCCGGTCGCGGCGCAGGCGGCGCCGAGCACGCGCGTCGCGCAGGAGCGGCAAAAGCCCCTGTTCAGCGAACTGCCCGACAGCCATCTGCCGCAGATCGACCTGCTGGACGCGGCCTCGGGCCGGCAGGAGACGGTCTCGGGCGAGACGCTGGAGATGACGAGCCGCCTGATCGAGAAGAAGCTGCGCGACTTCGGCGTGGAGGTGACCGTGGTGGCGGCGATGCCCGGCCCGGTGGTCACGCGCTACGAGATCGAGCCGGCCACGGGCGTCAAGGGCTCGCAGATCGTGAACCTGGCCAAGGACCTGGCGCGCAGCCTGAGCCTGGTCTCGATCCGCGTGATCGAGACCATTCCCGGCAAGAACTACATGGCGCTGGAGCTGCCCAACGCGCGGCGGCAGATGATCCACCTGTCGGAGGTGCTGGGCTCGCAGGTCTACCACGACGCCAGGAGCCTGCTGACCATGGGCCTGGGCAAGGACATCGTGGGCGCGCCGGTGGTGGCGGACCTGGCCAAGATGCCGCACTGCCTGGTGGCGGGCACCACGGGCTCGGGCAAGTCGGTGGGCATCAACGCGATGATCCTCTCGCTGCTCTACAAGGCCGAGCCGCGCGACGTGCGGCTGATGATGATCGACCCCAAGATGCTGGAGATGTCGGTCTACGAGGGCATCCCGCACCTGCTGTGCCCGGTGGTGACCGACATGAAGCAGGCGGCGCACGGGCTGAACTGGTGCGTCGGCGAGATGGAGCGGCGCTACAAGCTGATGAGCAAGCTGGGCGTGCGCAACCTCGCGGGCTACAACGGCAAGATCGAGGAAGCCAAGTCCAGGGGCGAATCGATCGGCAACCCCTTCAGCCTGACGCCCGAGGAGCCCGAGCCGCTCGATCGCCTGCCGCACATCGTCGTCGTCATCGACGAGCTGGCCGACCTGATGATGGTCGTGGGCAAGAAGATCGAGGAGCTGATCGCGCGCCTGGCGCAGAAGGCGCGCGCCGCCGGCATCCACCTGGTCCTGGCCACGCAGCGGCCGAGCGTGGACGTGATCACCGGCCTCATCAAGGCCAACATCCCGACGCGCATCGCGTTCCAGGTCAGCAGCAAGATCGACAGCCGCACCATCCTCGACCAGATGGGCGCGGAAGCCCTGCTGGGCATGGGCGACATGCTCTACATGCCCAGCGGCACGGGGCTGCCGATCCGGGTGCACGGCGCCTTCGTGAGCGACGATGAGGTGCACCGCGTGGTCAGCTTCCTCAAGGAGCAGGGCGAGCCCGATTACGTCGATGGCGTGCTCGAAGGCGGCGGCGAGGGCGAGGACAGCGGCTTCGGCATGGAAGACGGCGAGGGCGGCGAGAAGGACCCGATGTACGACCAGGCGGTGGAGATCGTCGTCAAGGACCGCAAGGCCAGCATCTCCTACGTGCAGCGCAAGCTGCGCATCGGCTACAACCGCTCGGCGCGGCTGCTGGAAGACATGGAGAAGGCCGGGCTGGTCAGCGCGCTCACCTCCAGCGGCCAGCGCGAGGTGCTGGTGGCCGCGCGGGCCGATTAGGCAAGACATGAAACGGCTGATTTCTACTTTTTTGATAGCTGCTTGCGCGCAGTGGTCTTGGGCTCAGGGGCTAAAAAGCCTTGAAACCTTCATGCACGACGCCCGCAGCGGCGAGGCGCAGTTCACGCAGACCGTGACGGCGCCGCCGCGCGATGGGCAGGCGGTGGCGCCCAAGGTGTCCACGGGCCGCTTCGTGTTCGAGCGCCCCGGGCGCTTTCGTTTCGACTACCGCAAGCCCTACGCCCAGACCATCGTGGCCGACGGCACCACGCTGTGGCTCTACGACCCCGACCTGAACCAGGTGACCGAACGGCCGCAGGCGCAGGCGCTGGGCAGCACGCCGGCGGCCTTGCTGACCTCCACGCCCGACCTCGCGGCGCTCGGCAAGGATTTCACGCTGAGCGAGGAGCCCGATGCCGACGGGCTGCACTGGGTGCTGGCGCGCCCGAAGGCCCAGGACGGGGCGCTGGCGAGCGTGCGCATCGGCCTCGATGGAAACCAGCTCGCCCGGCTGGACATCACCGACCACTTCGGCCAGCGCTCGCAGCTGCAGTTTTCCGGCTTGCGGCTGAACCCGCCGCTGGCGCCGGAGACCTTCCGCTTCACCCCGCCGCAAGGGGCGGACGTGCTGCGCGAGCCGTGATCAGAGGGCCAGCGTCTTGAGCCAGGCGCGAAAGTGCCCGCCCACCTGGGGGTGCTGCAGCGCCAGTTCCACGGTGGCTTGCAAAAAGCCTTCCTTGCTCCCGCAATCGTAGCGCTTGCCGCTGTACTGGTAAGCGTAGACGGCCTCGTGCTGCATCAGCCGCGCGATGGCGTCGGTGAGCTGGATTTCGCCGCCCACGCCGCGCGGCTGCTGCCGGATCTCGTCGAAGATCCGGGGCGTGAGCACGTAGCGCCCGGCCACCCCCATGCGCGAGGGCGCCACTTCGGGCGCGGGTTTCTCGACGATCTCGTCGATGCGCAGGAGCGGCCCGCCCGCCACCTCGCCCTTGACGATGCCGTAGCGGCGGGTCTCTTCCTGCGGCACTTCCTGCACCGCCAGCAGGGAGCGGCCCTGCTTGTCGAAGGCGGCGGTCATCTGCGCCATCACGCCGGGGCCGCCATGTTCGCCCACCATCAGGTCGTCGGCCAGCAGCACCGCGAAAGCTTCGTTGCCCACCAGGGGCTCGGCGCAGAGCACCGCGTGGCCCAGCCCCAGCGAGCGCGGCTGGCGCACGAAGAGGCAGTTCATGTCCTGCGGGCTGACGCTGTGCACCAGCTGCAGCAGCTCGTGCTTGCCAGCGGCTTCCAGCTCGCTTTCCAGCTCGTAGGCGGTGTCGAAGTGGTCCTCGATGGCGCGCTTGCTGCGGCCGGTGACGAAGACCATGTCGCGGATGCCCGCCTCGTAGGCTTCCTCCACCGCGTACTGGATCAGCGGCTTGTCCACCACCGGCAGCATCTCCTTGGGGCTGGCCTTGGTGGCGGGCAGAAAGCGCGTGCCCAGGCCCGCCACGGGGAAGACGGCCTTGCGGATGCGTGTGGATGTCGTCATGGCGTGTTCAGCCCAGGCGTTGCAGTTGTTCTTCGATGCGCTGCAGCGTCGCGCCGAAGTCGGCCACGCGCTGGCGCTCCTGCTCGATCACGGCGGCGGGGGCCTTGGCGACGAAGGCCTGGTTGGCGAGCTTGCCGTGGGCCTTGGCGATCTCGCCCGAAAGGCGCGCCGCCTCTTTGGCCAGGCGCGCCTTCTCGGCGGCCGTGTCCACCTCCACGTGCAGGGCGAGGCGCGACTTGCCCACCACCAGGACCGGCGCGTGCCCGGCGGCGGCGCGCCAGGCGGCTTCGTCCTCGAACACCTTCACCTCGCTGAGCTTGGCGAGGTTTTGCAGCACGGCGGCATTCTCGCGCAGGAACGCGGCTTCGCGGGCGTCGTCGGCCACGGCGAGCAGGGGCAGGCGCTGCGCCGGCGAGACGCTCATCTCGCCGCGCAGCTGGCGGCAGGTGTCCACCATCTGCTGCAGATGCTGGACGTGGGCCGTGGCGGCCTCGTCGATGCGTTCGGGCTGGGCCTCGGGGTAGGGGGCGATCATGATGGAAGGCCCGGCGCGGCCGGCCACGGGCGCGACCACCTGCCACAGCGCCTCCGTCACGAAGGGGATGATGGGGTGCGCCAGGCGCAGGATGGCCTCCAGCGTGCGGATCAGCGTGCGCCGCGTGCCGCGCTGCGCGGCCTCGTCGCCGTGCTGCAGCTCAACCTTGGCGATCTCCAGGTACCAGTCGCAGAACGCGTTCCAGACGAATTCGTAGAGGGCGGCCGCCACGTTGTCGAGGCGGTATTCGGCAAAGCCCTGGGCGACGGCGGCTTCCGTTTTCTGCAGCTCGGAGACGATCCAGCGGTCGCTCGCGCTGAAGCGGGTGCGGCCGGTCGCGCAGGTGTTCTTGCCGTCCAGCCCGCAGTCGTGGCCCTCGCAGTTCATCA
>OFJB01000590.1_pt1 | contig 17098 bp, 15 predicted proteins | sample 1775081 | NCBI WGS metagenome assembly OFJB01 (sample SAMN08195771, study PRJEB24354) | sludge metagenome | isolation source: initial sludge from phenol fed wastewater aerobic bioreactor | place: India: Nagpur | collected 2016-06-05 | reverse complement strand
GATCGGCAGTCTCGGTGCCGCGACCCCGATGGCCTGGGCGGCAAGCGTTTTCGGATGGCGTGCCTGCCTGTGGGCGCTGGCGGCCGGCACGGCGCTGACCACGCTCGCGATCGTCGCCTTCGTGCGTGATCCGGAACGCGTGGTAATGTCAGGGGAGAACAACGGAGGGTTCTTCGCCCTGCTGAGGACGCCGGCCATATTGCTCCTCGTCCCGCTGACCCTCGTTCACTATGCCCCGGTTGCGGGCATTCGCGGGCTGTGGGTCGGCCCCTATCTGGCGGATGCTTTCGGTCTCGACGCGGTGGGGATCGGCAACGTGACCCTCGCAATGGGCATAGCGATGATCGCCGGAAGCTTTGCCTACGGGCCGCTGGACAGGATGCTCGGCACCCGCAAGGGGGTGCTGCTCGGCGGCAACCTCGCGCTCGCGGCGGCCCTCCTCGGCCTTTGGGCCTGGCCGTCGGCCGGGCTCGGCCTTGCCGTGGCCCTGCTTTGTGCCGTCGGCTTCTTCGGTTCTTCCTATCCCCTGATGATCGCCTATGGCCGCAGCTTCTTCCCACATCATCTGGCGGGGCGGGGCGTCACCTTTCTCAACTTCGTGGCGATGGGCGGTGCGGGGCTCGCGCAGATCGCGAGCGGTTGGCTGTACGGGATGACGGGCAAGCCGGCGGCCCCGGCCGCTCCCTACGCCTTGGTGTTCCTGTTCTTTGGTGTCCTCGTTCTTGCCGGGTGCGGGATATACGCCTTCACGCGCGATCGGCTCGATTGAAGAGATTGCCGCGCGCCGGCGCCCGCCATGTCAGGCCCTTCTCGCAACGCCGCCAGCGAACCATCAGCCCCGGCAGACGGTGCGGCTTGCCATAAGCAGTCAAAATGGCAGCATCAGGTGAATAAATTTTTCTCATAAAAAAGCCGTCTGTAACGTCGCGCCATCCAATCGCGCATATGGAGGAGCGAAATGACCGACGACATGTTGCATGTGATAAAATGGCACAACGGCGAGAAAGAATACTCGCCGTTTTCGGATGCCGAGATGAAGCGCCGGCAGGAGGACGTGCGCAGGTGGATGGCCGACAACAAGGTCGACGCGGCGATTTTCACTTCCTATCATTGCATCAACTACTACTCCGGCTGGCTTTACTGCTATTTTGGCCGAAAGTACGGGATGGTCATCGACCATACCAAGGCGACGACGATTTCGGCCGGCATCGACGGCGGCCAGCCGTGGCGCCGCAGCTTCGGTGACAACATCACCTATACTGACTGGCGCCGCGACAATTTCTACCGTGCCGTTCGGCAACTGACGGCCGGCGCCAAGCGCATCGGCATCGAATTCGACCATGTGTCGCTCGATTTCCGCCGGCAGCTCGAGGAAGCCCTGCCGGGCGTCGAATTCGTCGATGTCGGCCAGCCGTCGATGTGGATGCGCACGATCAAGTCGCTCGAGGAGCAGAATGTCATTCGCGAGGGGGCGCGCATCTGCGACGTGGGCGGCGCGGCCTGCGTGGCCGCGGTCAAGGCCGGCGTGCCGGAACACGAGGTGGCGATCGCCACCACAAACGCGATGATCCGGGAGATCGCCAAGTCGCATCCTTTCGTCGAGCTGATGGACACCTGGACCTGGTTCCAGTCGGGGATCAACACCGACGGCGCGCACAATCCGGTCACCAACCGCGTCGTGCAATCGGGCGACATTCTCTCGCTCAACACGTTCCCGATGATCTTCGGCTACTACACGGCGCTGGAACGGACGCTGTTCTGCGATCACGTCGACGACGCCAGCCTGGACATCTGGGAAAAGAACGTGGCGGTTCATCGTCGCGGGCTGGAACTGATCAAGCCGGGCGCCCGCTGCAAGGATATCGCCATCGAGCTCAACGACATGTACCGGCAGTGGGACCTGCTCAAATATCGCTCGTTCGGCTACGGCCACTCGTTCGGCGTACTTTGCCATTACTACGGCCGTGAGGCCGGCGTGGAACTGCGCGAGGACATCGAGACCGAGCTGAAGCCAGGCATGGTCGTGTCCATGGAGCCGATGGTGATGCTGCCGGAAGGCACCCCCGGCGCCGGCGGCTATCGCGAGCACGACATCCTGATCGTCAAGGAAGACAGCGCCGAGAACATCACCGGGTTCCCCTTCGGGCCGGAACACAACATCGTGGGCAACTGAAATGGCGCCCTATCTTCCCTTCGATTGCCCGACAAGGGTGACGGACCGCAATGGCCGGTCCGTCTCCTATGCCACTCCGGTCTACGGACTGCTGAGCGACCTTATGGGCTGGGTCAGGCTGCGTTTCGGTGCGCCGCCTCACCAATCCGGCCAGGGTGCCGACGAAGAAGACGGAAAATGGCCGCCGCCGCCACGTCCGTCCTGAAGCGCGAGCCAGCCCCGCAATGAAGAAAGGGCCGCGTCGCGGCCCTTTCTGCTGTCGTTCGCGGTCTTTCCCGCCAGGTATCAGAACTCGTTCCTTAGCGCTTCGACGATACCGCGCACGCATACGTCGAGAAGGATCTCGCCCTTTTCCTTAGACGCCTTCTTCGGGGACGACAGCGTGCCGCTGCGCGGCGTCCATTCCGGTTTCGGCGGATAGACGTCATAGGGCGGGAATGTCGCCGGCGCGTGGTCGATCGCGCGTTCAAGGTCGACCAGCTGCGGATAGAGCGCCAGCATCAGGGATGTTTCCAGCACGCCACCATGCTCGATTTCCCAGCCGGGGAAGCCATCGGGATAAAGTTTCGCGATCGTCGCCTTGTCTACGAAGTCCCAGTAGGAGAGCACGACGACCTTGACGTCGGCGATGCCGCTCCAGCGCAGTTCCCGCAGGGCAAGATCGATGCCTTCCACGATGAACCATGAGTTCTCGAAATGTCCGTTGAGCAGGCAGATCTTGCGCGCGCCGTGGCGGGCAAACTCCTTGATGACGTCGCGCAGCGCCGCCACCAGCGTCGCGCCGTCGAGACTGGTCGTGCCGGGCAGATGGTTGCCTCCGCCGGACTTCTGGTGCGACTTGTAGCCATACGTGAAAGGCGGGGCGACCAGCGCCCCGACCGCCTCGGCGATGCGGCGGGCGAACTCCGTCGGCAGCAGCACGTCCACATGCATCGGCATGTGGCATCCATGCTGCTCCATCGAGCCGATGGGGATGAAAATTGGAACGGAGCCGTCGCGGACCCGGGCGTCGTAGTCGGGCCAGGGCAATTCAGCTGCAAAGACTGTGTCGGCTGGCATGAGCATCTCCGTGTTTTCAGGCCGAAGCATGATTGAAGCCGGTCCACGGATATGAGAAATTTATATTCATCATCCTTGCATGAGAGACGCTAATCCATGCGCAGCTTCACGAACTTCCAGACCGACCTGCTCCGCACCTTCGTTTCCGTCATCGACCTCGGCGCCTTCACGAAAGCCGGCGACGCGCTCGGCCGAACCCAGCCGGCCGTCTCGCTGCAGGTCAAGCGGCTTGAGGAACTCGTCGGCGCCCCCATCATCAGGCAGGTCGGACGCACGCTGCTGCTGACCAGCGAGGGCGAGATGCTGCTCAGCTACGCGCGGGAAATCCTGCGCCTCAACGACGAGGCGGCCTCTTATTTCAACCGCTCCAAGATAGCCGGGGTGATCCGCGTCGGCCTGCCTAACGACTACGCCGTCGCCTTCCTCCAGGGCGTCATCACGGAATACACGCGCCGGAATCCGGAAATCTCGCTCGAGCTGCATTGTGGCTGGAGTGCCGAGATACTCGACCGCCTGCGCGCCGACGAGCTCGACCTGGCGGTCGCCATGGTCAACAATGAGCGGGCGCAGTACCTGTCGCGGTCATGGATCGAGCGGCCGATCTGGGCGGCGGCGGAGACCGCGACGTTCGACCGGAAGAAGGGAATACCGCTGGCGGCGCATCCAGAGGGCTGCGCCTACAGGGCGCGCATGATCCAGGCGCTTGACGCCGCGCAGATTCGCTGGCGAGTCGCCTATACCGGATCGGGGATCGGCGGGCTCCAGAACGCCGTGGTGAACGGTCTCGGCGCCAGCGCGCTGACCCGCTACACCATGCTGCCGGGCATGCGCGTCCTCGACGAACTGGACGGGTTTCCGTCGCTGGCCGAAATCCGGGTCGGGCTGTTCTACAAGCACCCGCGCCTGTCGGACGCCAGCATTCGCCTGGTCAATCACATCATCGCGCGCCTTGACGAAGCCGGTGTATCCAACGACCCGATAAGGCGTGCCGGGGAACTCGATCGTCAATAAGCAGGATAAATGCAAAAATTTTTAGAATTAATTTTTCAAATGCATTGGCCCTTCATAGCCTGAGATAGGAAAAAAATGGAAGGGGAACTCCATGACCGACAATCTCTCGTCATCCCGCCGTGTCAGCCGACGCGGCCTTCTTCGCGGCGGTGCCGTTCTTGGCGGCGGCATGCTCGCAACGCCCTATCTCAGCCGGCTTGCCTTCGCCGCGCCGGTCGAGCTCACGATGCTTGCCTGGTACGGCCATGCCGAGCCCGACGTGGTGAGCGAATTCGAGGCGGAGAACAACGTCAAGTTCAAGCCGAAATACTACACCGGCGGCGACAACATGCTGGGCCTCATATCGCAGTCGCCGCCCGGCACGTTCGACCTGATCCTGTCGGACGCCGAATACGTGCAGCAGCTCAACGCCGCCGGCTATATCGAGAAGCTCGACCCGGCGGACTATCCGTTCAACGACTTCTTCCCCGAATTCCAGCATTTCCCGGGTCATTGGCAGGACAACGACCTTTATTCGGTCATCACCCGGTTCGGCTTCCTCGGCGTCGCCTACAACACCGAGGCGATCACCGAAAAGGAAGCGTCGAGCTACAACATCTACTGGGCCGAGAAGCTGAAGGGCAAGGTGGGGCATTTCGACTGGCATCTGCCCAACCTTGGCCAGATCAGCCTGCTCAACGGAAACGCCAGCCCCTACGATATCGACGCGGCGGCCTGGCAGGCGGTGCAGGACAGGACGATGACGCTGCGCCCGCAGATCGGCGGCTTCTTCGACTATGGCGGCACGTTCTCCTCACTGCAGAACGGCCAGATGCTGGCGATGGCGGGCATCGGCGACTGGATTACCGGCACGCTCGAGAGGAGCGGAGCCAAGGTGCGCAGCGTCATCCCCGAAGAAGGCGGGCTGCAGTTCACAGAATCCTTCTCCATCGGCAAAGGCTCGCAGAAGGCGGATCTCGCCAAGAAATGGATCCAGTACATCACCTCGGCCAAGGGCCAGGTGAAGTCGGCCAACATGGCGGCCTATCCTTGCCTCATCCCGAACAAGAAGGGCTGGGAGCTTCTGGCAAAGGAGACGCCTGCCGAAGCCAAGCGGCAGGGCATGCTGCTCAACGAGCCGAACGCGATGGATCTCATCCGCGCCGGTCGCATAAAATACCGGCAATTGCCGGTCCAGCAGAGCCTTGAGGACTGGAACGACTTCTGGTCGGAATACAAGGGCTCCTGACCGCGGCCAATGGCGGACCGAAGACCAGACAGGGCGGGTGGCAACGTTGCCCGCCCTGCTTGCCTTTTTAAACCTGAAACCGACCGATCCGCGTCCGAACGGGACAGAAATGCGAAAATCGATCACGCTCTACGGCCTGACATTCTCAATGCCGATGCTGGTGTGGCAGCTGCTGTTCTTCCTGGCGCCGCTGCTCTTCCTGATCGCGCTCAGCTTCTGGTCGGTGAAAAATTTCCGCATGGTCCCGGATTTCAATCCGAACAACTGGACGCGGATGCTGGGCCGCGGGGTGTTCTGGGAAGCCTATTTCCGTACGCTTCTGCTTTCCGCCGCGGCCGCCGTTCTCACCAGCATCCTGGCGTTTCCCTGCGCCTACGGCATCGCTTTCAAGCTGTCGGAATCGGCGCGGCGCTGGGCGGTGTTCCTGATGGTCATTCCCTTCTTCACCAGCTACCTCGTGCGCGTCTATTCCTGGCAGATATTCCTTTCCGACCACGGCATATTCAACGCCCTGTTCGCCAAGATCGGCCTTGGTCCGTTCGGGATGCTGAACTCCGTCTTCGGCGTGATGATTGGTTATCTCACGCTGAGCTTCCCGCTCGTGGTGCTTCTGCAACTGTTCAGCCTGGTCTTCGTCGACAGGATGCTGATCGAGGCCGCGCACAATCTGCGCTGCGGTCGCCTGCGCACCGTGTTCGAAGTGGTCATTCCGGCCGCGCGGGTCGGCCTCGTCATCGCGGCGCTGTTCTGCTTCATCCTGACGTTCGGTGATTTCGTCAGCCCGCTCTATCTCGGCGGCGGCGATCCCCCGACATTGTCCATCCTGATCACCGACACGACGAAATCCGGCCAGCAATGGCCGCGCGCGGCGGTGATCGCGCTTGCCATGATCGCCACGCTGCTCGCCGTGGCCTTCGCCGCCGTCAGCTACGCCTATCGGGAGAGGGGGCGATGAACGATTTCAACCGCAACCGGCTGATCGACTGGGTGCTGAAGATCTACATAGTGCTGTCGTTCGGCTTCATCTTCGCGCCGATCGCCGCGAGTTTCGTCTTCTCGCTCAATGTCGATCGCTTCCCGTCGCTGCCGCTCGGCGGATTCTCGACCGTCTGGTACGAGACGGTCTGGAACGACCCGCTGGTCTGGCAGGGGCTGCGCAACACGCTGGTCGTCGGCGTTGTGGCATCCGTGGTGTCGACCGCAATCGGGTTCGGCGCGGCCTACACCGACTTCCGATACAGATTCTTCGGCAAGCCGGTCTATGTCGCGCTGGCGCTGCTGCCGCCGACCATCCCCGTGGTCATTCTCGGACTTGCGATGCTGGCCTTCCTGTCCAACGTCAACCTGTCCGGCGCGACCTATTCGGTCGTCATCGCCCATGTCGTCATGTGCGCTCCCTTCGCCATGGCGATCTGCCGGCTGCGGCTGTCGCAGATGGACCCGTCGCTGGAAGCGGCAGCGTGGAATCTGGGCGCATCCGAATGGATGGCGATGCGCCATGTGATCGTGCCCTTCTGCCGGCCGGCGCTATTCGCCGCGCTGTTCATCACCATGGCGGTCTCCTTCGACGAGTTCGCCGTCGCCTGGTTCGTTTCCGGCCTGAACGAGACGCTGCCGGTCAAGGTGCTCGGCTTTCTCCAGGGCCAGGTCAGCCCGCGCATCAACGTCATCGGCACCTTCGTCTTCATCGTTTCCATGACGCTGGTGGTCGTGGCCCAGGTCCTTCTCATGAAACGCGGAGCCGCGCCGGCTGCTGCAGTCAAAGACACCGGAGTAGTCACACAATGACCGACCAGGCTCTCGTCGTCTTCGACGGCGTCGCGAAGCGGTTCGGCGCTTTCGTCGCCGTGGAGAAGATGAATCTCGACATCCGCAAGGGCGAGTTCCTTGCCATCATGGGTTCGAGCGGCTGCGGTAAGACGACCACGCTGCGCATGCTGGCGGGTCTCGAGGCGCCGAGCGAGGGCGAGATACGGCTCGCCGGCAAACGCATCAACGACCTGCCGACCTGGCAACGCGACACCCCGATGGTGTGGCAGAGCCTCGCCCTGTTTCCGTTCCTGACGGTGCGCGAGAACGTCGCGTTCAGCCTGCGCATGCGCGGCATCGAAAAAAGCGAGCGCCGGCGGCGCGTCGACAAATGGCTCGAACGGATGCAGATCGCCGAGTTCGCCGATCGCAACGTGGCGCATCTCTCGGGCGGTCAGCGCCAGCGCGTGGCGCTGGCGCGCTCGCTGGTCACGGAGCCTGAGATCCTGCTTCTGGACGAGCCGCTTTCGGCGCTGGACGCACATCTCAAGGTGCGCATGCAGACGGTCCTGTCGAACCTTCAGCGCGAGCTCGGCATCACGTTCGTCTACGTCACTCACAGCCAGTCGGAGGCGTTCTCGATGGCGGACCGCGTCGTCATCATGAGCCGCGGCCGCATCGAGCAGATCGGCGACCCGCAGGAGATCTACCGCGCGCCGCGCACCAGATTCGTCGCCGAATTCCTCGGCTCATCGAACATCTTCGGCGGCAGCGTCACGGCCGTCGGCAACGGGGCGGTCCGCGTCGCGACGCCCGCCGGCGAATTTGATATCGCGGCCAATCCGGTGAAGGCCTTGGCGAAGGGCGACAAGGCGACCTTCGTCGTCTCTGACGACCGCGTGCAACTCTTCAACGAGAAGCCGGCCGAGGGCATCAATGCGGTGCGGGCCTCCGTGGTCGGCGAGGAGTTCGTCGGTGCCACCGCCGTGATCCATCTCGAAGGTCCCGACGGCATCGAATTGAAGGCGCAGAAGAGCCATGACGAGCTCGAACATCTCGACCTGGCGCACAAGGCAGGCGTCTGGCTGACCTGGCGGCCGGAAGCCGGCCATATTCTGCCCGGTGAATAGAGGCTAACGGCGGAGGAAACGGCCCTTCGCCCGGCTATAGATTCCGAGGAACGCAAAATGGAACCGATATGGCCGCTCTTTCTTGACGGCAACGATCAAGGACCTGTTTCAAAAGGTCACTATGAATCAACGGCATCGGGTGGTTTCCCAAGGCTCCGTCACATTGCCCGGATCTGCCTTGTCGCGTTGTCCGGGTCTGGAGCATCATCGGCCGGCTGCCGAAGAATTTTCGCGAAAATAGGACGGGAGGACCGTTGTCATGTCTCGTGACAAACTACGAATCGGCTTTGTTCTCGGGCGTTCGTTCACGTTGTCGGCATTCGCCCTTTTCGTCGATACGCTGCGTCTGGCAAGCGACGATCAGGATCGCTCCGGCCGGGTCGCCGCCGACTGGGAGGTGCTTGGCAGCACGCGCAACCTCATCACCTCAAGCTGCGGTGTCGAGGTCGCCCCGTCGTCGAGCTTCGTGGACCCCGCGCGATTTCACTACATTGTGGTCGTGGGCGGCCTGCTGGGCGTCGAAGAACCAGTCGACCAGCAGACGATCGCCTATGTGAAACGGGCCGCCGCCGCCAAAGTGCCGCTCATCGGCCTGTGCACCGGCTCTTTCATCCTCGCCGAGGCGGGCCTGATGAAGCACCATCAAACCTGTGTCAGCTGGCTGCACGTCAGGGCATTCCAGGAACGTTTCCCCGATCATCAGGTCCGATGCGATCGCATCTTCAACCTCGACAGAAGCCGAGGATCATGCGCCGGCGGCAGCAGCGCCGCCGACATGGCGGCGTTCCTGGTGCGCCGCCACATCAGCCGCGATGCCGAGCGCAATGCCCTAGAGGTGCTTCAGATCGAGAAGGCCCGCACCGCGCGGGACATCCAGCCTCGCCGCCCGCTGATCGAGGAGTTCGACGACCAGCGCATCAAGGCTGCACTCATCATGATGGAGCAGCATCTCGACCGCGACGTCTCGATCGACAAGCTCGCATCGTCGGTAAACCTGTCACGTCGCCAGCTCGAGCGTGTCTTCAGGGACAAGGCGGGTATGTCTCCGGCGCGCGCTTACGACCGTGTGCGAATGGAGCACGCCAAGACGTTGCTGTTGCAATCCCATGCCTCGACCTTCGAAGTCGCGCTTGACGTCGGTTTTGTGAATGCGTCTCACTTCACCAGGACATTCAAGCGGGTTCACGGCCGCACGCCGTCACAAGTTAGGACCCGCAACGTCCAATCCACACTGTAGATGCCGTCACGGACGTGCGCTGTGAACAGGACCGACAAAGTTTGACTGGCGTTCTGTAGGACGAGCGACCGGTGGAACCACCACTGCCGACCTCTGCCCTTCCCTCAGGTCGGGATGCCATGCGCTGGCAGTCTTCTGCTTCTCCTCCAACGCAGGAGGAGAGCGATCAGCAATATTATCACGAGCACGCCGACGGCGAGGCCGATCCGGGCGGCCCAGATCAGCCAGTCGGATGACGGACCTCCAGCCCGCAAGGTCGCCACCTGTTGCGCCGTGACCTTGGCGGCGGGATTGCCGAAGTGCTGGATGAGATAGTTGCCGAGGGTCGCGACCTGCGCGTCCGAAAGCGCGTGCGCAAAGCCCGGCATCAGCACGTTCGGCTGGCGGCGCAGTCCGTCGATGTGATTTTTCGTGGAATGAGGACCCTGTTTGAGGGGTGATTTTCGTCCAAACGGGACCCCTTAACGTGGGGTCATCAAGATGCCTCCGGTTTGATCGGAGGCATTTGTGTTTTGGATGTTGGTTGTGGAGACGATTGCAAAGATACGCCGGCTGTCTCTGGTGCAGGGGAAGTCGATCAAGGCGATCTGCCGGGAGCTTGGGATCTCGCGGAAGGTTGTTCGCAAGGTGCTGCGCTCGGACGAGACGGAGTTCCGTTACGAGCGCAAACATCAGCCCTATCCGAGGATGGGAGTCTGGCGAGAGAAGCTGGACGGGCTGCTGTCGTCGAATGCGTCGAAGCCGCAGCGTGGACGTCTGACGCTGATCCGGATCTTCGAGGAGCTTCGCGGTCTCGGCTATGATGGCAGCTACAGCTCGGTGTGGCGGCATGCGCAGGATTGGGAAGAACAACGCGGCAGTGCCGCAGCCGAGGCCTATATCCCGCTGAGCTTCGCGCCCGGCGAGGCCTACCAGTTCGACTGGAGCCACGAGGTCGTCCTGCTGGACGGCGTGACGGTCACCTTGAAGGTGGCGCACATGCGGCTTTGCCATAGCCGCATGTTCTTCGTTCGGGCCTATCCGCGCGAGACGCAGGAGATGGTGTTCGACGCCCATGACAGGGCGTTCGCCTTCTTCCGCGGGGCCTGCACGCGCGGCATCTACGACAACATGAAGACGGCGGTGGATGCGATCTTCATCGGCAGGGATCGCCGCTACAACCGCCGCTTCGCGCAGATGTGCGGGCATTATCTGGTCGAGCCTGAGGCCTGCACGCCGGCGTCGGGTTGGGAGAAGGGGCAAGTCGAGAACCAGGTCGGGCTGGTGCGCGAGCGCTTCTTCACGCCGCGACTGCGCTTCAAGACGCTGGAGGACCTGAACGGCTGGCTGGCCGACAAATGCGTCTCCTACGCCAAGGCGCACCGGCATCCCGAACAGGGTGAGCGCACGATCTGGGAGGTGTTCGAGGAGGAGCGGTCCAGCTTCATTCCCTATGCCGGACGCTTCGACGGCTTCCACTGCATTCCGGCTTCCGTGTCGAAGACCTGCACGGTGCGCTTCGACAACAACAAATACTCAGTGCTGTCGAGCGCCGTCGGCCGGCCGGTTGAGATCCATGCCTATGCCGACCGCATCGTCATCCGACAGGACGGCGTGATCGTCGGCGAACACGCCCGCTGCTTCGGCCGCAACGAGGTGATCTACGATGCCTGGCATTACGTGCCGGTCCTGGCTCGCAAGCCCGGCGGGCTGCGCAACGGCGCACCGTTCAAGAACTGGGTTCTGCCGTCGGCCATGGAGAAGGTGCGCCGCAAGCTCAAGGCCGCCGATGACGGTGACCGACAGATGGTGTCGATCCTCACCTGCGTGCTGAGCGACGGACTGAATGCAGTCGAGGCGGCCTGTCAGGAGGCGCTCGAGCATGGCGTCTCATCGGCGGCGGTGATCCTCAACATCCTGGCCCGTAGTCGCGATCCGGCGCCGGGCACGATCCTTTCCATACCGCAGGCGCTGAAGCTGGCTCATGAGCCGGTCGCTGACTGCGCCCGCTACGACAGCCTCAGGAGGACAAACAGCCATGGAACGCACCGAAGTGCTGGAACTGATGGGAGCGCTGAAGCTCTACGGGATGCGATCGGCCTATGACGAGATCATGGGCGTGGCCATCAAGCGGCAGCACGAGCCGCCGAAGATTGTCGGCGATCTGCTGCAGGCCGAGATATCCGAGAAGCAGGCCCGTTCCATCAAATACCAGCTCACCGTCGCCAAGCTGCCACTGGCGAAAGACATCGACGACTTCGACTTCACCGGCACGCCCGTCAACGAGAGTCTGATCCGCGATCTTGCCGGCGGAGCCTTCGCTGCCGATCAGCGCAATGTCGTCCTGGTCGGAGGCACCGGCACGGGCAAGTCCCATCTGGCCATCGCCATCGCCCGGGCGCTGATCCGCAACGGTGCGCGCGGCCGCTTCTTCAATGTCGTCGACCTGGTCAACAGGCTCGAGACCGAAGCCCGCGCCGGTCGGCAAGGTCGCACCGCCGATCACCTTACCCGGTGTCGTGCTGCACCTAAATCTGAGATTGCGCCGACCTCTCGCGACCCTTGCATTTAATAACGAGAATCGATGCCGCTGAGTCTCAATTCAGCAGCAGTGGCGGAGAGTTTCCCCGAACCTATGGTGCCCGCGATCGCGGAGAACCGCGTATTGTGCTCACCAAGCGTTTGGCTCTCGAGTTTGGAGATTAACGTCGGACCTTCTTGGTGGACGATTGAGATACCGGCGAGCAGCGCTATGCGGAGCCCAATGGGTAAAATGGGGCTTGCAATCGTAGGTCTTGGGAGCCGCTGTTCGGCTACATGCTCATCGAAACCTTGAACGACGGCGCCAAGGATCGTGCAGGGAGATCTGAAGCCGATTGCTCAGAAATCGCAGCGTGTTCAGCACTACCCGCTGTTCGCGGTACGCGCCGGCGACGATGTTGTGTATTTCGTCGATCACCAGAACCTTAACGCCAACCGTTTTCAGAAGTCGCAATGCCGCTTGCTCCATCTGCACGATGTCGGCACGGGGTGCCTGTGGCGCTCCAAGAGCCGCCAAAATCTCGGCATACAAACGCCGCTCGCCTGGCTTTCCGGTCATCTCAATAGCCAGAACCGGCATAGTCTGTATGCCGGTGGTCGCATCAAAACATGATGGATTATTGTCGCAGAATTTTTCCATGATCATGGTCTTGCCCATGCCACTGTCGCCGTAGATGGCCACGGAGGGCATGCGCGTGCCGCGAGGATGGTCGACCAGCAGGTTGAGGCGATCGAGTGCCTGCTTGGCGCGCGGATAGAAGATCCAGCGGCGAGCCTTAATTGCGCGAACGCGCAGAAAGTCGGGCTCGCCGAGTAGGTCTTTGGCCGCTTGCGTCAGATGGATGTTATCCAGGGTCAACGGCTCAATCCAAATCTTCGACGGAGGGGACAGGTTTGCTTGAATCCACACCGCGAAGCGAGCCCAGTTCATCGTCATCCACATTCGGTTTTGGAAGCCGCTTGCGCCCTTGTGTCGTGTTCTTCGCCTCCTCGATCAGTTGGCGCTGCGAAAGCGCTGTGCGAATGAGGACGTGCATGTCGATTTCGCTTTTGCCCTGCGCGTTGAGCTTGCGCCGTGCAGCCTGGGCCTCCCATAATGTGATCGTCGCGAGCGTCACATCGGCATAGCGGGCCTCTACAAAGCTGCCTGAGGGACGCCTGACGAAGACGCGCGACAGATCGCGGGGGTCATACTTTACAACCAGGCGGTCCTTGGTCCGTCCTATGTCCGCGGCCAGAGCCGGCGACCAGTAGCGGATGTTGAAGAGATGGATGCCGGTCGGACGCAACGTTCTCTCTGCCTCCGGTAGGAAAGAGATCCAAAATTGCATCCGGTCATTAGGTAGGCGCAACACCAGCTCGCCCTCGTGCTCTCGCCAGACCGCAATTGGTGGCCGACGAAGAGCGCCATGGATGGCATGATGGTATTGCCCGACGATCTCGAGTGCGATGTAGCGCTCGAGCTCTCGGAGTGTCAGCGTCGCGTGGCGTTTGGCATCGTACTCGCGTCGCTCTTCGATGCTGCTTGAAGTCGATCCTGGCAGCAGATGAACCGCGCCCATCTGCGTACCGATCAACCGTTCGATGTGGCCGCCGAAATGAGGGGTTCCCGGCGGCCGCCAATCGAGCTTTATGCCATGGTCCCGGCAGGCGCGTTCGAAGGCATGGCTTCGAAAATCCGCGCCGTTGTCGACATGAATGGTACCCGGCAGTCCTGCCACCGGCCACGCTTCATGGATACCCCTCTCCCGCAACCAGGGGGTCTTGTCGAATACGGAGTTCAATATGCACAGGCCTGTCGATAATCGTGAGGGTGCCTCCATCGTCAGATAGAGGCCCGTCACCATGCGAGAAAAGATGTCCAATGCCAGTGTCAGCCAAGGCCGTCCGAGCGGCAGACGCGTGACTTCGTCGACAACGAATACGTCGACTTTGGTATGATCGATTTGCACAAGCTCAAGCGGCCGCGACGCCGAAAGGGTACCTGGCGTGGCCGTGGTTGCCTTGACGACCTCGCTCTCGCCGCGCTTACGCCCCCTCACCCGCAGGTCGATATCTTCAACCCGGGATTTGATGGTGCGCCAGTTCGGTGGAGGAAGGCCGGCCGCTGTACAGTCGATTTGGACCTGGCGAACCAACTGCGCGAAGGACGGGCGTGTCTGCTTGAGATAAAACCCTTCAATCGTCCGACGCACGAGGGTTTCTCGATCTTTGTCGAGGGCACGATGCCCCTGTGGTCGACCGCGCTTTCGATCCATCAGCGAACTTACAGTGCCGCCTGCCCGAAAACGCTTGATCATCCTGTAGAGAGTGGCTCGGCTAAGATCCAACTCCCACGCCAGATCCGCTACGGCCTGACCGCTCAGGCTTTTTGGATAGCGCTCCACCAGCTTGCGGATTGCCTCTTCTCGTCGGCACGCCTCATCCCAGCGGGCCCGCTCGCTGTAATCTTCGGTATCGTCGCTCATCCAACCCGCGAACAATTCAAGCTAACGTTGAGCCAGCTGAATCTCACATTAAATGCAGCGCGCCAAGCGCGATTCTCAAATTAAATGCAAATTCTCAATTTAACTACAAGGCTAAGGCCTTGATCTCATTGCGGGTCGAGTCTCGTCATTGAATGCAGCGTCACAACGGCCTCCTTCCACGACATTCCTGCGAGTTTTCCTCCAAGGAAGGCGCCGCTGAATTTGCCGACGCTGGCGACCAGGACAAGCGCGCAGGTCAGGATTGCCAGAGACGGAGCGGTCAGAATGGTCAAGTCGGCCGAGAGTCCGGCCGTTCCAAAAAATATCGGCATGAACAATGCCGTGATTAGACCACGCAGCTGGCCCTCTATATGCCCTGACAAAATGGGTGACTCGCCCACCAGTATGCCAGCTACGAAGGCGCCCAGGACCGTGTGGACGCCGATCAAGTCGGTGATGAGCGCCATTACCACCATGATGACGAGAATCACGGTGATCACGGCATACTCGCTGCGGGAATAGTCGTTCGTCCATCGTATCAGCGTGAACACGATCCGACGCCCTATAGTGAAGCTGAACGCCATGAAAGCGCCCACCTCGCCGATCGTTGCGAGAAGAGGCAGGACTTCGATTTTGCCGTTCGTGGCAATCCCGAAGGTGATGGCAATGACAAGCCAGCCGATCGTGTCCTCTATGATGGCCGAAGAAACGATCACCTGTCCGACGTCGCGGCGCATGAAATTCATTTCGCGCACGATCATCGCGACGATTTTCACGGAAGAGATCGAAAGCGCGGTGCCAAGGAACAGTCCGGCGACGATCCGCTGCGACGGGTCGGGAAGCAGACGGTCTGGCAAAAAGTAGGCGAGCGCAAAGCCGCAAGCGAAAGGCACGAGGACGCCGGAGGCGGAAATCGAGAAGCAGGCCGCGCCGACTTTTCGCACGAGCTTGAGATCGGTTTCCATTCCCGTCAGCAGCAACAACATCAGGATGCCCAGTTGGGAAACGCCGCCGATCATCGCCGGCTGATCGGCATGGGCCGAAAAGAGCGAATGATGGAGCGAAGGCCACGCCCAGCCGAAGAGCGACGGCCCCAGCAGTATGCCGCCGATCAACTGGCCCACGACGGCAGGCTGACCGAGGCGCTCGAATATCTCGCCGAGCCCGCGCCCGACCAACAGCAGCAACAGTATCTCGACGAAGAACGTCCCTTCGGCGGATCCCCCTGTCGTCTCAGCCGCTTTCTCGGCCGCAATGGAATGCGCTGGCTGGCAGGCCAGCACAAGAAATAGCAACCCCGAAAGTCGGAACCCCGCCCCAAATCGCAACAAAGGAAAAATCCTGAAAGGCTTGAACAGCCGTCACCAACGCGGAAAGCGCTTTTCCGTTGCGTTCGCCGGAGCTTGAGGAGAGGCCCCGTGTGGATTCACCGGTATCTGGGCAGGCGGGCCTAGGCCGAACGGCGCCTGTCCTGCACGCCATGCCCAACATCGCTCTGAAACCGTCGCGGGCGGACTCGCCGCCTTTAGCCGGCGTCGCGTTTGACGACGCTTATTTTCCCGCTTGGTTCCAAAGTCATCAGCTTGACCTTGCCGACCTCTCCCTCCCCGTCGATTCCTTGCTGCCGAAGCGCCTCGTCGAGGTCGGACTCGGAAATCATGGCGCCCTTGCGTGCGTCATGATCGATCAGGCCGTTCTCGACGACGAAGCGGTCGACATCGCCCGCGCACAGCACACAGCCCTCGGCCTGGTTCTGCACGAACTGGCGCCCCACCGCGAGCGCGCTGCGGGTCTCGCCTTCCACCAGGTCGAAGCTGCCGAGCAGCGCCGGCGTGTTGGCGAAGCCGGCGACGTCGGTGAGGAAGCGGCCCATCTCGATCTCGGGATTGATCCCGGGCACGACCTCGCGATAGAGCTTGACGACGTAGGTCTCGTCCACCAGCGCGGTGGAGTTCGACTGCTCGGTCTCCACCGGCCGCACCTCCTCGACCGGCGCGTCGGGAATCTCGCGCAGCCGCTCGCTCAGGGTCGGCTCGATCAGCCCGCTCTCGCTGCCCACCGTCCGGCCGGCGCGCAGGTTGTCGAGCAGCAGGCGGATGAAGTTCTTCTCGGTGGCGACGTCGAACAGCGTGCCCTCGCGCGCGCCTTGGCGCACCGCGGCGAGCGCCTTCGGGTTGTAGCGCTCGCGGTCGAAGCGCACCCAGTCGATGCGCAGCGGCATGGCGTAGCGGCGGAGCTGGCCGCCGGTCGCGGCCTCGAAGATCGTCAGCCACGGCCGCGACAGGTCGGTGCCGACGAACGGGATCGCCGCGGCGACGGTGGTGGCGATCGCGGACGCCGAGCGCTGCGGGAACCAGCGGCTGCGCGCCAGGTGCACCGGCAGCACGTCGCGCTCGAAGATGCGCCGCGTGCGCGACAGCGACATCCAGGTCGAGCCCGCCGGGATCACCAGCGTCTCGAACTCCGGCACCGGCACGTGCTGCTCCGGCGCCGAGGCCGGCTTCTCGTTGAGGCGGAACCAGT
>OFJB01000589.1_pt1 | contig 17101 bp, 13 predicted proteins | sample 1775081 | NCBI WGS metagenome assembly OFJB01 (sample SAMN08195771, study PRJEB24354) | sludge metagenome | isolation source: initial sludge from phenol fed wastewater aerobic bioreactor | place: India: Nagpur | collected 2016-06-05 | reverse complement strand
CAACGTCCGGCACCGCGGCGCCAAGCTGCATCAACGCCACGAGCCGCGCCCTTGGATCCGTATATGAACAGTATTGGCTTTAGAGGCACTTTTCAGTTGGGGCAGCTTCAGCGGCTCGTCCGAGGCTGCCTCTGCCGCCACGCCACAAAAGCCCGGCAGCATCTTCGGTGCAGGGCCGGCAACGCTCCCCGAAATGAATGCCACCAGAGGCCTGATGCGCAGCGAACTGCCCGCTGGAGGAATCTGCGCCTACAACTTCATGGTTTCCACGGATGAGTACTGCACGGTATTCACGCGAACCCAAGGCAGCGGCCGCGTGAGCTATCTGGCCTGGGATTGGTTTTTCGACTCCGATGAAACCGCAAGCCGCCCGGACTGGGAGGGCGTGCTCGGGCTCGCCATCCAGGGCGGCCCAGCGCCGGTCGCCAGACCGGTGCCGGTGCCCACCACCGGCGCCACGGAGCTGGCTGCGCTGGCTGGCTTGCTGATGCTGGGCGGAGCTGCCGCGCTGCGTCGTCGCCATCGTTGACCTGTCGCACAGGCTGGCGAAACAAGCGGGCCCTCGGGCCCGTTTTGTTTGTCGGTCGAACCCATTGACGAGGCAAGCCCAAATCGGCAATGCCCGGCCAGACTCGGCTTGGCTGCGCTTCGCTTCGTCGTTGAATCTGCCGATCAAATCGGCCGCCAGCGCCCTATATTCAAGCGCTGAAAGCTATCAGTTCAGGAGTTTTCAAAGCTCAAGCCAATCTCTCCTGCCGATACAATGCCCCACCCCCGCCGCCGTAGTTCAATGGATAGAACGGGCGCCTCCTAAGCGCCAGATGCAGGTTCGATTCCTGCCGGGGGCGCCAGCCATCGACCGCCACCCGCATGTTCCCCGGCATGGCGGGTTTTTTTGCACACCACCGAACCGCGCTGATCAGGGCGCACCGCACAACCCACCAGAAACTCGACCGCCCCAACTGAAACCCTCGACATGAAGGAATCGCAGCACACCGAATGGAAAGCGCTCTGGCGCGACGACCACCTGCGCTGGGTGTGCGGCTTTGCCAATGCGGGCGGCGGTGTGCTGGTGATCGGGCGCGACGACAGCGGCCGGGCGGTGGGCGTGGCCGATGCGGCGCGGCTGCTGGAGGAGCTGCCCAACAAGATTCGCGACCTGCTGGGCATCGTGGTGGAGGTGCACCTGCGCGAGGAGGCGGGGCGCGAGACGCTGGAGATCGTAACGCCCGCCTACGACGCGCCGATCAGCTACCGGGGCCACTACCACCAGCGCAGCGGCAGCACCTTGCAAGAGCTGAAGGGCGCGGCGCTGGGCCGCTTTTTGCTGCGCCGCTATGGCCGCACTTGGGACGGCTCGCCATTGCCCGGCATTGCGCCCGATGCGCTGACTGCTGATGCGTTCACCAGCTTTCGCCGCCTGGCGACGCACAGCGGCCGGCTGGACGCCGCTGCGCTGAATGAACCCGACGCCGGCCTGCTGGACAAGCTGCAACTGGCCGAGGGCCGTTACCTCAAGCGCGCCGCGGTGCTGCTGTTTCATCCCGAGCCGACACGCTGGGTGACGGGCGCTTTTGTGAAAGTCGGTTTTTTCCGCGCCGCGTCCGATCTGGTGTATCACGACGAAATCACGGGCCACCTGTTTGACCAGGTGCACAAGACCAACGACCTGCTGCTGACCAAGTACCTCAAGGCAGCGGTTGGCTACGACGGTCTGGTTCGGGTGGAGCGCTTTCCGGTGCCGCGCGAGGCCTTGCGCGAGGCCCTGCTGAATGCGCTGATCCACCGCGACTACACCAACACGGCGCCGATCCAGATTCGCGTTTATGACGACCGGCTGGTGCTTTGGAACCCGGCCGTTCTGCCCGAGGGCTGGACCGACAAAACCCTGCTGGAGCCGCACACCTCGCAGCCGCCCAACCCGCTGGTGGCCAATGCCTTCTTTCGTGCCGGCGAGATCGAGGCCTGGGGGCGCGGCATCGAGCGCATTTTTTTGGCCTGCCGCGAGGCGGGCACGCCCATGCCGCGGCTGCGCTGGGATGGCGGTGGCTTGTGGACGGAGTTCGCATTCGACGAGACGTATTTGCAAGCCATGGGAGCGGCGCCCAGTGCGGAGGGCCAAAAAACGCCGGTGAAAACGCCGGTGAAAACGCCGGTGAAAACGCCGGAGCGGCTGCTGGCGTTCCTGCAAACCCACCCAACGGCAAGCTTGGTCGAAGCCGCATCCAGACTGGGTATGTCGGCAAGCGCCATGGAGCGCGCGGCACGCAAGCTGCGAGACGAAGGCCGGCTGCGCTACACCGGGCCGCAAAAGGGCGGGCAGTGGCAGGTGCTGCAATGACCACACCGGCTTGCCACGACCGGCGCGAGGGGTTGCAGTGGGTCGACACGCTCCGCAAGGTCGCCGCGCGATTGCGGGCAAACTCACCCCTCGCGTAACGCGATTCCATTCCATGCCCGCCTACTCCTTCGAAGCCCTGCAAGCCGACGGCCAGACCCGCAAGGGCGTGATCGAGGCCGACACGGCGCGGCTGGCGCGCGCGCAGCTGCGTTCGCAGGCGCTGGTGCCGCTGGCGGTGGAGCCGGTGACCGGCCGCGCCGACAGCCTGCTCAGCCGGCCCATCGCGGGCGGGCGCGCCTTGGGTGGCACCCGGCTGGCCATCTTCACGCGCCAGCTCGCCGGGCTGGTCGCATCCGGCCTGCCGCTGGAGCGCGCCCTGTCGGCGCTGTCCGACGAGGCCGAGGACGACAGGCAGCGCAACCTGATCGCCAGCCTGCGCGCCGAAGTCAACGCCGGCGCCCCGTTGGCGCGCGCCATGGCGCAGCAGCCGCGGGAGTTCTCGCCGGTCTATACGGCGGTCATCGGCGCGGGCGAGCAGGGCGGCCACCTGGGCGCCGTGCTGGAGCGCCTGGCTGACGACCTGGAAGAGCGTCAGGCCCTCAAGTCCAAACTGATCGGTGCCGCCCTGTATCCGGCCATCGTCACCCTGGTGGCGATCGTGATCGTGATCTTTCTGGTCAGCTACGTGGTGCCGCAGGTGGCCACGGTGTTTGCCGGCACCCAGCACGCGCTGCCCGTGCTGACGGTGGCCATGCTGGCCATCAGCGACTTCGTGCGCGGCTGGGGCTGGTGGCTGCTGGGTGTTATTGTTTTGATAGCTGTTGGCGCCCGCTGGGCGCTGACGATCGCCGCTTTTCGTCAAAAATTCGACGCCGCTTGGCTGCGCCTGCCGCTGGTGGGCCGCCTGGCACGCGGCTACAACGCGGCGCGCTTTGGCGCCACGCTGGCCATGCTGGCGGCCGCCGGCGTTCCCATCCTGCGCGCGCTGCAGGCGGCCAGCGAGACGCTGCACAACACGGCCATGCGCGCCGACGCCGAGGACGCCCTGGTGCTGGTGCGCGAGGGCGCGCCGCTGGCGGCCGCGCTGGCGCAGAAGAAGCGCTTTCCGGGCCTGCTGGCCATGTTTGCCCGGCTGGGCGAACAGACCGGCCAGCTGCCCCTGATGCTGCAGCGCGCCAGCACCCAACTGTCCACCGAGGTGCAGCGCCGCGCCATGCAGCTGGCCACCGTGCTGGAGCCGCTGCTGATCGTCGTCATGGGCGTGGTCGTCATGTTGATCGTGCTGGCGGTGATGCTGCCGATCATCCAGCTCAACCAGTGGGTGAAGTAGCCGGCGCCCCCGCCCACCCGGCGCGCTGATGCGCTGATGCTCTAGGCCCGGCGGAGCGCGCCCTCCTCCTCTCCCACGTCGCCATCTGCCCCGCCTGCGCCCGGGCCGACCTGCCCGAAATCAATTTTTCGTTGCGAATGATTCGCATTTGCATATAATCGCGGCTTCACTGCCAGCAAGCCAGCCGCCAGACGGGTTCTCGCCCGGCCTTGGCCCGACCGGCGCCAGCCAGCCTCCCTCTCACCCCATGCACGCCGTGCACCACGAGGCTGTCCATGTCCCTTGTCGAAATCGTCCAGCGCCGCGCCGCGCACAGCAAAACGCGCGCCAACACGCGTCCCCGCCCCGGCCACGCCGCAGCATTCTCTGCGCGGTCCGCGTCCATTCCACTGCTTCTGGCGTCCGGTGTCCTGCTGTCACCGGACGCCCTGGCTCAGGCACCGGCCACCGAACCGGATGCCGCGGCCGACGCAACAGCCCAGGTGGCGCAAGCGCCCGCCGGCGCGGGCGGCAATCTCCCCGCCGTGGTGGTGACCGGCTCGCGTGCGGAGCGCGACGTCAAGGAAGTGCCGGCCACCATCGACACGATCACCGCCGAGCAGATCGAGGAGCTCCAGATCACCAACATCCGCGAGGCGGCCGAGCTGGTGCCCAACGTGTCGGTCGAGCGGCGCTCCAACCGCATGAGCCTGGCGGGCAGCTCCACCGACGGCCGCGCGGGCAACGCCGGCTTCAACATCCGCGGGCTGGACGGCAACCGCGTGCTGATGCTGGTGGACGGCATTCGCGCGCCGCGCAACTACAGCTTTGGCGGCGCCAGCCGCGACAACGTGGACTTCGGGCTGATCGATCGGGTCGAGATCATCAAGGGCCCCTCATCGGCGCTTTACGGCTCGGACGGCATTGGCGGCGTGGTGCAGTTCTTCACGCGCGACCCGGCCACCTACCTGAAGGGCGGCAAGACCTTCGGCGGCGAAGCCGGCGTGGGCTACGAGGGCGACAGCGACGCCCGGCGCGTGGGCGCCACCCTGGCGGGCCAGGCCGGGCCCTCGCTGCAGTGGCTGCTGGCGGGCAGCTTTGCGCGCGCCCATGCGCTTGAAACCCGGGGCGACAATTTCAGCGCCTCGCCCCTGCGCACCGCGGCCGACCCCGAACGCGGGCGCAACCAGGCGCTGCTGGGCAAGCTGGTGTGGCAGCCCAGCGCCTGGCAAAAGCACACCTTCACCGGTGAATATGTCGAGAAGAAGACCGAACTCGACCTGCTGTCGCAGTACGGCGCGGTCTCGCGCGGCATCACCACCACAAGCGCGCGCGGCGCCACCGACAACGGCCGCCAGCGCCTGAGCTGGCAGGGCCGATTCGACCTGGGCGCAAGCTGGGTCGATACGGTGCGCACCACGCTGGCCTACCAGCGCTTTCGCTCCGAGGAGCAGTACGAGAACACCCGCCTCGGCGTGCCGGGCCAGGTGCGCGACACGCTGGACCACGAGAACACGCTGCAGGCCAACGTGCAGTTCGAGAAAACCCTGCGCGGCGGCGCGCTGGCCCACAAGCTCGCCTGGGGACTGGATGCCACGCGCATCACGGCCGACAACCTGCAGACCGGCGTCACGCCGCCGGCGGGCGAACACTTTCCGCTCAAGCGCTTTCCCGACACCACCGAGACCAGCTACGGCCTGTTCGTGCAGGACGAGATCATCGGCGACGGCTGGAGCGTGATTCCCGGCCTGCGCTGGGACCGCTACTCCATCCGCGCCGATCAGGCCGGCTTCTCGGGCACCGCCACCTCCAAGTCGGGCTCGGCCCTGTCGCCGCGGCTGGGCGCCACGCTGGACCTGAGCCGGGACTGGACCCTGTACGGCCAGTACGCCACCGGCTTTCGCACGCCCGGCGCCGACCAGTTGAACCGCTTCTTCGAAAACCCGATCGGCTTCTACCGCACCGTCCCCAACCCCAACCTGAAGCCCGAGAAGGCGCAGCATGTCGAGTTCGGCCTCAAGGGCCGGGGCGAACGCTGGTCGCTGGGCGCCGCGGTGTTTCATGGCCGCTACCGCGACTTCATTCTCGACAACCAGCTCGTCGCCGGCAGCGGCCGGCCAGGCGATCCGCTGGTGTTCCAGGCCATCAACATCGGCCGCGCCACCATCAGCGGCTTCGAGCTTGCGGGCGAATGGCGCCTGCCGCGCGATGCCTCGGGCGGGCAGTGGTCGCTGCCGGCCGCGTTCGGCATGGCGCGCGGCAAGGACCGGGACACCGGCGCGCCGATCAACACCATCCAGCCGGCGCGCCTGAACCTGGGCGTGCGCTACGCGCAGCCCGACTGGAGCGTGCGCCTGGACGTGACGCACCGCATGGCCAAGAAGGCCAGCCAGGTGGACGACACGCTGGCGCCGGCGGCGTCGCAGTTCTTGCCGGGCTCGTCCACCACGCTGGATCTGGGCGGGCAATGGCGACTGTGGCGCGACGGCAGCGGGCGCGATCTGCGCCTGACGGCCGCCATCCACAACCTCACCAATCGCAAGTACTGGCGCTGGAGCGACGTGCAGGGGCTGGCCTCCAACCTGCCCACGATCGACGCCTGGAGCCAGCCCGGCCGCAGCGTCAGCGTGACGCTGGTGGGCCGTTTCTGATTTTTTTCCAAGGAGCAATGGCATGACCGACATGACCCCCGAGCAGATTCGCACGCGCTTTGCCGAACAGCGCGCCCTGGGGAAGCGCGCGCGCGACGCCGCGCACGCAATCGGCCTTTCGGAGGGCGCGGCGGTGGCCGCCCACGTGGGCGCGCCCGCCAGCGGGCCGGTGGCGCGCGTGATGCAGCGCGACTGGGTGGCGCTGCTGCAGGCGCTGGAGCCCTGCGGACCGCTGCTGGCGCTGACGCGCAACGACACCACGGTGCACGAAAAGACCGGCGTCTACAGGAACGTGTCGGGCAACAGCCAGCGCATGGGCATTGCGCTGGGCGAAGAGATCGACCTGCGCCTGTTCTTCGCCCATTGGCACGCCGCGTTCGCGGTCACGGAGCTGGCTGCCAACCCCGGCAACCGCGCCGAACCGAGCCTGCAGTTCTTCGACGCGCACGGCCTGGCGATTCACAAGATCTACGTGCGCGAGGCCACCGACCGGGCCGCCTGGCACGCCGTGCTGGAGCGCTTTGCGGACCCCTCGGGCGAGCCCGTCGCGTTCACGCCCGCACCGCCGCCCGCCGCGCCGCGCGCCGACAGCACCGTGGACCGGGACGCGCTGCTGCGCGACTGGGCGGCGATGGAAGACACGCACGACTTCTTCGGCCTGCTGAAGATGCACAAGGTGGAGCGCCAGCAGGGGTTGCGCCTGGCCGAAGGCCGCTTCACGTACCGGCTGACCACGGACGCCGTGCGCGCCCTGCTGCTGAACGCCGCGCTGGAGGGCACGCCCATCATGTGCTTCGTGGGCAGCGGCGGCTGCACGCAAATCCATTCGGGCCCGGTCCAGCGCATCGAGCCGATGGACATTCGCGGCACGCAGTGGCTCAACGTGCTCGACCCGGGCTTCAACCTGCACCTGCGCGAGGACGCGATCACCGACGTGTGGGTGGTGGAAAAGCCCACCACCGACGGCGTGGTGACCTCGGTCGAGGCGTTCGACGGCACCGGCGAAGTGATGGCCATGTTCTTCGGCGTGCGCAAGCCCGGCGCGCCCGAGCTGGAGGCCTGGCGCGCGCTGGTGCGCGAGCTGCCCCGACTCGACGCAGCCACCGCGCTGGCCTGACGTCATGGCCCGCACCCCGATGAACATGCCCAACGCCCGCATGCCGGCGTCACGCACCCGGCGTGCGGCGCTGGCCGGGCTCGGCGCGCTGGCGCTGAGTCCATGGTCGCGCGCGCGGGCCACGGCGGCGCCGCGCCTGGTCACGCTGGGCGGCTCGATCACCGAGATCGTCTATGCGCTGGGCGCCGAGGCGCAGCTGGTCGGCACCGACAGCACCAGCTTCTATCCGCCGGCGGCCGCCAAGACGCCCAAGGTGGGCTACTTTCGCCAGCTGTCGGCCGAGGGCATTCTCTCGCTGCGCCCCGACGCCATCGTCGGCACCGACGACATCGGACCGCCGGCGGTGGTCGAGCAGCTGCGCAGCGCGGGCGTCCAGGTGGAGCTGGTCCGCGCCGACCACAGCTGGGGCGAGGTGCAGCGCAAGCTGCAGGCCGTGGGCCGCGCCTGCGGGCGCGCGGCGGCGGCGCGCGCGCTGCAGGCCGGACTGGACGATCAGTGGCGTGCCGTGCAGGCGGAAGTGGCGGCATTTCAGGGCACCCCGCCGCGCGTGCTGTTCATCCTGGCGCATTCGCAGTCGCCGCGCGTGGCCGGCACCAAGACGGCGGCCGACGCCATGATCCGCTTCTTCGGCGGCATCAACGCCATGCAGGGTTTCGAGGGCTATCGCGCCCTCACGGCCGAAGGCCTGGCGCAGGCCGCGCCCGACGTGATCCTGACCACCGATCAGGGGCTGCAGGAGCAGGGCGGCGCCGACACCTTCTGGCGCCGGCCCGAACTGGCACTGACCCCCGCCTACAAGAGTCGCGCGCTCGTCACGCTGGATGCGCTGGAGCTGATCGGCTTTGGCCCGCGGCTGCCGCAGTCGGTGCGCACCCTGCATCGCCGCGTGGTGCTGGGCGACAGAACGTGAGCCGCCCATGAGTGTCGTGCTCGATCCACCCGTGTCCGCGCGTCCGGGTTGGCGCTGGCCGGCTGCCGCCTGGCGCCAGCCGGCGACGGTGTGGACGCTCGGTGGCCTGCTGTTGCTGCTGACGGCAGTCTGGTCGGCCGGCCGAGGCGCCTACGCCATCGATGCGCAGCTTCTGCCCGGCATCGTCTGGCGGGCGCTCACCGGCCAGGGCGACGGCAGCACGGCGGCGCTGGTGTTTGCGCACATCCGGCTGCCGCGCCTGCTGCTCGGCCTGGCGGCCGGCGCCGGGCTGGGCGTGGCGGGCGCGCTGATGCAGGGCCTGTTTCGCAACCCGCTGGCCGACCCCGGCCTGATCGGCGTCAGCAGCGGCGCGGCGCTGGCGGCGGGCGTGGCGATCGTGCTGGGTGCGCAGTTCTGGCCCGAGCTGCCGCGTGGCATCGGCAGCTGGCCGTTGATCCTGGCGGCGTTCGCGGGCGGGCTGGTGGTGACGATGCTGATCTATCTGCTGGCGCAGACCGGTGGCGGCACACATGTGGCGCTGATGCTGCTGGCCGGCGTGGCCGTCAACGCGCTGGCCGCTGCCGGCATCGGCTACCTGAGCTACGTGGCCACCGACGAGCAGCTGCGCAGCCTGCAGTTCTGGCTGCTGGGCAGCCTGGGCGGCGCGTGCTGGAGCACGGTGCTGCCCGTGCTGCTGGTCAGCGTGCTCACCCTGCTGCTGGGCCTGGCGCTGGCGCGTACGCTGAACGCGCTGGCGCTGGGCGAGGCGCAGGCCGTGCTGCTGGGCGTACCGATCGAGTCGCACAAGCGTTGGTGCATCCTGGTCACGGCGACGGCAGTGGGCGCGGTGACGGCAAGCACCGGCATGGTGGGGTTCATCGGCCTGGTGGCGCCGCACATGGTGCGCCTGATGTTCGGGCCGGATCATCGCCTCGTGGTGCCCGGATCGGCGCTGCTGGGGGCCGTGCTGGTGCTGATCGCCGACAGCCTGGCGCGCACGGTGGCGGCGCCGGCCGAGCTGCCGCTGGGCGTGCTGACGGCGATGCTGGGTGCACCGTTCTTCCTGTTTCTGCTGCGCGGCATGCGCGCGCGCCTGCCAGCATGAGCCACGGCATGACCGACGACGACAGCCTGAGCCTGCACGCCGCCTCCTTCGGCGTGGGAAAGACCACGCTGCTGCACGGCGTCAGCGCGCGCTTCGAGCCCGGGCGCGTCACGGCGCTGCTGGGCCCCAACGGCGCGGGCAAGACCACCTTGCTGCATCTGGCGGCCGGGCTGAACCGGCCAGGCGCCGGCGCCGTGCACCTGGCGGGACGCCCGCTGGCGCAGTGGCCGTCCGCGCCGCTGGCGCGCACGCGCGCGCTGATGGCGCAGCACAGCGCGCTGGCGTTCGACTTTCGGGTCGAGGAGGTGGTGGCCCTGGGCCGCCACCCGCATCGGCGCCAGCCCTCGCCGAACGAAGCGCACATCGTGCCCGCCGCCCTGGCCCAGGTCGATGCCACGCATCTGCACGGGCGGCGCTTCGGCAGCCTGTCGGGCGGCGAGCAGGCGCGCGTGCAACTGGCGCGCGTGATGGCGCAGCTGTGGGAGCCGGCGCCCGCCGCGGACGGCCGCCCGCAGGCCCGCTGGATGCTGCTGGACGAACCCATCGCGGCGCTCGACTGGGCCCACCAGATGCGGCTGATGGCCACCGTGCGCCAATGGGCGCACGAGCAGTACGTCGGCGTCGTCGCCATCGTGCACGACCTGAACATCGCCCTGCGCTACGCCGACGACGCGCTGGTGCTGGAGCGCGGCCGCGTGGTCGCCCAGGGCCCCTGCGTCGCCACGCTCACGCCGGCGCTGATCCGACGCGTGTGGGATGTGCACTGCCAGACGATCGATCTGGGCGATGGCGTGGCGCGGCTGATGGCCTGAAGCGACCCGGCGGGGCGCGCCGCCAGCGCCCGCGGTATAACATCCGAGCCGTGCGCGCCGCCGGCCGCGAACATCAGCCCAAGCATGGACGGCGCCCGCCCGGATTGCGCCACCAGCTATCGTTTTTGATATGCCCATCTCTTTCGACGACAAGCTCGTGGTCGCGATCTCCTCGCGCGCCCTGTTCGACCTGGAAGAAGAAAACCGCGTGTTCGAGGGCGGCGACGCCGAGGGCTACATGCGCCTGCAGCTCGAGCGCCTGGACGTGCCGGCGCAGCCGGGCATCGCGTACTCGATGGTCAGGAAGCTGCTGCGCTTCAACGACGACGGCGTCGAGCGCGTGGAGGTCGTCATCCTCTCGCGCAACGACCCGGTTTCGGGCATGCGCATCTTCAGCTCCGGCGCGGCGCAGGCGCTGCGGCTGGAGCGCGGCGTGTTCACCCAGGGCCGCGCGCCGTTCGGCTACCTGCGCCCGCTGAACGCCGACATCTTCCTGTCGGCCAACGAGGGCGACGTGCGCGAGGCGCTGGCGGCGGGCTTTCCGGCCGCGCACGTGATGGTGGGCGCGCGCCCGGCCAGCACCGGCTATCCCGACGAGCTGCGCATCGCCTTCGACGGCGACGCCGTGCTGTTCTCGGACGAGGCCGAGCGCGTGTTCCAGCAAAAGGGGCTGGACGCCTTCCAGCGCCACGAAAAGCGCAAGGCCGACGAGCCGCTGCCGGCCGGGCCGTTCAAACCCTTCCTGGTGGCGCTGCACCGCCTGCAGCAATCGGCCGGCACGGGCATGCGCATCCGCACCGCCCTGGTCACGGCGCGCGGCGCGCCCGCGCACCGCCGCGCCATCCAGACGCTGATGCGCTGGAACATCCGCGTGGACGAGGCGATGTTCCTGGGCGGCCTGCCCAAGGGCGAGTTCCTGCGCGAGTTCGAGCCCGATTTTTTCTTCGACGACCAGAGCGGGCACATCCGCCAGGCCGCCGGCTTCGTGCCCGCCGGGCACGTGGCGGCAGGCGTTACAAATGGGCCCGCACCCAAGGCAACCGGACGGCAGCCCCTGCGTTCCAATCGCGCATGACCTTGACCATCCGCATCCGCACCGCCGGGCTGTTGCTCGCCAGCGGGCTCGCCGCCAGCATCGTGCTGGCGCAGACCGCGCCGACGGCCGCTTCGGCGCCGGCCTCGGCCGCACCGGCCCAGGCCGCCAAGGCGCCCGGCAAGGGCGAGGCGCAGGCGCTGCAAATCTTCAATCTGCTCGACGCCAACGGCGACGGCCGCATCTCGCGCGCCGAGGCCGAGGTGGCGATTCGCATCAAGCCGTCGCTGGCCGACCTGTTTCAGCGCACCGACACCAACCACGACGGCTACCTGACGCAGGACGAAATCCGCGCCGAAGCCGCGCGCCAGAAGGCCGAACGCCAGGCCCGCCGCGCCCGCGAGGCGGCCGCGGCCGGCGCCGTGTCGCGTCCGTAAAGTTTGTAAAGCCGGTCGGCGCGCCAGCCACGACGCCCGTTGGCAGGAACGCAGGGGCCCCGTCCTTGCCGGCGCCCCCGGAACCATCGCCATGCCAGCCCTTTCCCCTCCGCTGTCGCGCCGCCATGTGCTGCGCCTTGCGGCCTGGGGCGCCACCGCCGTGGCGGCCCCTTGGGCGGGCGCCAGCACCGCGCCGGCTGCGCCCGCCGACACCTGGCGCGTGCTCTCGCGCCTGGGCTACGGCCCCACCCCGGCGCTGATCGATCAGGTGCAGCAGGCCGGCGGTCCGCGCGCTTGGGCGCTGGCGGCCATCGACCGCGCGTGGGCCGCCAGCCGGCAGCCGATGGCGCTGGGCGACGTGCCGGGCGGGTTCGACGCGCCGCTGCCCGAGATCTTTGCGCACGCCGCCGAGGAGCGTGCCGCGCGGCGCGCACGCCGGGACACCGCCGGCAGCCCATCGCCTTCGATGACGATCAACGGACCCGCCCCGCCCCCGGCGGACCTGCCGGCCCCCGATGCGAACGATCCGCTGCGCTACAGCGCCCGCATGCTGCGCCAGGCCTGCACCTGGCGGCTGGCGGCCAGCAGCCGCCCCGAGATCGAAAACCCGCTGCTGGCGCGCCTGAGCGAGTTCTGGTTCAACCACTTCAACGTGTCGGCCAGCAAGGGGCCCGTGCGGCCCTTTGCCGGCCACTACCTGGCGCAGGCCATGCGGCCGCACGCGCTGGGGCACTTCGAGCAGATCCTGCTGGCCAGCGCGCAGCATCCGGCCATGCTGTTTTATCTGGACCAGGTGCAAAGCGTGGCCGAAGGCACCATGCAGGGCGCACGCCGCCGCGGCCTGAACGAGAACTATGCGCGCGAGGTGATGGAGCTGCACACCCTGGGCGTGGGCAGCGGCTACACGCAAACCGACGTGCACGAGCTGGCGCGCGTGCTCACCGGCTGGACGGTGGCGCCGCGGGGGGCCAGCGGCTTTCGCTTTGCCCCCCGCCTGCACGACCACGGCATGAAGACCGTGCTGGGCCGCCGCTTTGGCGCCGGCGGCGCCAGCGACCCGCGCGGCGGCGAAGCCGAAGGCCGCGCCGCCCTGCGGATGCTGGCCGCCCACCCCGCCACCGCGCGCCGTGTGGCGCTGCGGCTGGCGCAGTGGTTCGTGGCCGACACGCCACCCGCCGCGCTGGTCGAGACACTGGCACAGCGCTTCCAGTCCAGCGGCGGCGACACGCGCGAGCTGCTGCGCACCCTGGTGCAGCACGCAGCCTTCTGGGACCCGGCCCAGCGCCTGTTCAAGACGCCCTACGACTACGCCGCCTCGGCCCTGACCGCCAGCGGCGGCCCGCAGGACGAGCGCGAAGTCAACCAGACCCTGGCCCTGCTGGCCGGCGCCGGCCAGCCCCTGCTGCGCTGGCCCACGCCCGACGGCTACAAGACCGACCGCGCGACCTGGCTGGCGCCCGAGGCGCTGACCCACCGCGCCGACTACGCCCTGCTGCTGGCCCGGCGCGATCCGCCGGTGGACTTTCTCGCCGCCTTCGCCCAGCCCGCCACGCGGCGCCACATCGACGCCCAGCCGCCGCGCCTGCGCGCCGGCCTGCTGCTAGCCAGTCCCGACTTCATGATGAAGTAGTTTCAAGCCCAATCGAGCTCCAGCACCCTGTTCATGGGCGCAACCAGCTATCAGTCAAGGAGCAATCCATGCCCATCTCCAGCTCCCCCACTCGCCGCCGCGTGCTGGCGGGCGCCGCCGCGCTGGCGCTGGCCCCGCGCGCCTTTGCCCAGGCCGCACCCGGCATGCGCGGCGACGGCCGCCTGGTCGTCGTCTTCCTGCGCGGCGCGGTCGATGGGCTGTCGCTGTTCGTGCCCTGGGCCGACCCCGAATACGCCCGGCTGCGCCCCGGCATCGCGCTGCCCGCACCCGATGGCAGCGCGCAAGCCGCCCTCAAGCTGGACGCGCGCTTTGCCCTGCACCCCGCGCTGGCCGAGCTGCTGCCGCTGTGGCAGCAGGGCCGCCTGGCCGTCATCCCCGCCGCCGGCTCGCCCGACCCCACGCGCTCGCACTTCGATGCGCAGTACGACTGGGAGACCGCGCGCTTGGGCCACCGCAGCGACGCGCCCGGCTGGTTGAATCGCCTGGCGGGCCTGGCCGGCAGCGCCGGGCGCGTGCACGCCCTGGGCGTGGGCGAATCCAACCCGCGCATCCTGGCCGGCCCTGCGCACGTCAAGCTGGTGCGGCCCGGTCGCGCCGCGCAGCGTGCCGGCGCGCTGCAAAACCCGCAGGCGCGCGCGGCGCTGATGGCTCTGTACGACGGGCCGGACGATCTGTCCAAGGCTTTCCGCGAGGGCGCCGGCAGCCGCCTGCAAACCGCCCATGAGCTGCAGCGCGAAATGCAGGCGGCCGACAACGGCGCCGCCGCGCCCGATCGCCTGGTGCAGGACGCACGCAACCTGGGCACGCTGATGCGGCAAGAACGCAGCCTGCGCATCGGCTTCTTGTCGGCCGGCGGCTGGGACACGCATGCCAACCAGGGCAGCGCAAGCGGCCAGCTGGCCACCAACCTGCGCAAGCTGGGCGCCGCACTGGCACAACTGGCGCGCGACTTCGACGCGCCCGGCGACGTCATCGTGATGGCCAGCGAGTTCGGCCGCACCGCGTCTGAAAACGGCAGCCGCGGCACCGACCACGGCCACGGCAACGCCATGTGGCTGCTGGGCCCGCGCGTGGCCGGCGGCCGTTGGTGGGGCGAGTGGAGCGGCCTGGCCGCGGCCAACCTGCACGAGCAGCGCGACGTGCCGGTGCACCACGACTTTCGCGCCGTGCTGGCGCAGGTGCTGCGGCCCGGCTTCGGCCTGGGCGACGCGCAACTGGCCGAGGTGCTCCCGGACACCCGCTGGGATGCGCGGCTGGACGGCGTGCTGCGCCGCGCCTGAGCCTTCAGCGCTGCATCGTCAGGCGCAGCACGTCCAGCACGCGCTCGATCCCGGGCTCGGCCCAGTGGCTGACCAGCAGGCCCACCAGGCCGGCCGCGCCCACGGCCACCATCGACACCGCCAGCGTGCGGATGAGCAGCGGGCTGCGCGTGCGCAGCACGAAGCTGAGGCTGAACACCAGGCTGGTGAACGAGGCCAGCACGGCGCCCACGCCGGCCGTGATGGGCTCGATGTTGCCCTGCTCGGCCAGGGTGGCCGCCGCGGCCACCGCACTGGCACTGGACAGCAAGCCGCCGACCACGCTGACGACGTAGAAGCCCGCGTCGCCAAAGTGGCGCTGCGTGAGCGCGCCCACCACGTGCAGCACCAGGAAGATGGCGCCGTACTTGAGCGCCTGCGACAGCGAGAACGGGAGCTCCAGGTTGATCTCGGGCGCGGCCGCGGCCGGCGCACCGCGGCGCTGGCGCATGCTGCTGAACACCAGCGCCACGTTGACGAGGGCCATCAGGCCGAAGGCCGACAGCGCGCCCACCAGCGCCTGCGGCGCCAGGATCAGCAGCAGCGTGGCATTGCGCGCCACCATGGCCGTGGTGGCCAGCAGGATGCCGCGATACGCCGTGGGCACAAAGGCTGCGCCGACCTCGCGCACCCGCTCGGACAGCTCGATCACGGTGAAGTTGCTGTTGATCAGGCCGCCGAAAAAGCCCGACAGCTCGGTGCCGCGCGTGCCGTACATCTTCCACAGCACGTAGTTGAAGAAGCCGATACCGGCGATCAGAATCACCGTCACCCAGGCGTAGCGCGGCTCGATCAGGTTGCCCGGCCCCACGGTGCCGGTGGGCAGCGCCGGGTAGATCACGATGGCCAGGATGGCCAGCAGCAGCGCCGAGCGGATCTCGCCCTCGGACAGGCCCATGGAAAAATCGGCCAGGCGCTCCTTCCAGGCCAGCAGCGCGGCGGCGATCACCATCACCGCCGCCGGCGGCAGCGTGTGACCCTGGCCGCACAGGATGCCCGACATGCAGGTCACCATCATGGCCGCCGAGGTGGTCAGCTCGGTGCCCTGATTGGCGCGCAGCGATGAAAGATTGAGCAAGATCGCCAGCAAGCCCGTCAGCACCAGCGCCGCCAGGCCGTAGGCCATGCCCAGCGCGCCGCCGATGGCCCCCAGCATGCCGATGAAGCCGAAGGTGCGCACCCCCGCCTCCTTGCCGCGGCGCTCGCGTTCCAGCCCGATCAGCAGGCCCAGCGCCAGCCCCAGCGCCAGCCGCATCAGGCTTTGCGAATAGGGCCAGTCGGCCTGCGGCAGGGTCAGGATCGGGTCGGGCATCAAAAACAGGAGTCCAAGATCGAGCGCCTGGGCGGCGCACTGCCAGTATAGGCCGCGCGCGGCGTGGCGCGGCGCCCGTTACCATGCGCGCTGCCTCCCACCCGTGAAAGCCGTCCCCATGATCTGGTTCGACAAACTGGCCCGTCTCAAGCTGTTCCTGCGCCAGGTGCTGCACCTGTCGGCGCCGTATTTCGGCTCCGAGGAAAAGTGGCGCGCGCGCGGGCTGCTGGCGGCCATCATCGTGCTGAACCTGGCCGCCGTGTACATGCTGGTGCAGATCAACACGTGGAACCGCAGCTTCTACGACGCGCTGCAAAACAAGAACGCCGCCGTGTTCTGGACCCAGCTGGGGCGCTTCACCTGGCTGGCGCTGATCTTCATCGTCATCGCGGTCTATCGCTTCTATCTCACGCAGCTGCTGCAACTGCGCTGGCGCGCCTGGATGACGCGCGACTTGATGCGCCGCTGGCTGACCGACCACGCCTTCTATCGCATGGAGCTGGGCCGCTATGCCGTGCCGGCGACCAGCGATCCAGCCGACGCCACCCGCCTGCCGCCCCCCGGTCAGCGCGTGCCCGACAACCCCGACCAGCGCCTGCAGGAAGACGTCAACCTGTTCACGGCGCAGACCGTGGGCCTGTCGATGGGCTTTCTCAATGCCGTGGTCACCCTGGTCAGCTTCGTCGGCATCCTGTGGGGGCTGTCGGGCAATTTCGCCTTCAACCTGGGCGGCCATGACTTCGACATCCCCGGCTACATGGTGTGGATGGCGGTGGTGTATTGCACCGTGGGCAGCGTGCTGACGCACTACATCGGCCGCCCGCTGATCGGTCTGAACTTCGAGCAGCAGCGGCGCGAGGCCAACTACCGCCACCACCTGGTGCGGGTGCGCGAGTACAGCGAATCGATTGCGCTGGACCAGGGCGAGGCGGTGGAAAACCGCAACCTCGATACGCGCTTTTCGGCCGTCCTGAGCAACTACCTGCGCCTGATCAACAAGCAAAAGCAGCTGGTGGGCTTCACCAACCTGTTCGGGCAGGCGGCCGTGGTCTTTCCCTTCATCGTCGCGGCGCCGCGCTTTTTCTCGGGCGCCATCCAGCTGGGCGAGCTGATGCAGATCGCCAG
>OFJB01000588.1_pt1 | contig 17121 bp, 17 predicted proteins | sample 1775081 | NCBI WGS metagenome assembly OFJB01 (sample SAMN08195771, study PRJEB24354) | sludge metagenome | isolation source: initial sludge from phenol fed wastewater aerobic bioreactor | place: India: Nagpur | collected 2016-06-05 | reverse complement strand
ACGCCGGCGCGGCGGCCGACGTGGAGCAGGGCGCGGCCGAGCTGCCCGAGCCGGCTTTCCTGGACGCCGAAGGCCCGGTAGCCGACCTGCCGATGCCCCCGTACCGAACCCAAAACCTGCCGCAAATCCTGGCGGGCCTCGCCGATGACGAGCTGGCGACGTGGCCCGGCGACCTGGCCGACGCCGAGCGGGCGCGGCGGCGCAAACCCTAGCGGCTAATTATCTGTTTTGCGTGCTTTTGTGCTTGCTGCTATGCGTGAATGGCGTATAATTGCTATATCGTCTTAGCTCGGAGGCACGCAAAGCAGAATGAAAACCATCGTCATAGCAAGCCAGAAGGGCGGCGCGGGCAAGACGACCCTTGCCGCTCACCTGGCCGTCACAGCCGAGCAGGAGGGCGCAGGGCCAGCCGTCCTGATCGACACCGACCCGCAAGGCTCGCTGTCGGCCTGGTGGAACTCGCGCGAGGCTGATACGCCCGCGCTGGCATCGGCCAGCCTGGCCGAGCTGGCGGCGAAGCTAGAGGGCTTGGCAGCGGCAGGGTTCAAGCTGGCTGTCATCGACACGCCGCCGGCGATCACGGCCGCCATCCGAGACGTGGTGAAGCTGGCCGACCTGGTGCTGATCCCGACGAGGCCCAGCCCGCACGACCTGCGCGCCGTGGGCAGCACCGTGGATATTGCCCAGGAGGCCGGCCGGCCGTTCGCCTTTGCCGTCACACAGGCCAAGCCGACCGCCAGGCTGACCGTGCAGGCCGTCGCCGCCCTTTCGGCGCATGGGGCCGTGGCTCCGGCAATCGTGCATGACCGCGTGGATTACGCGGCCTCGATGGTCGATGGCCGCACAGTGAGCGAGACGGACGCCAAGAGCCGAAGCGCCGAGGAAATGAGACAACTATTGTCTTTCGTGCTTGAACGCTTGCACGTAAAGACGAAAAGCAAAAAGAAGGAAACCGTATAAATGGCAGCCAAGAAACCCGCCGATCTTTCCGGCCTGGTCGCAACCAAGGGCCAAGCCGCGCCAGTTGCCAACGTGCCAGCCCGCAGCGCAGCGCCGGCCGAGGAAGCAGAGGCCAACAATGTGCCGCTGAACTTTCGCGTGTCGGCCGACCTTCGCCGCCGCTTCCGCGTGTTCGCTGCCAATCACGACCTCAAGCTGAACGAGCTGCTGCGCCTGGCCTTCGATGAATACGAGAAGCGGCACGGCCACTGACTTTTAGCCGCTAAAGGAGGCCACCAGCATGACCAAGAAGCGAGAAGGGCAGGGCGCGCAGCAGATCAGCGAGATCATGGGCGACCTGCTGGCCCAGGCGAAGGCCAAGGCGGCATTGCCGCCGCCGAAGCGCCAGACGAAGAAGATCACCCCGGCCGGCATCATCCTGACCGAGCAAGACCAGAAGCTGATCGAGGCCGGCGCAGAGATCGCCACCAACCCGCCGAGCGGCGAGGACATGGCTTTCACCCATGCCGTGCTGTGCCAGGTCGGTTTGCCCCGTGCCAAGGTCGAGGGCCGCGAGTTCATGCGCCAGTCCGGCGCGGCATGGGTGAATGTTCAGGCCGGTTATCTGGACGAGGGTAGGGGGCCAGTGTTGCAACCTATCCCCTATGGCGTCATGCCGCGCCTGGCGCTTGCCTGGGTGTCCAGCTACGCCAAGCGAGACAACACGCGGGAAATCCCCATCGGCGACAGCGCGGCCGAGTTCTTGCGGCTCATGGGCATGGACGACCAGGGGGCGCGCTATACGACCCTGCGCCGGCAAATGCACGCCCTGGCCGCCTGCCGTCTGCAACTCGGCTTCAAGGGGCGCACCTACAACGGCCAACCCGTCGAACAGTTCGATGCCTGGCTGGCGAATGGCGACGCGCAGCAGAAATCACTTTGGCCCGGCACGATGGTTCTATCAGAGGGCTATTTCAACTCGCTGATTGATAGCGCCGTCCCGCTGGACAATCGCGCCCTGATGGCCCTGAAAGGTTCTGCGCTTGCGCTGGACGTTTACACCTGGCTGGCCCACCGGCTGCACCGCATTGGAAGCCGAGGCGTAACGCTGCACTGGAAGTCCCTGCGGGAACAGTTCGCGCAGGAATACCAGGGCAAAGACCCGGACAAGGATTTCAAGACCGTCGCCTTCTCCGGCGCCCACGACGCCACCGTGGCCTTCGTGCAGGCCGGCAAGGTGGACGCCGGCGTGCTCAACACCTCGGTGTGGGACAAGCTGGTCGAGCAGAAGAAGGAGGACACCACCAAGGTGCGCGTGTTTGCCACCACCCCGCCCTACTTCGACTACAACTGGACGGTGCGCGGCGACCTCGATCCGAAGGTCCAGGAAAAGCTCAAGCAGGCCTTCTTGAAGCTCGACCCGGCCAACCCGGCCCACAAGGAAATCATGGCCCTGCAACGCGCCAGCAAGTTCATCCCCACCAAGGCGGAGAACTACAAGGGCATCGAAACGGCCGCCCAGGCCGCCGGCCTGTTCGATGCCGAGATCGCCCCCATCACCGTCACCATGGGCGTGGCCGACAAGCAGCTCGGCCTGGTCACCAAGCAGGTCACCTGCGCCAAGGACGAGGGCACGCGCGAGGGCACCACCAAGGAAGGCATCAGCGGCATCAAGCCCGCGCTGCCCGGCGGCCTGATCAGCGCCGGCAACGCCAGCCAGTTCAGCGACGGCGCCGGCGCCTGCGTGGTGGTCCATGAGGCCTATGCCAGCAAAAAGGGCCTCAAGCCCCTGGGCCGCTTTCTGGGTTTTGCCGTGGCCGGCTGCGAGCCCGACGAGATGGGCATCGGCCCCGTGTTCGCCGTGCCCAAGGTGCTGAAGAAACTGGGCCTGACCGTGGCCGACATCGACCTGTGGGAGTTGAACGAGGCCTTTGCCGTGCAGGTGCTGTACTGCCGCGACAAGCTGGGCATCCCGGCCGACCGGCTGAACGTCAACGGCGGCGCCATCGCCCTGGGCCACCCCTATGGCGTGAGCGGCCAGCGCCTGACCGGCCACGCCCTGATCGAGGGCAAGCGTCGCGGCGCCAAGCGCGTGTGCGTGACCATGTGCATCGGCGGCGGCATGGGGGCCGCGGGCGTGTTCGAGGTGCTGTAACGCTGATCTGCCTTCGGGCCCAAGCTGCAACGCCCCGCGCAGGCCGAGAGATCTGCGCGGGGCGTTTGCCTGAGTCTTGATGGCGCAATCCGCAGCAACTGCGCAGTGTGTGAGCCTACAGGTGGAAATCGCCCGCGGCTTCCGGCTGATAAAGCACCTTTCTGATCTGGATATGGCAGGTTCGGTCTGGAATCCGCCAACTGAAGGCATCGCCCTCCTTGTAACCCAGGATCGCGGTGCCGATGCCGGAGCAAACCGATAGTTTCCCGGCACCGTCGTCCGCATCCTCCGGGTAAACCAGCGCCACTTCCATCTTCTGATGGTCCACCTCCAGCAAGGCCCTGGAGTTCATCGTGACGACATCCTCCGCCACTTGCCGTGGGTCGACGACGATGGCTCTCTCGATCTCGTGCTCGAGCTCGAAGATATCCGGGCCCTGATCGAGTTCGATCAGGTGCCTGAGCCGGGCGTTGTCGATTTCGGTGATGTGGATGCTGGAGGTATGAGCCGCAGGGTTTTTGCGCAGGAGCCGGAGGTAGCGCTCCGCGTTCATGACCAAGGACTTCACCGCAGGTGTTTCGCTTTCCAGCAAGAAGCCGCTGCGCAGGAAAGCCTTCAACGATCGCGCGTTGTCCGGGTGGATCTTGGCGATGAGCTTCTCGGCCCGCATGTCGAAGAAGGCGAGTTTCATGCCTTCGCGGATCGCACTGGCTCCAAGCTTGCGGCCCCAGTTGTCGCGGTTGCCGATGACCAGGACGATTTCGCAGTCCGGGCCCTTCTTGACGAGCCGCACGAACCCCACAGGCACGTCATGTCGGTCGCAGGCCATGAAGAACCGGCCGCCCTGGTTGAACAGATGGGTCAGGATCGGCAGCTGGACCCGATCGATGACCTGCTCAATGAACTGGGACACATGGCGCGAATCGCTCAGGTAGCGGGTCACGCCCTCGTCTTCCAGCCAGTCCATCAAAGTCCGCGCGTTGGCCCGAGTGATCTCGGGGCTCAGGGAAATGAAAGGCTTGTTCATCTTCACCCCTTTGGGTTTCAAGAATGAAAGCCTTTCATGGCCTCGGCCATGACGGTTCTTTCAGCAGAGCGCTGATTCTAAAGTGCGGCGATGGGTGCCACACGGGGGCATGCAAGCCTCAGGGTCAGGCCGACATTTTCCCGATGAGATCGCCCGTCGCCAAGAGGACAAGCCGGTCCGCCGCTGCCCGCCCATAATCAAGCGCATGCCAAGCTTGCGCACCACCCTGGATTTCTTGCTGTACGACTGGCTGCACGCCGAGGCGCTGGCCGCTCGTCCGCGCTTTGCCGAGCATTCGCGCGACACCTTCGATGCGGTGCTGGACACCTGCGAGCGCATCGCGCGCGAGAAGTATGCGCCCTTCAACCGCCTGGTCGATACCGAGGAGCCGCGCACCGAGACCGCCCCCGACGGCAGCCTGCGCGTGGTGCTGCCGCGCGCCACGCACGAGGCGCGCGCCGCCTACGCGCAAAGCGGCATGCTGGCGGCGGCGCAGGACGACGAACACGGCGGCATGCAGCTGCCGTACCTGGTCGAGGCGGCGGCCAACGCTTTTTTTGGCAAGGCATCCATCAGCATCGGTTCCAACCTGCTGACGGTGGGCAACGCCAACCTGCTGATGGTGCATGGCACGCCGCTGCAGCAGCAGGTGTTTGCCGCCAACGAGTTCAACGGCCGCTGGACGGGCACCATGTGCCTGAGCGAGCCGCAGGCCGGCTCGTCCTTGAGCGACGTGGCCACCCGCGCCGTGCTGGAAGATGCCCATGACCCGCTGGGTCCGCGCTACCGCCTGACGGGCAACAAGATGTGGATCTCCAGCGGCGAGCACGAGATGACCGAGAACATCGTGCACCTGGTGCTGGCCAAGATTCCGGGCGCCGACGGCAAGCCGCTGCCGGGCGTGAAGGGCATTTCGCTGTTCATCGTGCCCAAGAAGCTGGTGGATGCCCAGGGGCAGCTCACCGGCGTTCGCAACGACGTGGCCCTGGCCGGCCTGAACCACAAGCTGGGCTGGCGCGGCACCACCAACACGCTGCTCAATTTTGGCGAAGGCCGTTTTCCGGTGGACGGCAAGCCCGGCGCCGTCGGTTATTTGGTGGGCCAGCCGGGCGAGGGCTTGCGCTGCATGTTCCACATGATGAACGAGGCGCGCATCGCCATCGGCATGGCCGCCACCATGCTGGGGCTGGCGGGCTACGAGGCGTCGCTGGACTACGCCAGGACGCGCGTGCAGGGCCGGCCGGTGGGCGCCGCCGGCAAGGACGCCAGCCAGCCGCCGGTGCGCCTGATCGAGCACGCCGACATCCGCCGCATGCTGCTGGCGCAAAAAGCCACCTGCGAGGGCGCGCTGGCGCTGCTGCTGTACTGCGCGCGCCTGGTCGACGAGCAGCACACCGGCACGCCCGAGGCCGCCGACGAGGCACGCCTGCTGCTGGAGGTGCTGACCCCCATCGCCAAAAGCTGGCCGAGCGAGAACGCGCTGGAGGCCAACTCGCTCGCCATCCAGATCCACGGCGGCTACGGCTACACGCGCGACTTCCCGGTGGAGCAGTACTGGCGCGACAACCGCCTGAACATGATCCACGAAGGCACCCACGGCATCCAGGCCATGGACCTGCTGGGCCGCAAGGTGCTGATGGAGGGCGGGCGCGGCCTGCAACTGCTGGCCGGGCGCATCAACGCCACCATCGAGCGCGCCATCCAGGTGCCCGCACTCGCTGCCCACGCCAACGCGCTGGGCAAGGCGCTGCAGGACGTTGGCGCCGCCACCAAGGCCGCCTGGGCCACAGGGCAACCGGCCGATGCGCTGGCCAACGCCGTGCCGTACATGCAGGCCTTTGGCCACACGGTGCTGGCCTGGGTGTGGCTGGACGTGGCGCTGGCCACGCTGGCGGCCGATGCCGCGCTGGCGCAGCCCGCCAGCGTGGGCCGCATGGGTGCCATGCGCTACTTCTTCCACTACGAGCTGCCCAAGATCGGCGCCTGGCTGCAAGTGGTCAGCACGCGCGACGCGACCTGCGCCAGCTTTCCGGAAGAGGCGTTCTGATGGCGGCTCCGAGCACATTGCAGCGCTTGCAAAAGCTCATCTGGGTGCTGATCTATGGCGGCCTGCTCACGCTGGTGCTGGGCATTGCCACTGCGCGCACCGACGCATCCACTGGCTGGGTACTGATGGTGGTTGGGGGCGTGGTGGCGGCCGTGGGCGTGGTGCTGATCGCCGTGCGCGCGCGGCTCAAGACCGACCCCCAGGGCTGACGCTGTCTTTTGCCGCCGCGCCGACGCGGCGGCGACACAATGCAGCCTTCTGGCGCCGCACAATGGCTGCCTGTATTCCACCCCCTGGCTGGCGCATCCCAGCGCCGGGCTGTGGTCTGAGAACATCCATCGACTGGCAAAAATCCAAGGAGACATTCACATGACACGCACCATCCAACAACTGTTTGACCTGACGGGCAAGACCGCCCTGGTGACCGGCGGCTCGCGCGGCCTGGGCCTGCAACTGGCGCATGCGCTGGGCGAGGCGGGCGCCAAGATCGTGCTCAGCTCGCGCAAGGCCTCCGACTTGGAAGAAGCTGCTGCCGACCTGAAGGCCGCCGGCATCGAAGCCAGCTGGATCGCCGCCGACTGTGCCAAGGAAGAAGACATCCGCCGCCTGGCCGACGAGACCCTGCAGCGCCTGGGCCATGTGGACATCCTCGTCAACAACGCCGGTGCCGCCTGGGGCGCCCCGGCCGAAGACCACCCCGTGGAAGCGTGGGACAAGGTGATGAACCTCAACGTGCGCGGCTACTTCATCCTGAGCCAGCACATCGCCAAGCACAGCATGATCGGCCGCCGCAGCGGCAGCATCATCAACGTGGCGTCCATCGCGGGCCTGGGTGGCAACCCCAAGGGCATGAATACCATTGCTTACAACACCTCGAAGGGCGCGGTGATCAACTTCACGCGGGCGCTGGCGGCCGAATGGGGTGCGTACAACATCCGCGTCAACGCGATCTGCCCGGGCTTCTTCCCGAGCAAGATGACGGTGGGCACCCTCAAGGCCATGGGCGAAGAGGCATTGGCCGCACACGCCCCGCTGGGCCGCCTGGGCGATGATGAAGACCTGAAGGGCCTGTGCGCGCTGTATGCGTCGGATGCGGGCAAGCACATCACCGGCCAGTGGCTGGCGGTGGACGGCGGGGTGAGTATCGTCACGGGTGGTTGAGCATCCCCCTGAGGCGCTGCGCGCCTTCCCCTCTCTCTCGGCTTCGCCGGGAAGGGGGACGCAGCCCTCGCACGCCAGCGAAGCGCCGCATTTGCGGCTTGGCGGCCCTTGCTCGGCTGCCCTGGCCTGAGACGCGCCAGTATTTGACGTTTGTGTTCTGAGGAAATCCCTTGAAAAGTTTCGGTGTCGAAATCCCCTTTGTCAGCCACCTCGGCTTCACGCTGCACCGCATGGAGGACGGCGAGTCCGAGCTGCGTTACGAAGCCAGGCCCGAGCACCTGAACTCGTTTGCCGTGACCCACGGCGGCGCGTCGATGACGCTGCTGGACGTGACCATGGCCACGGCCGCGCGCAGCGTGACGCCGGACATGGGTGTGGTCACCATCGAGATGAAGACCAGCTTCATGCAGCCCGCACGCGGGCCGCTGGTGGCCAAGGGGCGGCTGATTCACCGCACGGCCACCATGGCGTTCACTGAGGGCACGGTGTATGACGCCCAAGGCAAGGTGTGCTGCCATGCCACCGGCACGTTCAAGTACGTCAAGCGCCTGCCGGTGGACGGGCGCAATGTGAACGACCTCAAGGTCATCTCCACCGACTGAGTCGGTGGGCGAGGTCACCAGCAGGGTTTAGAGCTTTTTTGCCTGCAAGCGCAATGAATACATGCGCTGTCAGCTATCAAAAACATAGTATTGAATTTTCTGAAGGAGCTTTCCATGCCACGCAACCAACAAATCGTTCTCGACAACCGCCCCCAGGGCGAAGCGGTGGCCAGCAACTTCAAGCTGGTCGCGACCGACACGCCCGCGCTGCAGGACGGCCAGGTGCTGGTGCGCCACCACTACCTGAGCCTGGACCCCTACATGCGCGGCCGCATGAACGAGAGCAAGAGCTACGCCGCATCGCAGGCGCTGGGCGAAGTCATGATCGGTGGCACCGTCGGTGAAGTGGCCGAAAGCAAGCACCCCAAGTACGCCGTGGGCGACAAGGTGGTGGGCATGGGCGGCTGGCAGGAATACAGCGTGGTCAATGCCGACCAGCCCGGCGCGCTGCGCAAGGTGGACACCACCCATGTGCCGTTGTCGCACTACCTGGGCGCCGTGGGCATGCCGGGCGTGACGGCCTGGTACGGCCTGGTCAAGATCATTGCGCCCAAGGAAGGCGACACCGTGGTGGTGAGCGCCGCCACCGGCGCCGTGGGCAGCGCCTTTGCTGCATTGGCCAAGGCCCGTGGCTGCCGCGCGGTGGGCATTGCCGGTGGTGCCGACAAGTGCAAGTACGCGGTGGAAGAACTGGGCTTTGATGCCTGCATCGATTACAAGGAACACAGCGACGTGCGCGCCATGTCCAAGGCGCTAAAGGAAGCCTGCCCCAACGGTATCGACGGCTACTTCGAGAACGTGGGCGGCTGGATCATGGACGCCGTGATGCTGCGCATGAACGCCTTCAGCCGCATCGCCCTGTGCGGAATGATCGCTGGCTACGACGGCGCGCCGCTGCCCATGGCCAACCCCGCGCTCATGCTCATCAACCGCATGAAGGTCGAGGGCTTCATCGTGAGCGAACACATGGAAGTCTGGCCCGACGCGCTCAAGGAGCTGGGCACGCTGGTGGGCACCGGCAAGCTGCGCCCGCGCGAAACCATTGCCCAAGGCATTGCGGCTGCGCCCGAGGCTTTCCTGGGCCTGCTCAAGGGCAAGAACTTTGGCAAGCAACTGGTCAAGCTGATCTGATGACGCTGAAGTGGACCTGGGCCCGCTTTGATGACCTGGGCGTGCATGCGCTGCATGACGCCCTGGCCTTGCGCTGCAAGGTCTTCATCCTGGAGCAGGGCCCGTACCAGGACCCGGACGGTGCCGACAAGCAATCCCACCACCTGCTGGGCTACGACGAGACGGGTGTGCTGCAAGCCTGCCTGCGTGTGGTGGACCCGGGTGTGAACTACCCCGAGCCCTCCATCGGCCGCGTGGTCACCGCCAAGGAGGCGCGTGGCAACGGCACGGGCCGGGCGCTGATGCAGGAGGGCATTGCCCGCTGCAGCCAGGCGTGGCCGGGCCGGGACATCCGCATCAGCGCGCAGGCGCACCTGCGGGGCTTTTACGGCAGCCTGGGTTTCGAGGCCGTGTCCGACGAATACCTGGAAGACGATATCCCGCACGTTGAAATGCTGAGAAAGGCGGGCTGACGCAGCCGCAGCCCCCTCGACCATTCACCCCGCCTATCCGTGAAGGAGCCGACATGACCCTGCCCACCGCCACCCTGGCGCGTACCCATGACGTCTTCAACCAGAGCACGCCGTGGGCGGACGTGAACCTGTTCACCACCAACCAGCCTTTGCAGGAGGCGCTGCGCCTGCACGCACCCGGCCTGGCTGTGGCTGGCCTCACGGCGCTGGGTGCCGAGATGGGATCGGCCGAGATGCTGACCCACGCGCGCCTGGCCAACGCCCACAAGCCCCAGCTGCGCACGCACGACCGCTTTGGCCACCGCACCGATGTGGTGGAGTTCCACCCCAGCTACCACGTGCTGATGGGCGCCGCCTTGCGCCACGGCCTGCACGCCACGCCCTGGTCGCGCCAGGACACAGGACACGCCCACGTGGAGCGCGCGGCGGGCTTCATGCTGTTTACCGAGGCGGAGCCGTCCATCCTCTGCCCGGTGTCGATGAGCTACGCCGTCACGCCTGCCTTGCGGGGCAACGCCGCCGTCTGGGCCGACTGGAGCAAGGGCCTTGCCGCCACACAGTACGACCCGCGCCTGGCGCTGTTCTCGCAGAAATCCGCGCTCACCATGGGCATGGGCATGACCGAGAAGCAAGGCGGATCGGACGTGCGCGCCAACACGACCCAGGCCGTGCCCGATGGCGACGATGCCTGGGGCGCGCGCTACCGCATCACGGGGCACAAGTGGTTCTTTTCCGCGCCCATGTGCGATGCATTCCTGATCCTGGCGCAGGCGCCCGGCGGACTCACCTGCTTCTTCCTGCCGCGTGTGCTGCCCGATGACACGGTCAATGCGATCCGCATCCAGCGCCTGAAAGACAAGCTGGGCAACCACGCCAACGCCAGCTCCGAGGTCGAATTCATCGACGCGATGGCTTGGCGCGTGGGCGAGGAGGGCCGGGGTGTGGCGCAGATCCTGGAGATGGGCACCATGACGCGCCTGGACTGCGCCCTGGGCACCAGCGGCCTCATGCGGCAGGCGCTCAGCATTGCGCTGCACCACACGCGCCAGCGCTCGGCCTTTGGCAAGAAGCTCATCGAGCAGCCGCTGATGCGCAATGTGCTGGCCGATTTGGCGCTGGAGAGCGAAGCCGCCACCGCGCTGTCAATCCGCCTGGCGAGCGCCTTCGACAAGAAGGCCACTAGTGAGCACGAGGCCGTGATGGCTCGCCTGCTCACGCCCGTGGCCAAGTTCTGGGTCTGCAAGCGCGGCAGCGTGTTTGCTCAGGAGGCCATGGAATGCCTGGGCGGCAACGGCTATGTGGAAGAGGGCGGCGAGGGCGTGATGGCTCGCATCTACCGCGAGATGCCGCTCAACTCCATCTGGGAAGGCGCGGGCAACATCATGGCGCTGGATTTGATGCGCGCCGTGCGCCGCGCCGATGCCGCCGCCGCGCTGGACGCCGAACTGGCCCCCGCACGCGGCGCCCACCCCGCGCTGGACCGTCTGGCAGGTGCCTTGCCCCTGCGCGTGGACGCCATGACCACCGAGGCCGAGGCCCGCCGCCTTGCGCAAGATGTGGCGCTGGCCGTGCAGGCGGCGCTGCTGCTGCGCAGTGCGCCCGGCGCCGTGTTCCGCGCGTTTTGCGACTCGCGCCTTTCCGGCGATTGGGGCTACAGCTTTGGCACGCTGGGCGCGGGTGTCAACCTTGACGCCATTCTGGCGCGCGCGCTTCCGGCCTGAGCCCGTCCACCCATTTTTACGGAGACCCCATGTCCCACCTCATCCTGCACCACTACCCCTCGTCCCCGTTCTCCGAAAAGATCCGTGCGGTGCTGGGCTTCAAGCAACTGGCCTGGAAGTCCGTCATCATCCCCAGCGTCATGCCCAAGCCCGATGTGGTGGCGCTGACGGGTGGCTACCGCAAGACGCCGTTCTTGCAGATCGGCGCCGACATCTATTGCGACTCGGCCCTCATCTGCGACGTGCTGGAGCATGAGCAGCCCGAGCCCGTGCTGTACCCGCCGCACCTCAAGGGCGTGGCGCGCGTGTTTGCGCAGTGGGCCGATTCCACACTGTTCTGGGCGGCCATGGCCTACAACCTACAGCCCAAGGGCGCGGCGGTGCTGTTTGCCAACCTGCCGCCCGCCGCTGCGCAGGTGTTTGGCGAGGACCGCCGCGAGATGAGCGCAGGCATGCAGCGCCTGCGCCCGGCCGACGCCACGGCCGCCTACCGTTCGTACCTGCGCCGCATCGCCCACATGGCCGAAGAGCATGAGTTCCTGTTCGGCGCCGAGCCCTGCCTGGCCGACTTTGCGGCCTACCACCCGCTGTGGTTTACGCGCCAGTGCGTGCCGGTGATGGCCGACATCTTTGCCGCCACGCCCGCCGTGCTGGAGTGGATGGACCGCATCGCCGCACTGGGCCATGGCCGCATGGAGAAGTTCAGCGCCGCCGACGCCATCACGGTGGCCGCCGGCATGGAGCCGCTGCCGCTGACCGACGATGTATTCCAGGACGAGCATGGCATACCGCTGGGCAGCCAGGTCACGATTGCCGCCGAGAGCTTTGGCACCGAGCCTACGGAAGGCGAGCTGATTGCCGCGACCCGAACCCGCTACACGTTGCGCCGTACCGACCCGCGCGCAGGCACGGTGCACGTTCACTTCCCCCGCATCGGCTACGTGCTGCGGCCGGTGACGTCGGCGTCCTGAAAAACACCCGCCTTTTTGATCGCATCGCGCCCGATGCGCTCTGCGCGTTCGGGCGGCGTTGGTCGAAGCTATGTGTCGGCATGAGAGCCGTCACGTGTTTCACGACCGCACCCCATCATCTATCGACAACCCCTAGGAGACACACAACATGATCGACAACTTTGCCGGCAAAACCGCCGTCCTCACCGGCGCAGGCTCGGGCTTTGGCCTGGAATGCGCGCGCATTGGCGCCCGCCTGGGCATGAACCTGGTGCTGGTGGATGTGCAGCAGGATGCTCTGGACGCAGCGACGGCCGAGATGCAGGCCGCAGGCGCCCAGGTGCTGGCGCGCAAGGTGGACGTGTCGAACGCCGCGCAGATGGAGCAGCTGGCCGCCGATGTGCAGCAGCGCTTTGGCGCACCACACCTGGTGTTCAACAATGCGGGCGTGGGCGCGGGTGGCCTGGTGTGGGAGAACTCGGCCAAGGACTGGGAGTGGGTGCTGGGCGTGAACCTGATGGGCGTTGTGCACGGCGTGCGCCTGTTCACACCCATGATGCTGGCAGCCGCCAAGGCCGACCCGGCTTGGCGCGGCCACATCATCAACACCGCCAGCATGGCGGGCCTGCTGGCAGCGCCCAACATGGGCATCTACAACGTGAGCAAACACGCTGTGGTGGCCCTGTCGGAGACGCTGTACCAGGACCTGTCGCTGGTCACCGACCAGATCGGAGCCAGCGTGCTGTGCCCCTTCTTTGTGCCCACCGGCATCAACCAGAGCCACCGCAACCGCCCCGGCGACCTGCCCGCCGAAAAGCCCACCAAGAGCCAGCTCATCGGCCAGGCCATGAGCGACAAGGCCGTGGGCAGCGGCAAGGTGACGGCGGCCGAGGTGGCGCAAAAGGTGTTCGACGCGGCAGCACAAGGTCAGTTCTACATCTACAGCCACCCCAAGGCCCTGGCCTCGGTGCAGACGCGCATGGAAGACGTGATGATGGGCCGCAACCCCACCGACCCGTTTGCCGCCAAGCCCGAGCTGGGCGCCCAGCTGCGCGCAGCGCTGCGGGCGGATTGACCAGCGCAACGCGCCCACAGACGCCTGGCGACCGGTGTTTGAATAAAAATGGCTACATGCGCTAGTGCAATATGCGCCAGTAGCTATTAAATGCATAGCATATGTCCCCGGATGCACCGCTGAACGCTGATGCCCACGCGGCCGCGTGGGGCCACGCCCTGTTCGACACGGCGCTCGGCCCCTGCGGCATTGCCTGGGGGCCCGGTGGCATTGCGGCAGTGCAACTGCCCGAGGCCGATGCACCGGCCACCCAGGCGCGCCTGCTGCGCGGGCTACGGCAGGGCCCCTATCCGCAGGTACTGCCGCCGGCCGCTCCGCCAGCCGTGGTGCGCCATGCCATCGCGGGCATCCGGGGCTTGCTGGCCGGGCAGGCGCTGGACCTGCGGGAGGTGCCGCTGGACATGTCGGGCGTGTCGGCGTTTCACCAGCAGGTGTACGCCATTGCACGGGCCATTCCGCCGGGCCGGACGCGCACGTATGGCGAGGTGGCGGAACAGCTGGGCGGTAAGGGCCTGTCGCGTGCCGTGGGGCAGGCGCTGGGCTTGAACCCGTTTGCGCCCGTGGTGCCGTGCCACCGGGTGCTGGCGGCAGGCGACAAACCCGGCGGCTTCTCTGCCGGGGGCGGCGCCCTGACCAAGATGCGCATGCTGCAGATCGAAGGGGCCTGCCTGGGCGGTACGCGTTCGCTGTTTGGCAGCGCGGACTAGCCCAGCAGACTTGCCCCGCCATGCGGCAGTGATCGGTTGCGGCGAGGGTCGGCGCGGCTGGCTGCACAAGTGTGTTACGGAGTGCTACATTTGTTGAAGCGCCTGTTTTTTGTGCAGTAGCGAGGCGCCTCGCGCTCTGTGCAGCAAGGCATCGCGTCCAGGGCTGCAGTGGCTGCACCTTGACCTCCCATCCCTCCGCTCTCGGCCTTGAGGAGAAAGTTGCCCATGTCACCCGAACGCCAACGACTGGCCCGCATGCTGTTTGACGAGTACATCGCCATGTATGCGTCGCGCGATGCCCGGTTGGTGGACCGCTTCAGCGAGAACTTCAGCGGCTTTGCGGGCAGCAGCGACAAGCTCATCAAGTCCCGCAGCGAGTGGGTGGACATCACGCGGCTCGACTTTGCGCAGGTGCCCGGGCACATCGGCATCGAAATGCGAGACCTTTTCCCCCAGGAGCTCGGGGCCGACGTGCTGGCCGTGACCGCGTTTTTCCACATCCACCTGCCCAACCCCGATCCGCTGTTTGCCAGTGAGACCGCGCGTTTGGTGCTTGTCTTCCGGCAAGAGGGCGACGACTGGAAGATTGCGCACAGCAGCATTTCCATCCCTTACGGCCTCGCGCGCGACGGCGAGGTGTACCCCGCCAGCCGCCTGCAGCAGCGCAACCAGGAACTGCAGGCCCTGGTGGACGAGCGCACGCAGGCGCTGGCCCAGGCCAACAACCAGCTGCAACTGCTCAGCAACACCGACGGCCTGACGGGCATTGCCAACCGCCGCCACTTTGACCAGGCCCTGGCCCATGAATGGGCGCGCGCCCAGCGGGCCCATGCCCCGGTGTCGCTGATCATGCTGGACGTGGACGTGTTCAAGCACTTCAACGACCACTACGGCCATCTCGCGGGCGATGCCTGCCTGAAGTCCCTGGCCCTGACGCTGGCGCAGACCGGGGGACGCCGCGACGGCGACGTGGTGGCACGGTTTGGCGGCGAGGAGTTTGTGGTGCTGCTGCCAGGTGCCGATGCCCCCGCTGCGCTGGAGGTGGCCCAGCACATCCAGCAGGCCATCCAGGCCCTGGCCGTGCCGCACGAGGGTGCCCCCCACGGCATCGTGACGGTGAGCTTTGGTGTGGCGACCATGGCGCCCGAGCGCGAGCAACTAGCCGAAGAACTGGTACGCCGCGCGGACCGCGCGATGTACCGAGCCAAACAGGGCGGGCGCAACCGCATCGAGCAGGCGCCGGAGCCATAGCGACGAACGGGGCGTGACGGAGCGCCGGCGCTTTTATCGGGCCGCCAGCTTTGCGACCTCTTCCGCTACCCCCCGCACCGTGAGCGGCGCGCAGCCTTCCGCATGGTTGCTGATGGTTACGAAGGCGTTTTGCCCCCGACCCGTGGTACCTGCGATGACGGCAGCCAGCGCTGCCCGGGTTTCCGGTGCCGGGTGGTGCAGGCGGTCGTAGGGCTCGTACAGCCGCTCAGCCTCTTCATAGCCATAGGGGCCATGCACCGGGTTCAGATTCCAGCGGCACACCAGCGGGCCGGGCCACAGCGCGCGCAGCAGGGGCAGCTGGTCCCGCAGCGGCGGCATCTTGGCGTGCAGGCCCAGGCAGTAGGTGGCGCGCGCTTCGCGCAGCACGGCCGCAAAGTCGGGCGTCAGCCACTCGGGGTCGCGCACCTCCACGGCAATCACGCCGTCAGGCGCCAGGGGTGCCAACGGGGGCAGGGCCAGCAGCATGGCACGCAGGCGTTCCAGCAAGGCGGACATGCGGTCCAGCTGCGCCAGCGGAAGCGGGCTGAGCTGGAACACCAGCGCGCCCAGCTTATGGCCCAGCCCCTGCAGCGCAGGCTCCACACACTCACTGCGCGCCAGCTCGGGGCTCAAGAACGCCGGGTTGGGCTGGCGGCCCCGTCCGTCTTCACTGCGCACGAGTGCGTCCGTCACTACGCTGGGCGCCTTCACCACAAACCGGAAATCGTCGGGCACCTGCGATGCGTAGCGTTCGTACTGGCTCACCGTGAGCGGGCGGTAGAAGCTGCGGTCGATGCTCACAGTGCGCATCAACGGGTGCTGGGCATAAACGGCCAGCCCTTGTTTGGACAGCTGCGTGTCGGAATGCTCGCCCTCCCACATCAGGCCTTGCCAGCCGGGGTAGGTCCATGACGACGTGCCCAGGCGCAACCGGGGCGGCAGGGCGGCGGCGAGGTCGGTCAGCGCACCGTCCAGAGCGATGGGCGCCACGGTGCCAGACCGGGAGCGCCGTGTGGGGGCATCGGTGCCTGGCACGATGGGCGAAGCGGGTGCCGAGGCTGAAGCTTCTGCCGGCGGCGGCTTGGGTAGCGTGTCGCCAAAAAGATCGTCTTGCATGCGCTGGGGCGGGACGGCTAAGAGCAGAGCGAGGGAGCCAAGGCGCTACGCGCCGCCAAACAGCCCGCTCTCGTCCAGCAGGTCAAACGCGATCTGGGGCTGGGCGTCCATGCTCTTCTTGATGGCAGCAGGAATGGCCTGCCGCGTCTTGCGGCACAGGCCCCGCTGTTCGTGCACCAGGATTGCAATGCCGCGCAGGCTGCGCACCTCGTTCGGGCTTTGGGTGATGGACAGGCGAATGCCCAGTTGTTGCTCCATGCGCTCCTGCATCCTGCGCAGGTCGGCCAGGCTGCCCAGGTTCTCCAGGCGCTCCAGCATCTTCTTTTCTTCGCTGCGCGTGAGCATCAGGATGCGCACATCGCTGCCTGGCGTCTGGAGTAGCGCATCCCGGTCGCACACACAGGTGCCGGGAGGGCATTCAGTGCGGATGGGGAAGGGGGGAAGGGACATGGAACGGCGTGTGAACAGTCCTTCATTCTATGAAGGGCTGGCCGTGCCGAGCGTGCGGCTGCCCGTAAGCCCATGCAGTCCACCAACAAAAAGGGCTCCCAGTGGGAGCCCTTTTTGCCTGCCCGCCCCTGCGGTTCAGTTAACACTCCCCATGGCAGCAGCACCCGCACCGCGCGAAGTGCCACCTCCATGGGAAGTCCCGCAACTGCTTCAAACCAATCTCAGCAGTTGGTCTGCCAAATTACATGGCGCTGAATTCACCCGAAGGGATCTGGCCGGTGCGCACAGCTTCAGCAGCCTGGGCACGCACGGCAGCGCGGTCAGCGGTGCTCTTGTA
>OFJB01000585.1_pt1 | contig 17175 bp, 17 predicted proteins | sample 1775081 | NCBI WGS metagenome assembly OFJB01 (sample SAMN08195771, study PRJEB24354) | sludge metagenome | isolation source: initial sludge from phenol fed wastewater aerobic bioreactor | place: India: Nagpur | collected 2016-06-05 | reverse complement strand
ACTACGGCGCAGGGGCGAGCGTTCGCCACGCTGCTTGCCGTGTTCGGCGAGATGGAGGCGGAGGCAATCCGAGCGCGCGTCAAGGCGGCACGCGACCACCTGATCCGCGCCGGGCGAGCAGTCGGCGGTGAGCGTCCGTACGTCCGCCGGTGCCAGAGTCTCGTGTCGCTGCGCCGCTCGCCGCTCGATCTCGAGGATGTCGTCCACCAGTCGCTCGAGCCGTCGACTGGCGCGCACGGCGGCCTCCAGGTCGTGGCGAAGGTCATCCGACAGACCCGACTCGCGCCGCAGGTGTCGCTCGAGCGGTCCGCGGATCACGGTCAGGGGGGTGCGCAGCTCGTGACTGAGATCGTGGACCATGCGCGTCTTGGCGGCGTCGACTCGTCGCATGCGCTTGAGTCCGCGCCGCTGGCGGAAGGCCGAGTCTGCGAGCGCCAGCTCGCCCTCGACCCGCTGGGTCACGTCACGCAGCGAGCCCACCGCTCCCGGCGGCGCGTCGTCCTCGGCGATCGGGTTGAGCCGCGCCTCGATCCACCGGTACGAACCGTCGCGGTGGCGAAGTCGGTACGTGGCGGCGACCGGCTCGCCGGCGTAGAGCGCCTCTCGCATGCGGAGCACGGTCTTCTCGTCGTCGCGGTGCCAGCTGGGCTCAGGGAGGGAGATGAACTCCTCCGGTGTCCAGCCCAGGACACCTTCGACGGCCGGGGACACCCAGACGACCTGCCCCCGTACCGTCCGGATGACGACGTCTGCGGACGTGCGAACCAGGCCGACGTAGCGCGATCGGGCCTCGCGGCCGTAGAGGACCATCGTGCTCGCGAAGGCGATCGCGACGAGCAGTGCGCTCGCGTACAGCGGACTTCCGGTGTGCGGGTTGGTGGCGAGGGCGACCACGTACGAGGCGCATGCCAGCACGATGTGCGGGACCGCGACGCGAGTGCGCAGGAACGCCGCGATCCACATGCACAGCATCAGCAGGTAGACGCCCATCACCAGCTGCCCCTGGCCCGTGGGACGGACAGCGGCCAGGACGGCGACGACCGGCCATGTGGAGGCGAGGACGCCGTGCAGCAGCACGTCGCCACGTGCGGGGACGATGACGGCCGTCAGGAGGGTGAGACCGAGGAGCAGGACTGCGGCCGTGACGTCGTTCTCCGGCTGCGTCCGACCGGGCGACAGGACGAACGCGGACAGCAGGCAGTACAGAGCGAGCAGACCCTGGATACCGGCGAGGACCCAGTACCGGCTCCGTGCAGGGTGTCGCAACCGACTCGGCACGGTCCTACCGTCCCGTCGCCGGGGCAGACGGGACGCCGTGACCGCGATCGAACGGGTACGTCGACGACGACATGGCGGGACCTCGGTGTGGTGCGATGACCGGTGCGGCGAATGCCGCCCACAGGGGCCTGGGCCAATCTAGCGAAGTCCGGATGGGCGGCGAAACCGCCTACCATCGGGGCACAGGCTCCGGTCGTGGGCCCGGTGCGCGGATCGACGATTCGCGTTCGACGCACCGGGGTATCTGACGACCAGTTTCTCGGGCCGACCAGGAGGTGGCATGGCCACGCGTCTCGAGTCGGTCGACGACGTCCGGGCTCGAACCCTCGCCGCCCTGGCACTCCTCCAGGGCCTGTTCGCCGTCGAGGCCCTGGTGTCCGCCCTCATGCCCCCGGAGACCGACCACGCCGTTGCCCTCGACGCGATGGTGGCGATCGCCCTCGCGGTGCTGGCCGGCCTCACGCTGTTCGTGCTGCGTCGACGCAGCGAGGCGCTGGTCGATGCCGACATCGTCGTCACCTGGATCCTCCTCGCGGTCTTCTTCGCGCTGCGCCAGACCCGGGAAGGGCGGATCCTGGTCGTCGTCAGCATGGTGCTTCTCGCCGCTCTCGTGGCCTACTGCCGACCTCGCTCCGTCGCGATCGGGCACCTCGTCGGCATGGCGGGCGCCCTCCTCGTCGCCACGGCGGTGAACGGCACGGAGGCCGACCTGATGGTCGCTGCGTGGGGCGCGGTGTCGATCGCGGTGACCGCCTGGATCGTGCTCTCCTTGCGGTCGAGGGACCGGCACGTGCGCCTGATCGTCGAGAACTCCGGCGACGTCGTGTTCCACACGCGCGACGGCGTCTTCCAATGGGTGTCGCCCTCCGCGAGGGACGTGCTCGGCTGGCGGCCGGCGGACCTCGTCGGGGTCCGCAAGATCGATCTGTGGCACCCCGACGATCGCCCGCTCGCGATCTCGCTGCGCGAGCGGACCGGCGACGGGCAGACGACGCGCGAGGAGATGCGTTTTCGCCGGCCCGACGGCACGTACATCTGGGTCGAGGCCACCCTCCGGCCGTACGTCGACTCCTCCGGTCAGGCCGGGATCAGCGGGAGCATGCGCGACGTGTCGGAGCGCATCGTGGCCCGCGAAGCCCTGGCCGCCTCGGAGCGCGAGCAGCGCGACCTCGCCGACCGGCTCGCGTCGGCCCTCGATGCGCGCGCGCGGGTCATCCAAAACCTCAGTCACGAGTTCCGCATCCCGTTGACGGTGATGCGGGCGCCCATGCAGCGGCTGGCACGCCGACCCGACCTGTCCGACGAGGACCGCTCCGAGCTCGACGCCGCGTTGCGGGCCTCGCGTCGTCTGGGTCGGCTCGTCGACGAGCTGCTGGTCGTAGCGCAGTCCGAGGCCGGCACCTCGCTGACCGTCCGGGAGGCCGTCGACGTGGCCGCACTGACGACGGAGGCGACGGAGGTGTTCCGTCCCCAGTGCGAGGCGGCGGGCATCGAGCTGAGCGTGACGGCTGACGCAATCCCGGCGCCGCTGTGGCTCGACGGGGAGGCGTGGGCGCGCATCGTGACCAACCTGGTGTCCAATGCGGTCCGGTTCACGCCCCGCGGATCGATCGACGTGCGGCTGGCGTATGTCGATCCGTGGCTCGATCTGGAGGTGCTCGACTCGGGGATCGGCATCCTGGACGCGGAGCGAGACGCGGTGTTCGATCGGTTCCAGCAAGGAAGCGTGCGAGCGATCCGGGGAGGGGAAGGAACGGGCATCGGTCTTTCCGTCGTGCAGCAGCTCGTCGCGGATCTCGATGGTGCCTGTGGGCTCCGCAGCGCGCCCGGTCGTGGGACGTCCGTCTGGGTCAGAGTCCGGGCAACGGCGCCGGCAGCCGCGCCCCGCGACCATCGAGCGGCGGTCCGGGTGCCGCCCCCGCCGGCGAGCGCGACCGCGGCGTCGTGGGCGGAGGCCGACGAAAGCCCGGACCACCTCGGCACGGGACCTGTACCGACGGACGGACGAGCGTGAACGACGAGGGGACATCGATGACCAACGACACGGGCTACCGCGGGCGTGTGCTGTTGGTCGAGGACGAGCCGGACGTGCGTTCCTACGTTGCACGGCTGCTGCGGGAGAACGGGTGGCGGACGACGGCGGTCGAGGACGTGGAGTCGGCCGAGCCCGTGCTCGCGGACCACGACGTGCTGCTGTGCGACATCATGCTGCCGGGCCAGGACGGGATCTCGTTCACCCGCGACCTGCGTGCCCGCACCGATTCCGTGCGGTGGATGCCGGTGATCCTGCTGACGGCACGAGCAGCGTCCGATGACATCGTGGCCGGGCTCGGTGCCGGCGCGGACGACTACATCACCAAGCCGTTCGAGGAGCCCGAGCTCGTCGCTCGCGTCGCGACGCACACCGAGTTGGCACTCATGCGGCAGATCGTCATCGACGAGGCGCAGGGCAAGGCCGAGCACCTCGAGCGGGCCTTGGCCAGCAATCGAACCATCGGCACGGCCATCGGGATCTTGATGTCCCAGCAGCGGGTGACGTCGGATGCCGCGTTCGCGCTCCTGCGCGAGCACAGCCAGAACTCGAACCGCCGACTGCGCGAGATCGCCGAGGATGTGGTGCTCACCGGCGCGTTGCCCGAGTAGGCAGCCTGCGTCGGCCGTGGCCGAGGAGTGACGGTTATCGTTGCGCTGCTTCGGTTTCAGTGACGTGCGGTACCAGGCAGGTGCTCGTCGTGGTAGCCTCGGGGTGCTCGCCCCCGGTTCAGCCACCAGCTGCGGAGCGGCAGGCCCCCTGGGCCCGCTGGATCGAGGAGCACCCATGGACGTCGTCGCGATCGATCGTGCAGACCAAGGCGATGCGCGCCGTCACCTGGTCGGCACACCACCGGACATGTCCGTCGGCGTCCGGCTGCGCATCGGCATGGTCAGCACCTACCCGCCGACCCTGTGCGGCCTGGCCACGTTCTCGGCGGCGTTGAGGTCCGCGTTGGTCGGCAATGGTCATCGCGTGGACATCATCCGCGTGGATGAAGGGGGCGGGGCCACCCCGGACGGGGCGGTGGGCGCGGTCCTGGCGCCGGGTTCGGCCGAATCGATGTCCGAGGCCCTCCGCGTGCTCGATGCGGCGGATGTCGCCATGGTGCAGCACGAGTTCGGCATCTACGGCGGACCCGACGGCGACGAGATCGTGGCGCTCGCCGGTAGCGTCTCGGCGCCGCTCGTCGTCGTGCTGCACACCGTGCCGGCGGAGCCGTCGGCTCACCAGGCTCAGATCCTCGCCGAGCTGACCCGACTCGCGCGCTGGACGGTGGTCATGAGTGGCGCCGCCCGCGACCGCCTCGTCGGGCTCCACCCCGGCATCGACCGTGACCGCCTGGTCACGATCCCCCACGGCGCCGCGGTCCCCGACGGAAGGGGCGTGCTCGAGACCACGTCGCCGGCGGGTCGCGGGTTGCTCACCTGGGGTCTCATCGGACCGGGCAAGGGCATCGAGCACGTCATCGATGCCATCGGCCTCCTGCGGGCAGAGGGACTCGATGTGCCGTACACCGTCGCCGGCGTGACGCACCCGAAGGTTCTCGCCCGCGACGGTGAGTCATACCGCGACGGGTTGCGGGCCCGGGCACGCGCCCGAGGGGTGTCGGACCTGGTCGCGTTCGACTCGTCCTACCGCACTCCTGAGGAGATGACGGACTTCGTCGCCTCCGCTGGCGTCGTCGTGCTGCCGTACGACTCGCGCGAGCAGGTCACGTCCGGGGTACTCGTCGACAGCATCGCCGCAGGACGCCCGGTGATCGCGACGGCGTTCCCCCACGCCGTGGAGATGCTGTCCGACGGAGCGGGGGTCGTCGTGCCTCATGCGAGCCCGCGACATCTCGCCGCCGCTGTGCGCGCCGTGATCGCCGACCCGTCCGCCCTGCGCTCGATGGCTCGGCGGTCGCGCCAGATCGCCCCGTCGTTGAGCTGGTCCGCGGTCGCGCAGAGCTACGCCGCGCTGTGCGCTCCGGCCCCGGGTCGTGAGGCAGGCACCGCCGCGTGATCACGCATCCGACGGAGTACCGGCTGGACCACCTGCAGCGCTTGAGCGACCGTCGCGGCATCCACGAGCACGCGTCCGGGACCGTGCCTCGGCAGGACTGCGGGTACTGCACGGACGACAACGCCCGGCTCCTGATCGTCGCCTCGCGGGCGGGCGCTGTCCACGGCGCCCGATCGCTCGCGCGCCTGGGGCTGGATTCGACCGTCGCGGCGCAGGCAGAGGACGGGCGGTTCCACAACCGCATGGCCCCCGACGGCGACCGCCGCTGGCTCGACGCCCCGGGCGTGGGCGACTGGTGGGGTCGCGCCGTATGGGGCCTCGGCGTCGCCGCTACCGCGAGCGACGACGCGGACGTCGCGGGCGCGGCCTGGGCGGCCGCCGGACGCAGCGCCGGCTGCCGCAGTCCGTGGCTGCGCTCGATGGCGTTCGCCACGCTGGGAATCGGGGAGCTGGTCATGGCGGGAGACCGACGCCCTGCGCTGACCCGGCTCCTGGAGGACTTCCTGGCGATGGTCCCCGCGTCCGGGGCCGGCGGATCGTGGGCGTGGCCGGAGGTGCGTCTGAGCTACGCGAACGCATCGGTCGCGGAGGCCGTCCTGCTGGCCGGCATCGCGCTCGAGCGGACGGAGTGGGTCGAACGCGGCCTGTCGCTCACCGACTGGCTCGTGCGGGAGCAGGTCCGGGACGGACGACTCTCGGTCGTCGGCACCGGGGGCCGCGACCCGGGAGACCAGGGCCCCCAGTTCGATCAGCAGCCGATCGAGGTGGCCGCACTGGCCGACGCCTGCCGCCGGGCGTGGGCAGCGACCGGTGAGGCACGCTGGATCGAGGACCTGGGACGCGCCGTGGCATGGTTCCACGGCGACAATGACATCGACGCTGTCATGTACGACCCGACCTCGTGCGGCGGGTTCGACGGGCTCACGCCGACGGGACCGAACACCAACCAGGGAGCGGAGTCGACGCTCGCGTTCTTGTCGACGATGCAGCGGGCTCACCCGTTCGCCGTGGCCGCTGTCGCGCGCTGACCCGCGCATCCGGGGACCCCGCCGCTACCTCACGCGGGGACCATCGAGTCGATCAGGCCGCTGAGCGACGCTGTCGCGAAGGCGATCCGCTGGTCTCCGACGCCGTACGGGACGACGAGCGTGTCCCGATGCGCGACCGCCCCGCAGGAGTACACGACGTTCGGCACGTATCCGTGCTGCCGGCCTGGGCCAGGGACGATGAGCGGCTCGCGGGATCGCCGCAGCACGTGCGTCGGCTCGTCCAGATCGAGCAGCAGGGCTCCGATGCTGTAGGTACGCATGGGCCCCACGCCGTGGGTGAGCACGAGCCAGCCCTGCTCCGTCTCGATCGGAGGCCCGCAGTTCCCGAGCTGGACCACCTCCCAGCTCTGCTGCGGCACCTGGAGCGTCTGGTGCGTGGGCCAGTGGCGCAGGTCGTCGGAGGTGGCGATGCCGTTCGTCTCCCGGTCGGCGCGGGTCAGGGCCATGAATCGGCCGTTCACCTTGCGGGGAAATATCGCCAGCCCCTTGCCCGAGGCTGCCGCTCCGACGACGGGCGAACTGGCGAAGGTCACGAAGTCCCGAGTCTCCAGGAGCTGGATCGACACGTGGGTGTGGTCGAACGCGGTGTACGTCGCGAGGAATGTGATCGAGCCGTCATCGTCGACGAAGCGGACGAGTCGCGCGTCCTCCATGCCCTGGGACTCGCACGGGGCGTGTGGCCACAGGACGCGTTCGGAGATATCGGTGTCCGACGGGAACTCCGCGACGTACGACGAGCGGGAGAGCTCGGTGATGTGGGACATCGTCCTGGCGTCGAAGCGGTGGATGGTCGGCGCCGAGGCCGCGTCGCGAAGTGCCTCCGCGAGGTCGGCGTCGTCGAACGTCGGGGGAAGCAGGGCGAGGAACCGGCTGACATGGGTGAAGTCGTCGCCGAGCGCGTCCATGCGCGCATGGAAGACACTGCGGTGGTGGAGGCCGGGCGTGCCCGTGACCGTCGTCGCGTAGGGGCTGGGCTCATCGAGGGAGACAACGCCGTCGGCCGTGATCGACCCGGTCCGGAAGCCGATGGTGGATCGGTGCCCCTCTCCGATCCCGCGGACGCTGATGACGAACCGAGCCGTGCCGTCGTCATCCTCGCCGACGACCGCCATGGACGGGTTGCAGATGGCGGCGGCCTCCACCGAGAACTCGTGCGTGAAGCAGGCACCGATCAGGGCCAGGCGCGCGGCGGACACCTCGAGATCGGGGTCGAGCAGCGTCACGACCCGTGCGGCGTGGTCGGCGAACAGGGCGGGCAGGTGACGGTGGCGTCCGTCAAAGCGGTGGACGACATCGGCCAGGGCCGCATCCACCTCCTCTTCCGGCAGGAGAGCGACGCGGTTGATGACGGCTGCCGCGCGAGATCCGCTCGGCCCGACCTCCTCCAGTCCCGGGACGAACAGCCGAGCCACCACGCGGTCGTCGTCCGGGCGGATCTCCAGTCCGGTGTCGACCAGTTCGGCGGTCATCGGCTGCTCCTCGGGTGGGCGGTCGCTGGATCGTCGGTCACCGTTCGTCGTCGGCCCGCTGGTCCTCCTCGACGACGTCGCCGTGCGGGGCGTCCCGATACGCGCTTTGCTGCTCGAGCTCCGACACGCGGTCCGGTGGGCCGGGCTGGGGTGACGGAGCGTCCACGTCCAGATCCGGGTCGACGTCCTTCGACCCGGACGGCGCAAGTCCGGAGCCGGGATCGCTAAGCGGGATCGACCCGACGCCGTGTGCGCGAAGCACGTCGGCGCTCATCGGCCCGTGGACGCCCGGGCACGACACCGGAGGGTCGCGGCGGGGGTCGACGAACAGGTGCGGGACACGTCCGCTGATGCTCATCACGCCCGCGTCGCGGCACAGGGGGCACTCGATCATCGAGTCGAACGCCTCGTCGAGGACAGTCATGCGCGCCCGCCGCTCAGCGCAGCGGCTGCGTGGAGGCGGGGTCCTCCGTCACGACCTCGGTCGTGCGGGTGCGGGACGAGAAGCCGCCCCAGCTCGACCAGAACACGAGGGACACCAGCAGACCGATGCCGCCGACGATCATCAGGATCACACCGGTCATCTGGAGGTCCCATCCGCTCACATCCGCCGTGACAGCGAACCGGAGAACCGCACCGACCGCGATCAGCACGAGGCTGAGAGTCACACCCATCGCTACCTCCTTGACGTTCTCGAGAGTCGTCGTTCGGCGTGCACGTACCCGCTGGCGAGATCGGCGACGCGTCCGTCACTGATTCCGGCTGAGGTCAGCGGCCGCCGGTGCGTCGGATGGCGGCATCGACGGACCGATCGGCGTCCGGATCCTGCGTGACGGGCTCCTGGGCCCAGGAGCGGTCGCCGTCGGAGTACGGCCCGTCGTCCGGCGAGGCCGTCGCAGCGTCGACCGGACCAACCAGCGGCCCGGTTCGCTGCGCGAGGTCCGCGCGCTGCTCGGCGCTGAGGAGCTCATCGGCCAGGTCGAGGATCGTGGACGCGTCGGATGCCACGTGCCGCCGGACCTCGGCGAGGTCGTCGGGCGTCAGCTCGGATCCCGACGCCCGCACGGCGTCGACGAGTTCGTGGATGCGGGCGTGGTCCTCCAAGGCCGCGTCGATGGCCTCGTCGCTGGAGTTCCCCGCGGTACGCATCGCGGGGAACAGGATCGTGTCCTCGACGACGCAGTGGTGGTCGAGCAGGTCGAACAGCCGATCGCGTGGGGCGGTATCCGCGACGTCCAAGGAGACCAGGGACACGATTTCGGCGAGGTCGGATCGAAGGAGGGCGACGATGTCCGGCATGGCCGACTCCGGTGGGGCCGCTGAGGACACGCACCTGGGCTGGCTCTGAACCCGGGCGGCCTCACCCCAAAACTAGCACTCGGACAGCCGACGGCGAACTGACTTGCCCTCGGTCCGGAGTTCTGGGAGGCTCGTGGCACCGGTTAGGAAGTAGCCGATCTCCCGCGTGAATGAGAGATCGCTGTGACGACCCTGATTCGGGACATCTCCCACGTGACGTCGGCCGCCGATGCTGTCGACGTGCGCAACGAGGACGAGTTCGCACGTGAGTACCTTCCGCTGGCGCGTGGCCATGCCGGTCGCTTCGCGGGCCGCGGCGCCGAGTACGACGACCTGGTCCAGGTCGCGAACCTGGCTCTGGTCAAGGCGATTCGACGGTACGACCCGAGTCGTGGCGCGTTCGCTCCCTTCGCGTCCGCGACGATCTCCGGGGAGCTGAAGAGGTATCTGCGCGACCTGTGCTGGGTGGTGAAGCCGCCCCGTCGGATCCAGGAGCTGCAAAGTCGCATCACCCGCGCTGTCGACGACGCCGCGCAGCAGGACGGGGCGCAGCCGCGACCGGAGGCGATCGCTCAGGCGGTCGACGCCTCCGTCGACGAGACGGTCGAGGCGCTACGCGCTCGCGGGTGCTTCACGCCCGCGTCGCTCGACCGGCCGTCCCCCACGACCGGGGCATGCCTGGGCGACTCCCTCGCGGACGGCGGCGACTCCTACGAGGAGATCGAGAGCCGCGTTCTGCTCGTGCAGATCTGCTCGGACCTCGGGGAGGAGGACCGTCGGCTCATCCAGCTGCGGTTCTACGAGGAGAAGTCGCAGCGCGAGATCGCCGCGGAGCTGGGCATCAGCCAGATGCAGGTGTGCCGCCGGCTCCGCGCGCTCATCGAGGATCTCCGCGAGCGGGCAGGCGAGCAGGACCTCGCCTCGTAGCCGACGGGGCCCGGCGGCGTCGTACGCCGCCGGGTCACCGGTCGGCGAGCACGTGGTCGGCGAGGCCGAGCGGCTGACTCTCCACGCGGATGCGGCGACGTCCGCCCGTGCTTATGCTCCGCTCGTGCCCGGGCCGACGCTGAGGATCGCCGGGGCCGACCGCCCGTTGGACGGCACGCTCGTCATGGGGGTCGTGAACGCCAGCCCGGAGTCCTTCTCGGACGCCGGCCGGTTCGCCGGTGCGGCCGAGCAGCGCGCGCAGTGCGCGGCCCTGGTGGACGCCGGCGCCGACATCGTGGACATCGGCGGCCAGTCCGCGATCACGAATCAGCCCGAGCTGGATGCCGCCGTGGAGATCGCCCGGGTGGTGCCGCTCGTGGAGTGGGTCCGCTCGACGCTGCCCGGCGTGCTGGTCAGCGTGGACACGTACAAGCCCGCGGTGGTGGAGGCGGCCCTGGAGGCGGGGGCGCACATCATCAACGACGTCAGCGGGCTCCGCTACCCGGCGGTCGCCGAGTCGTGCGCCCGCGCAGGAGCCGCGCTGGTCGTGATGCACACCGCCGCACCGCCGAAGGTCCGTCTGCAGGACCGCGACCTCTACGGGGACGTGGTGACCGACGTCGTCGCGTTCCTCCGCGAAAGAGTCGGACAGGCGACCGCGGTGGGTCTGCCGTGGGAGTCCGTCATCCTGGACCCGGGACCGGACTTCACCAAGACGCCGGCCCAGACCGTCGCACTCCTGCGTGGCCTCGACGCGGTCTGGGACCTCGGCCGGCCCGTGCTGCTCGCCCTGTCGCGCAAGGACTTCCTCGGAGCGATCACCGGCCGGTCGCCGCGTGGTCGCGACGCGGCGACGGCGGCGGCGATCGCCTGTCTCGCGACGCGCGCTGGGGGGGATCGTGCGGGTGCACGACGTCGCTGCAGCGGTCGACGTGATCGCGACGGTCCAGACGCTTCGTGGAGATCGTGAGCTCCCCGACGACTACCTGCTTCCAGAGGAGCTGCGTCATGAACCGCGTCGTGCGTGACTGGCTGCAGCGCAACACGTTCGACGCGCTCGACTGGCCGCTTTCCCGGGTCCTCGACCTCAAGGGGGAGACCAGCGTCGCGGTGGTGGTGCCTGCGCGCAACGAGGTGCGGACCATCGGCCACATCGTCCGCCGGGTGGCGACCGAGCTGCCGGGACTCGTGGACGAGCTCGTCGTGATGGACTCGCTGTCCGACGACGGCACCGCCGAGGCGGCGGCCGTCGCGGGAGCGCGTGTCCACGCCGTGGCGCGGGTCCGAGACGACCTGGGTGTCCACGCCGGCAAGGGCGAGGCGCTGTGGAAGTCCCTGTTCGTCACGAGGTCGGAGATCCTCGTGTTCCTCGACGGGGACCTCACCGACTGGGGGACGCACTTCGTCACCGGGCTGGTGGGACCGCTTCTCGCGAGGCCGGAGCTCGCGCTCGTCCGCGGGTTCTACGACCGCATCTCGACCGGCAGTGCGCCGACGTCCGGAGGTGGTCGCGTCACGGAGATCTTCGCCCGGCCGTGGTTGGCGCTCCACCGTCCGGAGCTGGCAGGCGTCGTGCAGCCTCTCGCCGGGGAGTGGAGCATCCGTCGACGCGCGTTCGAGCAGCTGTCGATCCCGCGCGGCTACGGGGTGGAGCTGTCCACCCTGCTCGACGTCCACTCCGAGCACGGCCTGGAGGCGCTGGGGCAGGTGGACCTCGGACGACGAGGGCACCGAAGCCAGGACCTGGCCGACCTCGGCGTGATGGCCGCGGAGCTCATGGTCGTGGCCGAACGGCGAAGCTCGACGCAGCAGGCGGACCATGCCCGAGCGAACGTCCCCGGCGGACCGCGGCTCGCGCACCGGCGTGCGGACGGTCGGTGGACGGAGGCCGAGGTCAGCACCGCGGAGCGACCCCCGGCGTCGGCGATCGCCGACTACCCGTCGGTGGGCTTCGCCGCGATAGCCGGCTGACCGGCAGGAGTCGGCGGGTCGGCTTCGCGGATCGTGACCTCGACCTCGAGGTTGACGGCTTGCGCCTCCCGGCGCGGATACGCGGCGTACGCGCGCCGGTCCGCGTCGGTGTCCGCCTCCGACCGCACGACGCTGCGAAGGCCGCGCGGCCACAGCCGCATCGCGAGGACGGTGTTGAGCTCGGCGCAGTAGAGCGTCACCTGCGCCAAGAGGAAGAACCAGAAGAGAAGTCCGACGACGACGGCGAAGGTGCCGTACTGCGACTGGGCACCCGAGATCCGGCTCGTGAGCAGTCCGGTCGCGAGCGACTGCATGACGGCCCAGGCGACCGCGGCGATCGCCGCGCCCGGCAGAACGGACCGCCACGAGACCGTCGCCACCGTGGCCTGACGGAACGCGGTCGCGATCACGGCCGTGTTCAGCAGCAGCACGACGCCCGTGGTCACGACGGACGTCGCCGGGCCGGCGACAGCCCGGACGGCGATGCCCTGCAGGACCGTGGTGAGAGGAAGCCCGACACCGACGAGGACGAGCAGGAGGACGCTCCGGGCCAGCCGCGGCAGCAGACCGGAGCGGCGCACCTTGGGTACCTCGTAGATCGTGTCCATCGCGGTCTGCATCGTGTTCGCGACGGCGAGCCCGCTCCACAGGCCGACGACGAGGCCGACGACCAGCGCGAGCCCGGAGACGTCGAGGGGCACGAACGTCACGCCGTCACCGCCGACGGACAGGAAGCTCCCGGCCGCCGTCCGGACGATCTCGTCGGCCAGTTCGGGGTATCCCGCGAGGACGCGCGACACGACGGTTGCCAGGACGATGAGGAGGGGGAACACCGACAAGAAGGCGTAGTACGAGACGAGGGAGGCGAGGGACGAGGCGTCGTCGTCTCCGAACTTCTTCACCACCGCTACCGCCACCGCGAGCGGAGGAAACCTCTGCTGGAGCCGGTCGAGTCTGTCGAGGGGGCGCGGCAGGGGCTCGCGTTGGTCCCCGGCCTCCGGTTCCTCCTCGTGGGCCGTGGTCATGTGACTCTCGTAGCGGCGTACTACTGCTGCGGATCCTCGGCCCGAAGCGGCTGCCCGCCGTCGCCACGCTCGACATGGTCGCTCTCGTCGGACCCTCGATCCCCCTCGTGGTCCGACCCTCGATCCCCCTCGTGGTCCGACCCTCGATCCCCCTCCTGGCGGCCCGGGCGGGTCTCGGGATCCTCGGTCGATGCGCCCACCGGACGCTCCTCGTCAGGGACGAGGTCGTCGGACAACGGCTGCCGCAGGGGTTCTGGCTGCTGGGTGCTCATGGTTCCTCCTCGCCTCAGGCCCCGCCGGACGCACCGGGGGCGATCCGGTCGGCGACCTCGTCGACCTTGGTGGCGACGTCGTCGCTGACGTCCTGAACGCGCGCACTGGCGGCGTGGGCGACGTCCCCGGCCGCCTGGGCCAGTCGTTGCCCGGCATCGCCGATCCCGTCCGCGCCCAGGAACGCGTCGGCCTGCGCGCGGAGCTTCTCGACCAGTTCCGGACCGCGTCCGGACCCCGCGAGATAGCCCGCAGCGAATCCCGCTGTCAGGACCAGTGCCGTGCGCATGCGAAGCATGGAGACCCCTTCCGTCGTCATCGCCGGGGACGTACCCGGGGGCGGCGGAGTTAAACCGCGACGCGGGTCGAGAGGGTCGCTAGCGCCGTGGACGTGCCGCGGTTATCGCCTGGCTCAACGCGTGCGCCTGGTGCAGCAGGAGCGTGCCGAGCTCACGTCGTCGGGGCGCGATCCGCTGCTCGATCCCGGTGAGGGTCAGCGCCCACCGCGCCGAGCCGTCGCCGTCGAAGACCGCCGCGCCCACGCCCCAGCTCCCCTCCACGAGCAGCCCGGGGTTGACGGCGTAGCCCTCGCGCTGGGTCTGGCGGATGCGCTCCCGGATTCGTGCCGTGTCGTGCGAGGCGCCGTAGCCCGTCGCGAGGTCGGCGCCTCCCAGGAACGCATCCATCTCGCTGCGAGGCAGGAACGCGAGGATGACCAACCCGGCCGACGCGACACCGAGGGGGAACCGGATGCCCTCGTACAGCACGTGCGACCGCACGGGGAAGCTGCCGTCCTCGCGGAGCAGGCACACGGTCTCGTTGCCGCGCCGGGCCGAGAAGAACGCACTCTCGCCCGTCGCGTCCGCCAGCGTCCGGACGATCGGCTGTGCCAGCGACGTGACGTCGTACCGCGGCGCTGCGGTCTGGCCCAACAGGTACAGCTCGGGACCGAGCAGCCAGCGCCCGGACGGGTCGCGGTCTACGAAGCCCTGGTCCTGCAGGGTCGTGAGGAGTCGGTGCGCGGTCGGTCGGGCGAGCCCGGTCGCCCGGGCGAGCTCGGAGGTCGTGGTTCCCGTCGGTTCTCCCGCGGCGACTGCGCGCAGCAGCGCGCTGATCCGACCGGCGACGTCCACGGGTGTGTTCATTCAGTGGACGCTACCCCCGGGCCGTTTCCGACCGGCGAGCAGTCGCCGCCGGACTCCGTGCCACGTGTTGACGGGTCGCGGACCGCTCACCTTGAATCCGGCTGTGGACAAGGTGATTCAGCATGCCGCCGACGCGATCGGCGACATCCCGAGCGGGTCGACCATCGCCGTCGGAGGCTTCGGTCTCTGCGGCATCCCGTCGGTCCTGATCGCGGCACTGCTCGACAGCGGAGCGGACGACCTCGAGGTCGTGTCCAACAACTGCGGAGTCGACGACTGGGGTCTGGGGCTGCTGCTGAACGCCAAGCGCATCCGGCGGATGGTGTCGTCCTACGTGGGGGAGAACCGGGAGTTCGCCCGGCAGTACCTCGCCGGTGAGCTCGAGGTGGAGCTGACGCCGCAGGGCACGCTCGCCGAGCGCATGCGCGCGGGCGGCTCGGGCATCGCGGCGTTCTTCACCCGGACCGGCGTCGGCACCCAGGTCGCGACCGGCGGGCTTCCGTGGCGGTACGACGCCGAGGGCGGCGTGGCGGTCGCGTCCCCGGCCAAGGAGACGCGGGAGTTCCGGGGCCACGACTACGTCCTCGAGGAGGGGATCGTCGCGGACTTCGGACTCGTGCGGGCGTGGAAGGGCGACCGGCACGGGAACCTCGTGTTCCGCGACTCTGCGCGCAACTTCAACCCGCTCGCCGCGATGTGCGGCCGTCTCACCATCGCCGAGGTCGAGGTGCTCGTCGAGCCGGGTGAGCTCGACCCCAACGAGGTCCACACCCCCGGGGTGTTCGTCCAGCGGGTCGTCCCGCTGACGGCCGAGCAGGCCGCGGAGAAGCGCATCGAGAAGCGCACGACGACCTCGACGATCGGCGGAGGTGCCCAGTGAGCTGGAACCGGGAGCAGATGGCGACGCGGGCGGCGGCCGAGCTGGCCGACGGCTCGTACGTGAACCTGGGCATCGGCCTGCCGACCCTCGTGCCGAACTACGTCGCGGACGGCGTCGAGCTCGTGCTCCAGAGCGAGAACGGCATCCTCGGCGTGGGCCCCTACCCGGACGACGACGATGTCGACCCGGATCTCATCAACGCCGGGAAGGAGACCGTCACCGTCCGGGACGGAGCCTCGTTCTTCGACTCGGCCACCAGCTTCGGCATGATCCGCAGCGGCAAGATCGACGCCGCCATCCTCGGGGCCATGCAGGTGTCCGCCACCGGTGACATCGCGAACTGGATGATCCCCGGGAAGATGGTCAAGGGCATGGGGGGAGCGATGGACCTGGTCCATGGAGCCCGCCGCGTCATCGTCCTGATGGAGCACGTCGCGAAGGACGGCTCGTACAAGATCGTCGACGAGTGCTCGCTTCCGTTGACAGGCCAGGCCGTCGTCCACCGCATCATCACCGACCTGGCCGTCATCGACGTGACCAGCGACGGGCTGCGCCTGGTCGAGCTGGCTCCGGGCGTCGGACTGGACGAGGTGCGCGAGAAGACCGAGCCCCAGCTCCTCACCGACTGACGGGGCGCGATCGCCTCGGCCGCGTCCCGGTCGCCGCGAGCGCTGCGAGGGCGAGCGCGGCGCCGACCGCGAACGACAGGCGGCTCCCCGAGATGACTGCGTCGGACGGTGCCGTGGCGAGGCTGCTCGTCGCGGCCCCGGCCGCGAGCAGCGCGCCCATCACGGAGGCGCCGAGGATCAGTCCCACGTTTCGGGAGAGCGTCAGAAGAGCTCCGGCCAGGCCCTGCTGTGCCGCGTCGACGCCCGTCATCATCGCCGTGTTGTTCGCGGCCTGGAACACCTGGTATCCCGGGGTCAGGATGACGATCGCGCAGAGGTAGCCGGCGACGTGGGCCCATGCCAACGCGAGGACTGTCGTGCCCGCGAACACGAGGGCGAGCCCGCAGACCAGGACGGTCGGGGAGCCGAACCGGTCGACCAGGCGTCCGGACGGCGCCCCGGTGACCATCGAGATGAGCGGTCCGACAGCCATGACCGCACCGGCCGCCGCGATCGGCAGACCCAGCCCCCGCGTGAGGTAGAACGGCGCGACGATCAGTGTCGTCATCATGATCGTGGCGACGAGGAGGTTCGCCGTCAGCGCCCCGGCGCGAGCCCGGTCCCGCAGCAGTCGAAGCTCGATCACCGGATGCGCGGACCGTCGCTCGATGACGACGAGACCGAACAGGCACGCGGCGGCCATTCCCCCGAGAGGGACCACCGCGTCACGGTGAGTGGCCGTGGTCGCCGCGAGAGCGAACAGCACGAGAGTCGCGGTGAGCAGGAGAACTCCCATCGGATCCAGGCCCGAGCCCGCCGACGTCCTCGACGGGACCGATGCCGGGAGCGCCCGGGCGAGCAGCAGCGTCGCGGCGGCGCCGACCGCGAGCGCGACGAAGGCGGCACGCCAGCCCGGCCCTTGGACCAGGAGGCCGCCTATCGACGGTCCCGCCGCCGTCCCGACCGCCGAGGCGGAGCCCAGCAGGCCCATCGCGCTCCCGACGCGGTCGGGCGGGACGGACTCTCGTACCAGCGCGACGGTCAACGCGAGCATCGCGGCTCCGCCGGCCCCCTGCACGACGCGTCCCGCGACCAGCGCCCACAACGACGGCGCGACGGCGCACGCGGCGGACCCCGCGGCGAACGTCGCGATACCTCCGGTCAGCACGGCCCGTCGCCCGAACCGGTCTCCCGCACGACCCGCAGGAACCACGA
>OFJB01000583.1_pt1 | contig 17210 bp, 17 predicted proteins | sample 1775081 | NCBI WGS metagenome assembly OFJB01 (sample SAMN08195771, study PRJEB24354) | sludge metagenome | isolation source: initial sludge from phenol fed wastewater aerobic bioreactor | place: India: Nagpur | collected 2016-06-05 | reverse complement strand
GGCAGCGTCACGGCGCTCGCGAGGCGGGCGATCACCGCGCTCGGGGCGATCGCCGCGCTCGCCGGCGCGGCGGCTGCCGTCGCGCGACCTGCGGGAGTCGCCGTTGGCGGTGCCACGCTCGCTGGCTTCAGCGGCTGCGGCCTGGCCCTCGCGCGGCTCGCCGCGGCCTTCGCCGCTGCGTCCGCCACGGCCTCGGCCGCCACGGCGGCCACCGCGTTCACCGCGGGCTTCGCGCTTGTCGTCGGCGGCCGGTGCGGCGGCAACGGCTGGCGCGGGACCGGCCGTGGCTTGCGGCGCCGGCGTGGTGCCGAACAAGCCCTTGAGCCAGCCCATCAGGCCACCGACGGGGGCCGATGCCTGGGGCGCGGCCGGGACCGGCGCCGCGACCACCGGGGCGCGTGCCGGCGTGGGAGCCGGGGCCGGCGGCGGGGGCATGGGGGCATCGCGCAGCACGCCCTTGATGACGGGCTGCTGGCGGTTGGTGGGCTCCTGGCTGCGGCGCGTGACGTGGGTCGGGTCCTCGAACTCCTCGGCCAGCTTGTAGCTGCTGTCGATGTCGTCCAGGCGCGGGTCGTCGTGCTTGAGGCGCTCGAGCTTGTAGTGCGGCGTCTCCAGCGACTTGTTGGGCACCAGGGTGACGTTGACGCGCTGCTTGAGCTCGATCTTGGCGATCTCGGGGCGCTTTTCGTTCAGCAGGAAGCTGGCCACCTCCACCGGCACCTGCACGTGCACGGCGGCGGTGTTGTCCTTCATGGACTCTTCCTGGATGATGCGCAGGATCTGCAGCGCGCTGGACTCGGTGTCGCGCACGTGGCCCGAGCCGCCGCAGCGCGGGCAGGGGATGGAGGCGCCTTCGCTCAGCGCGGGCTTCAGGCGCTGGCGGCTCATCTCCAGCAGGCCGAACTTGCTGATGGAGCCGAATTGCACGCGCGCGCGGTCCTGGCGCAGCGCGTCGCGCAGGCGGTTTTCGACCTCGCGGCGGTTCTTGCTCTCCTCCATGTCGATGAAGTCGATCACGATCAGCCCGCCCAGGTCGCGCAGGCGCATCTGGCGCGCCACCTCGTCGGCGGCCTCCAGGTTGGTGCGGGTGGCGGTTTCCTCGATGTCGCCGCCCTTGATGGCGCGCGCCGAGTTCACGTCCACGCTGACCAGCGCCTCGGTGTGGTCGATGACGATGGCGCCGCCCGAGGGCAGGGTGACGGTGCGCGCGTAGGCGGACTCGATCTGGTGCTCGATCTGGAAGCGCGAGAACAGCGGCGCGTTGTCGCGGTAGCGCTTGACGCGGTGCGCCTGGTCGGGCATCACGTGCGCCATGAACTGGTGCGCCTGCTCGAAGATGTCGTCGGTGTCGATCAGGATGTCGCCGACGTCGCTGTTGAAGTAGTCGCGGATGGCGCGGATGACGAGGTTGCTTTCCTGGTAGATCAGGAAGGCGCCCTTGCCGGCCTTGGCGGCGCCGTCGATGGCGTCCCACAGCTTGAGCAGGTAGTTCAGGTCCCACTGCAGCTCGGGCGCGCTGCGGCCGATGCCGGCGGTGCGCGCGATGATGCTGGCGCCCTTGGGGTATTCCAGCTGGTCCATCGCCTCCTTCAGCTCGGCGCGGTCCTCGCCCTCGATGCGGCGGCTGACCCCGCCGCCGCGTGGGTTGTTGGGCATCAGCACCACGTAGCGGCCGGCCAGGCTGACGAAGGTGGTCAACGCCGCGCCCTTGTTGCCGCGCTCTTCCTTCTCGACCTGGACCAGCAACTCCTGGCCTTCCTTGATGGCCTCGTTGATGCGCGCCTGGCTGACCGAGACGCCCTCGGCGAAGTACTGTTTGGAAATTTCCTTGAACGGCAGGAAGCCGTGGCGCTCCTCGCCGTAGTCGACGAAGCAGGCCTCCAGGCTGGGCTCGACGCGCGTGACGACGGCCTTGTAGATGTTGCCCTTGCGCTGCTCGCGCCCCTCGATCTCGATCTCGTAGTCCAGCAGCTTCTGGCCGTCCACGATCGCCAGGCGGCGCTCCTCGGCCTGCGTGGCGTTGATCAGCATCCGTTTCATGATGCGTATTCCTTTGCGTCAATAGCAATGCACAGCCCCACGATGGAGGCACTTGACGCCGGGACGACGCGCTGAAACGAAAACGAAACGGGAAGCCGTGCGCAATCAGGCCACGGCAGGCGCCGGGCTGAGGACGGCATGGGCCGTGGGTGGCGCTGGCAGGCCCGCGCAGACCTCGCACGCGCGCGCGGGCTCGGCCATGGGGGCCGGCTGCTGCACGGGACAAACGCCGTGACGTGCCGATGCCGACTGCGGCAGCACCGGCCGCAGCCAGTGCCAGCAAATCGTGATCAGGGCCATCAACACGTTGAGATCTCGCTGGGATGCAAACCCGCGGTGGCTTGTGCTGCCACCGCCGGTCCGGGGGTGTTTCGTCGTCAGGGTTTCATCGCTTCGGCCTTGTCAGCACTGCTTGAGGCCGGGCCGTCGGGTTGCGAAGGCCGGGCGCTGGTCGGTGCGGACACGGCGTCAAACGTTTACTGGCCCGGTGGCGGAAAGCGGGTGGATTTAGACTTGCCGCTTGCGGGAAGTCGCATGTCCATCAATGCCGCCAATGAACACGACCGGGTGCCAGTGAAACCGATTATAAAGGCCAAGGCCCCCTTGCCGCGCCCGGCCGAAGCGCCTGCCGTGCTGCATCTGACGGTGGACGAGGAAAGCGCTGGCCAGCGGCTGGACAATTTTCTCATCCGCCACCTCAAGGGCGTGCCCAAGACCCACGTCTATCGCATCATCCGCTCGGGCGAAGTGCGCGTGAACAAGGGGCGCGCCGCGGCCGACACGCGCCTGCAAGCGGGCGACGGAGTGCGCGTACCCCCGGTGCGCCAGTCGGCGCGCCCCGAGGCGGCCGCGGCAGCGCCGGCGCGCGAGTTTCCGGTGCTGCTGGACGACGACTGGCTGCTGGCCATCGACAAACCCGCCGGCGTGGCGGTGCACGGCGGCTCGGGCGTGAGCTATGGCGTCATCGAACAATTGCGCCGCGCCCGGCCCCAGGCCCGCCTGCTGGAGCTGGTGCACCGGCTGGACCGCGAGACCAGCGGCGTGCTGCTGGTGGCCAAGAAGCGCAGCGCGCTCAAGGCCCTGCAGGAGCAGTTTCGCGCCCGATCCACCGGCAAGACCTATCTGGCCGTGGTGCGCGGCGACTGGCCCGAGCGGCTGAAGGTGATCGACGCGCCGCTGCACAAGTACCTGCAGGACGATGGCGAGCGGCGCGTGCGGACCGTGGCGGCTGACCACCCCGACGCCATGCGTGCCGTCACGCTGGTGCGGGTGCGCGAGCGCGCCGGCGGCTACAGCCTGCTGGAAGTCACGATCAAGACCGGGCGCACGCACCAGATCCGTGTGCACTTGGCCGCGCAGGGCCACCCGATCGCCGGCGACGACAAATATGGCGACTTTGCGCACAACCGGCAGTTGCACAAACAGGGGCTCAAACGCATGTTCCTGCACGCCTGGCGGTTACAGTTCGAGCATCCGGCCAGCGGCGAACGCATCGAGCTGCTGGCGCCGCTGCCAGCCGATCTGCCCTGGCCCCTGCCTGCACCCAAAGTTTCATGAATCGCCCCCGCCAGTTCGACCTGATCTGCTTTGATTGGGACGGCACCCTGTTCGACTCCACCGCCATCATCACCCGCTGCATCCAGCAGGCGGTGGTGGACGTGGGCGGTGCGCGGCCCAGCGACGAAGCCGCCTCGCATGTGATCGGCATGGCCCTGATTCCGGCGCTCGCCATGGCCGCGCCCGACGTGCCACCCGAGAAGTACTCCGCCTTGGGCGAGCGCTATCGCCATCACTACCTGCGCCACCAGCGCGACATCAGCCTGTTTGACGGCGTGTTGCCGCTGCTGGCCGCCCTGCGCGAGCGCCACCACTGGCTGGCCGTGGCCACCGGCAAGAGCCGCCGCGGCCTGGACGAGGTGCTGGCCTCGCGCCAGCTGCGCGGCGTGTTCGACGGCTCGCGCACCGCCGACGAGACGGCCGGCAAGCCCGACCCGCGCATGCTGCTGGAGCTGATGCGTCAGTTTGGCGCCGAGCCCGAGCGCACGCTGATGATCGGCGACACCACGCACGACCTGCAGATGGCGGCCAACGCCGGCTGCGCCAGCCTGGGCGTGAGCTACGGCGCGCACCCGGCCGAGGAGCTGACGGCGGCGCTGCAGCCGCGCTTTCTGGCCCATTCGGTGACCGAGCTGCAGCGCTGGCTGGCCGAGCACGCCTGACGCGATCCGCATGACCGGCCTTGCCCCCACGCCCATGCCCACCGACACCCCCATCGAGTTGTGCGCCTCCGTCGAGTTGAGCGAAGGCGGCCTGGCCGTGCCCTTCGACGTGATCTACGAGGGCGAGTCCTGCCGTGCCTTTGCCATCCGCTTCGAGGGGCGCGTGCACGCCTACCTGAACCGCTGCACGCACGTGGCGATGGAGCTGGACTGGCAGCCCAACCGCTTCTTCGACGACAGCGGCCAGTGGCTGCTGTGCGCCTCGCATGGTGCGGTGTACGCACCCGACACGGGCGAAGGCGTGGCCGGACCCTGCCAGGGCGGCCTGGTCAAGATCGAGCTGGTCGAGGCCGATGGCGCCGTGTCGTGGCAGCCCACCGAGCGGCTGCAACCGGTGGTGTTCTGAGTACTGCCGAGTACCGTTTTATCAATCAATTTGGCCTATTGGCCGCACTGCATCTGCGCAAACAGCTATGGAAAACGAAGTAACCATCGACGCCAAGACGATTCATTGGGAACGCGCGGCCATTGAGAAGCTGCTGCTGGCCGACGTGCGCGAACGCCGCGCGGCGCGGCGCTGGCGCATGATCAAGAGCCTGCTGTGGATGCTGCTGTTCGGTGTCCTGATCTGGCTGCTGGCGCGTGACCAGTGGACGAATGCCAGCGCGCCCAGCGGGCCGCACACGGCACTGGTGACGATTCGCGGCGAGATCGCCGACCGCAGCGAGGCCAGCGCCGAGTTCGTGCTGCCGGCCATGCGCAGCGCGCTGGAGGATTCGGGCACCAAGGCCCTGGTGCTGCTCATCAACTCGCCCGGCGGCAGCCCGGTGCAGGCCGGCCTCATCAGCGACGAAATCCGCCGCCTGCGCAAGAAGTACGACAAGCCGATCTACGCCGTGGTGGAAGAAACCTGCGCCTCGGCGGCCTACTACATCGCCTCGGCCGCCGACAACATCTACGTCAACAAGGCCAGCATCGTCGGCAGCATCGGCGTGCTGATGGACGGCTTCGGTTTTGTCGATGCCATGCACAAGCTGGGCGTGGAGCGGCGGCTGCTGACGGCCGGCGAGAACAAGGGCTTTCTCGATCCCTTCAGTCCGCAGAGCGAGGCGCAAAAGCAGTTTGCCCAGGTCATGCTGGACCAGATTCACCAGCAGTTCATCGCCGCCGTCAAGGCGGGCCGTGGCGAGCGCCTGAAGGCCTCGCCCGAGACCTTCAGCGGCCTGTTCTGGACCGGTGAGCAGGCCGTCGGCATGGGCCTGGCCGATGCCTATGGCAGCCTCGACTCGGTGGCGCGCGACGTGGTCAAGGCCGACAAGCTGGTGGACTACACCAACAAGGAAAACCTGGCCGAACGCGTGGCCAAGCGCTTTGGCGCGGCCGTGGGCCAGGGCGCGGTGGCGGCGCTGCGCGTGCTGCCGGCGCTGCGCTGAAGTTCAGGCTTCGGCCGCGCGGATCGGCGGCAGGTCGGCCACGTCGAAGCCTTCGGGCGCCAGCCCCTGGGCGTGGCGCTCGGCCATGTGCTCGAACGCGCGCTCCAGGTGCCGCGTGAAGCGCCGGGTGTCGAACAGGGGCGCCGTCGGGATGTGCGCGGCAAGCCGTTGGCGCACGGCGCGCAGGGTTTCGGGCTCGGTGGCCAGGCGCAGGGCCAGCGCTTCGTAGTCGTCGGCGGTGTGCGTGATGAGCTCGGGCAGGCCGACGGCGTCGAGCAGGCTGGCGGCCATGCGGCCGGCAAAGGTGTGGCCGGCCTGGGTCAGCACCGGCAGGCCGGCCCACAGCGCGTCGCTGGCGGTGGTGCCGCCGTTGAAGGGCAGGGTGTCCAGGAACAGGTCGGCCTGGCGGTACTGCGCCAGGTACTGCGCGTAGGGCCGCCGCTCGGCAAACACCAGGCGCTCGGGTGCCACGCCGCGCGCCTGCGCCTCGGCACGCAGGTTCGCGCGTGCGGCCTCGCTGTCGCCCAGCAGCCACAGCACGGCTTGTGGCACGCGCTGCAGCAGGCGCACCCAGCGGTCGAAGACGGTGGGATTGATCTTGTAGCTGTTGTTCAGGCAGCAGAACACGAAGGCCTGCTCCGGCAGGCCCAGCTCGGCGCGCGTGGGCGTGTCGGGCGCGATGGCGCGCCGGTCGTCGTTGGCCTGGAACGAGTCGGGCAGGCGCACGATGCGCTCGGAAAAAGCCTGCGCCTGATCGGCTGGCGTGACCCAGCGGTCGCCGATGATGTAGTCCACCTCGGCCATGCCGCTGGTGCCGGGGTAGCCCAGGTACTGCACCTGGATGGGCGCGGGGCGCCGGGCCAGGATGCCGGGGCGGCAGTGGGTGGTCAGGCCATTGAGGTCCACCAGGATGTCGATCTGGTGCTGAACAATCAGGCGCGCCGCCTGGTCGTCGCCCAGGGCGTGGATATCGATGAAGTGATCGAATGCGGCTTGCACGCGCTGGCGCTCGGGGGACTCATCGGGCTGCGGGAAGGTGGAGAACGCGAAGGTTTCGAAGCGACGGTGGTCGTGAGCCTCGAATACACCGGCCATCAGGTAGCTGACGGCGTGCCCACGCAAATCGGACGACAGGTAGGCCAGGCGCAGGCGTCGACCTGCATGACCTCGGTGAGCGGGCGCGGCGGTTGCCCGCAGTCCCAGGGCCTCGGCTGCGGCATAGGCCCGGTTGGATCGCAGCAGGTCGTCGGCGCTGGCGTCCGGGTGGGCCAGGGTGGACATCGTGACAGAGCTCGCCGCGCCGGATCGCAGCAGCTGCAAGACGTCGGTGAGAAGTTCGGGCAGGCCGGACCAGTGCGCAGTCTTCAGCATGGCGTCGACCAGCCACAGGGTGATGCGCGCGTTGGCTGGGTCCAGGGCGTGCGCCTTTTGCAGTGGCGCCAGCGCGGCGGCCGGTCCATTGACTTGGGCGAGGGATTGGGCAAGTCCCAACAGGATTGGAGGCGAGTCGGGGGCCAGTCGTGCCGCCTGCTTGAATCGCTCGAGTGCCAAGTCCGGGCGGCCCAGCTGTTGCAGCACACTGCCAAACTTGGCCCAGCCGTCGGCGTCTTTCGCGTCCAGCGCCACCACCTTCTCGTAGCAGGCCAGAGCGTCGGGCGCGCGCCGTGCTTTCCCCAGCGCCTCGCCCAGCGCCAGCCAGGACCGGGGCTGGCGAGGATCGGCATCGGTGGCGCGCTCAAAGCTTGCGATGGCTTCGTCCAGCCGCTGCAGCGCGAGCAGGGCATGGCCGCGATTGAGCCAGGCGTGGGCATGCCTGGGCGACAGGCGCACTGCCTGGCTGAAACTGGCCAGTGCGGCCTCGTGCTGCTGCAGGGCGTGCAGCGTATTGCCGCGGTCGTACCAGATGTTGGCGTTGCCGGGTTCGATCGCCAGCGCCTGGTCAAACCAGGCGATGGCGTCCTGAGCTTGGCCGGCTTTCGAGCAGGCGGTACCCAGCAAGCACAGAACCTGCGTGTTGCGGGGATGGAGTGCGAGCGCTTGGCGCAGCGGATGCAAGGCGTCGGCAGGCCGGTCGCCGACGATCTGGGCCATGCCCAGCAGTTGCCACGCCTGCGCATGACCGGGTTGCGATTGAACGATTTGCTGACACAGTGGCTGTGCCAGTGCGGCCTGACCGGCGTTGAACAACTCGACTGCGCGGGCGAACCGATCGGCCGTGCTGATGCTCGCCCGTGGCGAGGCTGTGTGATGCGGCAATTTCTTTGACATGGTGAGGCTTTGCCGCGCTCCCGCGGGGTGGGGCGTCAGGGTCGCGGCGTTCGATGTTCATCGGCCGATGGCATACACGGCCGGCAGGGCGAGTGCTGGGTGTGGGGGAGGCGCGCGACGCCATTCCTCCACGCTCTGACTGGCGCAGTGTGCCTGCGCCAGTGTCAGGCCCTGGCACACGGCCAGACGGGTGGTGGGCTGCAAGGCTTGCAGCAGCGCCTGCAGCAGCGCGGCGTTGCGGTAGGGAGTCTCGATGAACAGCTGGGTCTGGCCGCTCATGCGCGCGGTGGCTTCCAGCTCGCGCAGGCGCTGGGTGCGCGCCGCGGCGTCTTGCGGCACGTAGCCGACGAAGGCAAAGCTCTGGCCGTTAAGCCCACTGGCGGCCAGGGCCAGCAGGAGGGACACGGGACCCACCAACGGCACCACGGAAATGCCCAACGCATGCGCGGCACGCACCACCGAGCTGCCGGGGTCGGCCACGGCGGGCATGCCGGCTTCGCTGATCAGTCCGATGTCCTGGCCTTGCAGCGCGGCGGCCAGCAAGGGGCGGGCATCGGGCGGCGCACTGTGGCGGTCGTGGTCGCCCTTCTTGTGCACCACGCGCGGCAGCTCGGTGATGGCCTGCATCTGCAGCGGCTGCGCCAGCGGCACCAGGGCATCGACGCGCTTGAGAAAGGCACGCGTGGACTTGGCGTTCTCGCTGACCCAGTGCGTCAGGCGCGCGGCCACCTGCAGCGTGCCCAGGGGCAGCACGTCGGAAATGGGGGCTTGCTCAGCACAGCCGTGATCCAGCGGGGTTGGGACGAGGTAGAGCCGGCCCCGGGACTCGGCGGTGCTCACTGGACGCCCCTCCGTGCTGCGCACTGCGGGATTCGCGCTTGGGGGCGGCCCGGCGCGCTCATGGCAGCACCCGGCCGGCAGCGCGCAGCAGGCGTGCGGTGCGGATCAGCGGCAGGCCGACCAGGGCCGAGGGGTCGTCGCTGTGGATGGCCTCCAGCAGCGCGATGCCCAGTCCTTCGCTCCTGGCGCTGCCGGCGCAGTCGTAGGGCTGCTCGGCGCGCAGGTAGCGCTCGATCTCGCCGTCGTTCAAGGGCCGAAAGCGCACTTCCACGGCAGCCAGGTCGCTTTGTTCGAATCCGCTGGCCTGGCACACCACGCTGAGCGCGGTTTGAAAGACGACGGTCTGCCCGCTCATGGCGCGCAGCTGGGTCACGGCACGCTCGTGCGTGCCGGGCTTGCCCAGGGGCTGGCCGGACAGGTCGGCCACCTGGTCGGAGCCGATGACGATGGCTTGCGGAAAGCGCGCCGCCACGTCGCGGGCCTTGGCCAGCGCCAGCCGTCGGGCCAGGGCGGGCGGCGCTTCGCCCGCGAGCGGGGTTTCGTCCACGTTGGGCGCTGCCACCTCGAAGGGCAGGCCCAGCCGGGCCAGCAGCTCGCGCCGGTAGCGCGAGGTGGAGCCCAGGATCAGGGGGCGGTCGGCGGCGGACGAGGCGAAAGCAGCGGTCATGCGGGCGATTCTCTTACACTGCCCGCATGAATTCCGCGTTTCAGCCCCAGCGCCTGGATGTGGCGGCCTTTGCCCACGCCAAGGCCCGTTTGTCGGCGCATGATTTGCTACAACAATATGAGCGACTGATCCAGGAAGTCAGAGCGCCAGAGTCCGATTTGACCATTGAATGGCACGTGCAGGGCGAGCAACGCAGCGCCGCCGATGGCGTGGCGCGGCCGGCCCTGCATGTGCAGGCCCAGGCCCGCTTGCCGCTGACCTGCCAGCGCTGCATGGGCGAGGTGCGGGTGGAGGTCCAAGTCGATCGACATGTGCTGTTTGCTGCCGACGAGGACAGCGCCGCGGCGCTGGACGACGTGTCCGAGGACGACGTGCTGGCGCTGGTGCCCGATCTCGATCTGCGGGCGCTGATCGAGGACGAGCTGCTCATGGCCTTGCCCCTGGTGCCACGCCATGCGGTGTGCCCGCAGCCGGTCAAGCTGTCGGCGCAGGACGCCGACTTCGACGCGGCGCAGGAAGAACGGCAGCATCCGTTTGCTGCGCTGGCGGCGCTCAAGGACGGCAAGGCGCACTGAGAAGGCCGGTGCGGCCCGTGATGGGCCGGGGTTGGCTCCCGCGGCCAGCACCACCTGCACCGCCAGCTACAGCGTGGTGCAGGCCGACCTGGGCGCAGCCAGCATCATCAGCACGGTGGTGGCCAGCGGCACCTGGGGAACGAGCAACACGCCCGTGCAGTCGCCGCCGGCCAGCGTCACGGTGCGACCCCGGCAAACCGGCGTGGCGCCGGCCCCGACGCTGGGTTCTTGGGGCCTGGCGGTGACGGCGCTGCTGCTGGCTGACGTCGGTGTGTTCATGCTGCGCCGCCGGCATGGTTGACCGAGTGGGCCTGCGCAGCATCCGGCAGGCCGGATGCGGAGGGTGCCGGGCCTATTTGGTGCCGAAGATGCGGTCGCCCGCGTCGCCCAGGCCCGGCAGGATGTAGCCGTGCTCGTTGAGCTGGCGGTCGATGGCGGCGGTGTAGATCGGCACCTCGGGGTGAGCGGCCTGCATGGCGGCAATGCCTTCGGGCGCGGCCAGCAGGCACAGGAACTTGATGGAACGCGGCGTGCAGGCCTTGATGCGCTCGATGGCCGCCACCGCCGAGTGGCCGGTGGCCAGCATCGGGTCCACCACCACGACGTCGCGCTCGGCCATGTCGGCGGGCATCTTGAAGTAGTACTCCACCGCCTGCAGCGTGGCCGGATCGCGGTACAGGCCCACGGTGCCCACGCGGGCGTTGGGCACCACGCGCAGCAGGCCGTCGAGCATGCCGTTGCCGGCGCGCAGGATCGAGGCGAACACCAGCTTCTTGCCGTCGATCATGGGGCTCTGCATTTTTTCGAGCGGCGTTTCGATCTCCACCAGGTGCGTCGGCATGTCGCGCGTCACCTCGTAGGCCATCAGCATCGCCAGTTCGCCCAGCAGGGTGCGAAAGCTGGTGCTGCTGGCCTGCCTGTTGCGCATCAGCGTGAGCTTGTGCTGCACCAGGGGGTGGGTGATGTGGTGAACCTGAGGTAGGGGGTATGCCGGCATGGCGGCGATTTTATGCAGCCTGAGCAGGTGCCTCAGTGCAGACGCAGCCAGTGGTCCAGCGACAGCCGCCCGCCGCCCGAGCGCATCAGATAGAGCAGCGCGGCGGCCCAGGTCAGGTGCGTTGGCCAGGCGTCGGGGTAGACGAAGATTTCGATCACCCCAGTCATGACCAGCAGCGCCAGGGCCGACATGCGCGTGAGCAGGCCCGCCACCAGCAGCAGCGGAAACAGGTGCTCGGCATAGGCCGCCGCGTGGGCCGCCAGTGCCGGGTCCACCAGGGGCAGCCGATACTCGTGGGTGAACAGATCGATCGCGCTGGCGCTGACGTGCAGGCCGTGGTCCACCTTGGTCTGGCCCGACAACCAAAACGTCGCGCCCATGCCCAGGCGCGCGGCCAGGGCGATGAACTCGGCGGGAAGAAGCGCGTTCGCACGTGTCCACACGGTGTTGTAGGTTCGAGCCAGGGTGCTCATGGGGGTGCTCCAGGGGGTGATGTGTCCCAGGTCAGGCGGCCAGCGCGCCAGCCATCGTCAGTTCAGCCAGCAGGGTGCTGGGGTTGGCTTCGGGGTCGACCTGCAGGGCCCGATCCAACGCGTTGGGCAGGGGCAGGGCAGCGGCGCAGGCGTCCAGCAAGGCGCAGGCGGCCCGCCCGGCGGCTTGCCAGTGCACCGCCGCGTGGGGACGGGTGAGCAGCACGCCTTCGCCGCGCCAGCGCAGGTCTTTGCCCGGGTCTTTGCCTGCGCGGGTGCGCGACCACAGCGTCCAGACCGGCGCCTCGTCCGCCCACAGCCAGCGCGCGGCGGGATGCGGGCGCAGCCTGAGCGTGGCGAGCGTCTGGCCTTGCAAGAGGTCTTGTGCGCAGAGGGTGGGTGCGTCGGCGGCGACGTGACACTCGCTCCACAGGCGGTCCAGCCGCGCCACGGCGGGCAGGTAGGCCAGCGCCCGCGCAGGCTCGAAGACGGCCAGGAAGTCCGCGAATCGATCGCCATAGAGCAACAAGGGGCCGTCGCTGGGCGGCCACTGATGCACGTACTCGAGCGCCGCGCCGCAGAACCAATCGGCGCCCACCAGCGTGACGACGCTGGGGTACTGGGCCTGCAGCGCATCGACGCAGCCGCTCAGCACCGTGTTGCGATAGACGGAAAATCCGGGTTGGCCTGTGAGCGAGTCGGCTTCGGGCGCGCGGGCCAACAGGGCGCGCGCAAAGCCGTGCTGAAACGCGGCCATATCGGTTGCAGCCTTGGCAACGCGGATGGAGTTGGCGCTCATGCCGTCACCGGGTCTTGCGTCCGTGCCGCCGCGCGCAGCACCGCTTCGGCGCGGTCACGCTCGGACAACAGGGTGTCGAAGGCGGGGAGTTTGGCGTCGCGTTCAATCAAGGTCGGGCGCGGGCCCGCGCGCTCGATCACTTGGGCGTACAGCGCCCAGACCGTCTCGGCCACCGGTGCATCGTGCGAGTCGATCCACAAGGCGTCGCCCAGCCCGGGGTCGGGACGGTGCCCGGCCAGATGGATCTCCTCCACGGTCTCGAACGGGAAATCATCCAGATAGGTCTGGGGGCTGCAGCGCAGGTTGTGCGCCGACACCACGACGTTGTTGATGTCCAGCAGCAGCCGGCAGCCCGTGCGCCGCGCCAGTTCGCGCAGAAAGTCCGGCTCGCTCCATTCGTGGCTGTCCAGTTCAAGGTAGTGCGCGGGGTTTTCAATGGCGATGGGCCGGGCCAGGGCGTCCTGGGCCTGGCTGACGTTGCGTGCAATGGTGCGCAGAGCCTCGTCGCTGCGCACGATCGGCAGCAGATCCGGCACCCAGGCATCGCCCCAGTGGCACCAGGCCAGGTGCTCGGACACCAGGGCCGGCTCGAAGCGCCGCACCAATGCGGCCAGACGCTCCAGGTGCCGCGCGTCCGGTGGGGCGTGACCGCCCAGCGACAGCGAGACGCCGTGCATCGACAGCGGGTGCGCCTCGCGCAGCGCGTGCAGCCAGGCCAGGCGTGGCCCGCCCGCCACCATGTAGTTCTCCGGGTGCACCTCCAGCCACAGCCCGCTCGCGCGGCAGGCCCGGGCTTCGTCGAAGTGCTCGGGCTTGAGGCTGAGACCGGCGCTGAGCGCTGCAGTGTTCATGGTGGCAGGTCCGGCTTTGGACGGGTGCGGATCAGGCCTTGATGGGTGTGAGCGAGCCCATGCCGTGCGGCGTCTTGATGCTGGTGCAGGTGCCGGCGGGCACGTTCTTCCACGCATTGCCCTGGTAGTCCATCTTGGCCGTGCCGGCGCACGTGGTGCCCGGGCCGGCCTTGCAATCGTTGTGGCCGGCCATGGCCACGCCATAGCATTTCTCCATGGCGGTGGCCATCTTGTCGGTGCCCATCTTGTCGGTGGACGCGGCCTGGGCGGCGCCTGCGACGATGGCGGCCAGGCTCAGGGCGGTGAGGGCAGTGCGGGTGGTCATGAAGGGACTCCTTGAAAGGCCGATGCGTCGGCGGGTTGATTGAGCGATCGCGATGGCGATCGCCGTGTAGTCCGCATCCCGGGTGACGCGGGTTACGCGAGGTCGAAGTGAATGTGTAACAAAAAAATCTTCGCTGCGAAGTGTCCAGGGCGTAACCTTTGAGGTGTTGGATGCGAACTTGCCAGCATCCGAACAACCCGATGACCGCATCCGATACCGAAGCGCAATTGCGTCGCCTTTTTTTGGCTGGCCTGGCCGGAGACGAATTGGCTTACAGGCGCTTTCTGCAAGAGCTGGCAGGCCATCTGCGCGGCTTCTTGCGACGGCGCCTGTTTGGCTGGCCCGACGACGTGGAGGATCTGGTGCAGGAATGTCTGCTGGCCATGCACACCAAGCGCCACACCTACCAGGCTGACCAGCCGCTCACGCCCTGGGTGCACGCCATTGCGCGCTACAAGCTGATCGACCTGCTGCGCGCCCGCGGCGCGCGGGAGGCGCTGCATGAGCCCTTGAGCGACGAGGCGCCACTGTTCGGCGCGGCCGAGAACGATGCGTTGGAAGCACGCCGCGACGTGCTGGACATGCTGCAGAGCCTGCCCGAAAAGCAGCGCCGGTCAATCGAGTGCGTGAAGATCGATGGTTTGTCGGTGGCCGAAACGGCGCGCCTGACTGGGCAGTCCGAATCGGCGGTCAAGGTGGGCATCCACCGCGGCCTGAGAGCGCTGGCCTCGCGCTTTGGCGTGGGCCGTCAATCCGAGAGACAGGCATGAAAACCGATGAACTGATCACCTTGCTGGCCACGCGGGCCACATCCGAGCGGCAAAGCGCGGCCGCCGTGGCGCTGTGGCGTGCCGTCGCGCTGGGCTTGCTGGGTGCGCTGCTCATCCTGCTGGCGGGCTACCGCATGAACCCGGCCCTGCCGCAGTTGCTGGGCCAACCCATGTTCTGGCTCAAGCTGGGTGCGCCGGCGCTGGTGGCGGCGAGTGCCGGGTGGGCGCTGACCCGCCTGGCGCGACCGGGCGTGGCGCCGGGCCATGTGGGATGGGGCATCGCGTTGGCGCTGGCGCTGCTGTGGGGCGTGGCGCTGGCGCAGTGGCTGGGCGCGCCCGTCACCGAGCGCGCGGCGCTGCTGTGGGGCCAGACCTGGCGCAGCTGTCCCTTCAGCATCGGCCTGATGGCACTGCCGGTGTTGCTGGCCGCGCTGCGGGCGATGCGCGAGCTGGCGCCCACGCGCTTGCGCCTGGCCGGCGCGACCGCCGGGGCGCTGGCCGGTGGCGCGGGTGCAGCGGTTTATGCGCTGCACTGCCCGGAATTTGCCGCGCCCTTCCTGGCCGTGTGGTACGTACTGGGCATGGCGCTGCCGGTGGTGCTGGGCGCCGCGCTGGGGCCGCGCGTGCTGCGCTGGTGAGCCGGCCGGGCTCGACGGCGCGCCAACCGCGCTTGGGGTTCAGCCGGGCGGGAGCACCTGCGGGTTCCAGGCCACCTCCCACAGATGCTGGTCCGGATCCTGGAAGTAGCCCAGATAGCTGCCCCAGAACGCATCGTGGGCCGCCTTGACGATGGTGGCGCCAGCCGCAAACCCGCCTGCAGGTCGAAGAAGGCCACGGCACCGTGCTCGAACTGCCGGCCGACGATGCCCGGCGTGGGCAGCCCCAGCCCGTCGCGGTAAAAGCGCACGGCCCGTTCGAGGTCATTCACGCCCAGCGTGATCAGCGTGATTCGAGGCTGCATGGTCTAGCGCCCATGTTTGCTATCTTGTCAATAGCTGTTTGCGCTTGTCCATAAAGCGCTGGAGGCTTGTTTGACCACGAATCTTCGACCTGGCGTCGGGTGCCCGCCTCAGCGCCGCTTGCCGCCCAGCAGGCTGCCCAGCGCCCCGCGCAGCAGCTCGCGGCCCATGCGGCGCGCCTCGCCCTTGATGATGTTCTGCACCAGGCCGTCGTACTGGCCGCCGCGCGGGCCGGTGCGGCCGAACAGCGCCTCCTTGACCACGGTGCCCACGCTGCCCAGCAGGCCGCCGCCGTCGGCGCCCGCGGCCGGCGCGCCGCCGTTGGCGCCACCCGTGGTGCCCGCGCCGCCCGCGCGCTGGGCCAGCTTCTCGTAGGCCGATTCGCGGTCCACCGCCTGCTCGTAGGTGCCGGCCACCAGCGAGCCGGCGATCAAGGCCTTGCGCTCGGCCTCGCTGATGGGGCCGATGCGGCTGCCGGGCGGAATGACGAACACGCGCTCGGTCACGCCGGGGCGGCCCTTGGCGTCCAGCAGGCTGACCAGTGCCTCGCCCGTGGCCAGCTCGGTGATGGCCTGTTCGACGTTGAGCTGGGGGTTGCCGCGCATGGTCTCGGCCGTGGCCTTGACGGCCTTCTGGTCGCGCGCGGTGAATGCTCGCAGTGCATGCTGCACGCGGTTGCCCAGTTGCGCCAGCACGGTGTCGGGCACGTCGATGGGGTTCTGCGTGACGAAGTACACCCCCACGCCCTTGCTGCGCACCAGCCGCACCACCAGCTCGATGCGCTCGAGCAGCACCTTGGGCGCGTCGTTGAACAGCAGGTGCGCCTCGTCGAAGAAGAACACGAACTTGGGCTTTTCTGGGTCGCCGATCTCGGGCAGGCGCTCGTACAGGTCGGACAGCAGCCACAGCAGAAAGCTGGCGTACAGGCGCGGCGCGGTCATCAGCTTGTCGGCGGCCAGGATGTTGATCACGCCTTTGCTGCCCACGGTTTGCATCATGTCCTCGATGTTGAGCATGGGCTCGCCGAAGAACTTGTCGCCGCCCTGGCTCTCCAGCGTCAGCAGACCGCGCTGGATGGCGCCCACGCTGGCGGCGCTGACGTTGCCGTACTTCGTGGTGAAGTCCCTGGCGTTCTCGCCCACGTGGGTGAGCATGGCGCGCAGGTCCTTCAGGTCGAGCAGCAGCAGGCCGTTGTCGTCGGCGATCTTGAACACCAGGTTCAGCACGCCGGACTGGGTGTCGTTCAGGTCGAGCATGCGGGCCAGCAGCAGCGGCCCCATGTCGCTGATGGTGGCGCGCACCGGATGGCCCTGCTCGCCGAACACGTCCCACAGCGTGGTGGGGCACTGCGCGGGCTGCGGCAGCTCCAGCCCGCGGTCCTTCAGCACCTGGGCGATCTTGCCCTCGATGCGCCCGCTCTGGCTGATGCCCGTGAGGTCGCCCTTGACGTCGGCCATGAACACCGGCACGCCGAGGGCCGAAAAGGACTCGGCCATCTTCTGCAGCGTCACCGTCTTGCCGGTGCCGGTGGCGCCGGTGACCAGGCCGTGTCGGTTGGCCAGGCCGGGCAGCAGGAAGGCCTCGATATCACCGTGCTTGGCGACAAGGATTGGATCGGCCATGGTGCAGTCCCTTGTGAAAAGTAAAATCGCCCGATTATCAAACGACTTTTTTCAAGAAGGTAAGCGCGTCATGGCCGGCCACAGCAAATGGGCAAACATCCAACACCGCAAGGGGCGCCAGGACGAAAAGCGCCAGCGCATCTGGACCCGCGTGGTGCGCGAGATCATGGTCGCAGCGCGCACCGGCGGTGGTGACCCCACGGCCAACCCGCGCCTGCGTCTGGCCATCGACAAGGCCAAGGCCGCCAACATGCCGGCCGACACCATCAAGCGCAACATCGACAAGGCGACCGGCAATCTCGAGGGCGTGAGCTACGAGGAGATCCGCTACGAGGGCTACGGCATCGGCGGCGCGGCCATCATCGTCGACACCAT
>OFJB01000582.1_pt1 | contig 17219 bp, 6 predicted proteins | sample 1775081 | NCBI WGS metagenome assembly OFJB01 (sample SAMN08195771, study PRJEB24354) | sludge metagenome | isolation source: initial sludge from phenol fed wastewater aerobic bioreactor | place: India: Nagpur | collected 2016-06-05 | reverse complement strand
CGAAGAAGGCGCTCGCCGAATCAGGCGCCTCGTTCGAAGTGCCGCGAGGCAAAGAGCTCGCAGAGCGGCTCACCTCCGTGCTCGAGGTCGTCTATTTCGTGTTCAACGAAGGCTACGTCGCGACGACCGGCGGCGACGCGGAGCCGTTGCCGCCGTACTACCACCTGCTGCTGGTCCCGTTCCTGATCGCGTGGATCGGTGCGCTCGCCCTCTCGCGGCGCGGACTGGCACGGTTCCTGTCCACGAAGACCCTCGTCCTCGGCGGGTTCATCTCGTACTCGCTCTACATGACCCACCTGGTCTGGTTCGGGTTGTGGCGCGCGGGGATGAAAGCGATCGGCATCGACGGCGGCCCGCTGTACGCGGTGGCGTTCGTCGGCCTCGTCGCGGGCGCCCTGGGGATCGCCTGGCTCATGTGGCGGTTCGTCGAGGAGCCGGCCCGCGAGTGGATGCGCGGGCTCGTCGGTGCTCGTCGACGCCCGACGGAGGAAGCCGGCGAGGCCATCGCCGACGCCGCACCGGACAGCGCTGCCCCCGTCGACGTGCCGGACGCGCCGACCGACCCGTTCGGCCCGGCCCGCTGAGGTCAGTCCCGCTGAGGTCAGTCCCGCAGCAGAGCTGACACGAGGGCGTCGGTGTCGGGACGGAGCACCTCACCGGTCCCGACAACCAGGAACGCCGCCCCGACGCGGTCGAGGGGGACGTCGACCTGCCGAGCCCACGCCAGGCGGTAGACGGCCAGCTGCATCGGATCGACGTGCTCGGCGGACCCGGTCTTCCAGTCGACGACCTCGAAGCCGTCGCCGTCGGCGAACACCGCGTCGATGCGGCCGGCCACGACGCGACCGGAGATCACCGTCGTGAACGGCACCTCCACCGCGACCGGCGCCCGATCCGCGTAGGGGCCTGCCTCGAACGACGCCTGCAGCTCCGCCAGCCGCTGCGGGCTGGTGATGTCCTCGTCCGCGGCACCCGGCAGGTCCTCGGGATCGAGAAGGGACTGCTGCCCGTAGCGCGTCTCGACCCAGGTGTGGAACGCCGTTCCGAGCCGTGCGGCGGCAGCGGGGCGACGAGGCATCGGCCGCGCGAGCTCGCGGGCGAGCTCGGCCGAGGCGCGCGGGTCGCCCGCCGCGGTGATCGCTCGGGCCAGCAGGGTGGCGGACACCGTCGACGGCAGCGACACCACCCGCTCGCGCCCCGTCCGACCTCGAGCCTCGGCCAGCAGCGCGGTCGTCAGCAGGTCCCACTCGGCGATGCGCTCGTTGGTCGTGCGCGGCGTGGCCGGAGCGTCCAGGCCCGGCAGCCCGGGCTGGACCGCGGCGACCTCGGCGACGGCCGCCGCCGACCTCGACCGCCACTCGTGGCGCTGGGGGTCCAAGGGGCGCGGCCAGACCAGCGGCATGCTCGCCCGCTCGGCGAGCGGGTTCGTCGCGCCGTCCTCCGGCGCGGGAGTCCAGTGCACGACGTCGCCGTACCCGTCGACGCAGGCGTCGTGGACCACCTGGAGGAACTCGGCCGGGCCACGGGGCTTCGACTGGGTCGGGCCCCACCAGTGCCCCGTGACGACCAGTCCCCTCTCGGCGCGCGTGAACGCCACGTAGGCCAGCCGTCGGTTCTCCAGCTCCTCCTGGCGCTTGAGGACGGCCCGATAGGCCTTCTCGTCGACCCCGCGCGGGCTCTGCCCCGCCGGCGGGTAGCCGGCGAGTTCGTCGTCGGCGTCCGCGCGCAACGGCCACGGCACGGTGCTTCGCGACCCGAGCCACGTCGGGCGCGCCCGCCCGCCCGGGAACGCGTCCTTGGACACGAAGGGCACGAAGACGAAGCCGAACTCCAGCCCCTTCGCCTTGTGCACCGTCAGCAGCTGGACCGCGTCGGCGGGACCGCTCTCCTCCAGGCCCAACCCGACGCCGAGCCGTTCGATCTCGGCCAGCCGTGCCAGGAACGCCCCGAGCGTGACCCGCCCGTCCGGCTCGACCACGTCGGCCGCGAGGTCGACGAACGCGTGCAGGGCGTGCTGCTGCTGCGCCGCCAGGTGCCCCGGCGCGAGCCCGGCCTCCACGGCGACACCGCACGTGCGCACGACCCGCCAGCAGAAGTCGGCGAGCGGCTCGTCGAGATGCTGGCGCAGGCCGGCCAGCTCCGCGGCGAGCGCCTGGAAGCGATCGACCGCCTCCGGCGAGTAGGCCGCCAGGTCGCCGAGATCCTCGAGCGCTTCGGAAAGCGACGCGAGCTCCACCGGGTCGGCGCCGGCCACGGCCGCGTCCAGGGCCTCGGCGAGGGTCTCCTGCGCGCCGCGTCCCCGACCACCGGCCAGCGCCCTGGCTCGCCGGCCCAGGGCGGCGAGGTCGCGCGGGCCGCTCCGCCAGCGAGGTCCGGACAGGAGCCGGACCAGCGCCGGATTCGCCGTCGGGTCGTAGACGGCCTCGAGCATCGATCGCAGCTCGACCACGGCCGGCTGGGTCAGCAACGCTGACGCCCCGACCAGCTGCGTGGGAACACCGCGCGCGCGCAGCTCGGCGTCGATCCGTGCCAGCCCGTCGCCGGTCGCGGCGAGGACAGCGATGTCGCGCCACGCGACGTCGCGGCCGCGAGCCCCGGACCGGGTGCGCTGGATCTCCCCGACGACCCAGTCGATCTCCGCGTCGTACGTCTCGAACAGGGCGCACGCGACACGGCCACGGTCGGAGGTGGTACCGCCGTAGTCCAGCCGGCCGACCGAGGGGTGGGCCTGACGGAGGGGCTCGGCGACCCGGTTGGCGACCTCGAGGATGCTCGGCGCGCATCGCCGGCACTGCGTCAGGCGCAACGACGGCACGTCGCCGCCGTGGCCGCCGCCGCTCCCGCGGGCGAAGTGCTCGCCGAAGTGGTCGATGTTGTGGACGCTCGCGCCGCGCCAGCCGTAGATGGCCTGGCACGGGTCGCCGACGGCGAGCACCGGGTGGGCGTCGCCGAAGAGGCGCTGCAGGAGCAGCCGCTGGGAGATCGACGTGTCCTGGTACTCGTCGAGGAGGACGACCCGGAACCGGCGACGGTAGTCGTCCACGACGTCGGGGAACTGCGCGACGAGCTCGCCTGCCAACCGGATCTGGTCGGCGAAGTCGAGGACGTCGCGGTCGGCCTTCGCCGCGCGCCACTCACCGACGAGGCGGGCGAGGACGCGGCGTGCCTCGCTGGTCTCCAGGAGCGTTCGACCGACGGTCTGGAGCGCGTCGTACCCACGCAGGACGCGCACCTGCTCGTCGTCGAAGGCCACGAGCTGCTCCGGCTCCACCGCCAGCTCGCTCAGCTCGTCGTCCAGGCTCAGCAGGTCGGCGGTGATCGCGGCCGGCGAGGCGCGCAGGACGCCCAGGGGCAAGGTCGACCGACACACGACCCGGTAGGCCAGCTGCTGGCGGGCGCCGTTGGTGAGAACGGGCGCTCCCGGCTCCCGGCCCAACCGGATCCCGTGCTCAGAGAGCAGCCGGGCCCCGAACGCGTTGTAGGTCAGCACGGTCGGCTCGGCCGGCTCGACGCCCGCCTCCGCCGCGACCTCCAGGGCCCCCACGCTGCGTCGCATCGACGCCAGGAGCTGCGCGGCCGCCTTCGTGGTGAACGTGAGCCCGAGCACCTCGTCCGCCGCGACCAGCCCGCTGCCGACGAGCCAGGCGACCCGGGCGGCCATCGAGGTCGTCTTGCCGGAGCCCGCACCGGCAACGACCACGGCCGGCTGCAAGGGCATCGAGGCGACGGCCCACTGCTCGTCCGTCGGCGTGAACCCCAGGACCTCGGCGAGGTCGTCCTGCGCGAGCCGTTCCCCGGCCATCACGGCACCACCGGCCGGCCGACCGCCTGGGTGGGGCACGACGATCGCAGCGCGCAGTAGCTGCACGCGGCACCGGGGACGGCATCGAACCGCTCGCTCCGCAGGATCGCCGCGGCCTGGCCCAACCGGACCTCGACCCAGGTGGGCTCATCGTTCGGCAGCGCCTCCTGGAACTGCACCTTCGCGGCAGGATCGGTGCTCGACTGCGCGGCGCGCAGCTGGACCAGGGCCGCGCCGCCGACCGGGAGCCGCTCCGCCTCGTCCGCGCCGTCCGCATCCGCCACGTCCGCGCCGACGGCGTCCGCGCCGTCCGTGCCGTCCGCGTCCGGCCGCCAGCCGCCGTCGCGAAGAAGGAGCTGGTACACCCCGAGCTGGCCGTGCTCGGGGATCTCCCCGGGCTTGGGCGGGTACTTCATGTTCTTCAGGTCGATCGCGACCAGCCGGCCGCCGGCGTCCTCCTCGACCCGGTCGATGTACCCCGTCAGGCGCACGCGCTCGGTGCCGCCACCGGGCGTGGGCACCTCGAGCTCGGTTCGGACGGACACCTCCGTGCCGACCAGCCGTCGGTCGGCGCGCTCGTGGTACGCGAGGAACCGCGCCAGCGCCTCGTGCGCGTCGGACCGCTGGGCAGCCGACTGCCAGCCGGCCTCGAACCGCAGCTCGGGCCACACCCGATCGGCACGGTCGTCCATCTCGTCGAGCTCGGCGGGGACCTCGCCCTTGGCGACGAAGTCGGCGATCGCATGGACGACGCTGCCGAAGCCGGATGCCGTCCCGCGCGCGACCACGGCGGACGCCTCGTGCTCGAGGAACCACTTCAGCGGACAGCCGAGGACGGAGTCGAGCGCGCTTCCCGACAGGGCGATCGGCTGGTCGCGGTCACGAACCGGGACGGCTCCCGGGGTGGTCTCGCGCAACCCCCACCACGATGTCGGATCGGCGAGCGGGACGAGTGGCCGACCGTCGTCGCTGCGCGCGGCTGCGAGGACGGCGAGCCGACCGGTCGCGGCGTCGCGCAGGGCCTCGTCGGCCGACGGGTCCGCGGCGACCGCGCGCAGCTCGGTCACCAGGCCGTCCAGCGTGAGCGGTCGCGCCGGCCGGCCCCCGACCCGTTCGGCGTCGAAGCCGGCCGCCGCCAGGTCGTCGATGAACCGGCTGTGCCGCACGCCTCCGTCGTTCGGCGCGTCGACGGCGCTGACGTGCAGCCGGCGACGCGCACGCGTGCAGGCGACGTAGGCCAGCCGGCGCTCCTCCGCGAGCAGGTCCGCGGGCCGTGGACCTGCTCCGACGCCGTCAGCGGACAGCTCCTCGACGCGCAACGTCGACCCCCGCGCGCGCAGGTCCGGCCAGCTGCCCTCCTCGAGCCCCAGTACCCAGACCTCGTCCCACTCCAGGCCCTTGGCCCGGTGCGCCGTGAGCAGGCGCACGGCATCGGCGGCGGCGCCACGGTCGGCGACCGGCTCGGCCGGGATCAGCTGGTTGGCCAGGAACTCCACGAAACGGTCGACGCCGAGGACGCCCGAGTAGCGGTCGACGAGGCGGTCGGCGGCGTCGAAGAGCGCCATCACGGCGTCGAGGTCGTGCCCGGCGCTCGCTGACCCGTCCAGGGCGGCGGCACGCAACCGCTCGGGCCAGCCGTGCGGCCACGCGCCGCCGGTCCACAGCAGCCACAGCACCGGGGCCGGCCCCGCGCCGTCGCGGACCTGCTCCCCGACCGACCGCAGCAGGGCCACCGCGCGCTGAACCGCCACGCTGATCGGGTCGTCCGCGGGAAGGGCATCCGTCGGCGGCGCTCCCGCGGGGTCGACCAGCCCGGAGACGACGAGGTCGCGGATGAGGACGTCGGACGGGGGCGCGGCGTAGCCGTCGCGGTGCGCGTCGGCGCGCAGCGCCCGGCCGAGGCGTCGCAGGTCAGCGGTGCTCAGGCCCACCAGCGGGCCGGTCAGCACGTCGACGACCTGGGCCGGACCCGCCGCCGCCGGGCGGGCCGCGAGCGCGAGCGCGGTCAGCAGGGTGGCGACGGCTGCCTCGGACCGCAGCGGGATCTCGTCCGCCGCGACGGCGAGGGGGACGCCGGCCGTGCGCAGGGCCCGCTGGACCGCCGCCAGCTGTGCGCCGGCCCGCACGAGGACCGCGAGCTCGGACCACGGCACGCCGCGCCGCACATGGGCGTCGCGCAGCTCGCGGGCGACGTGAGCGACCTGGGCCCCCTGGTCCTCGTAGAGCCGGACCGTGACGAGGTCGTCCACCTGCGGGTCAGCCGGCGGCGTGCAGCGCGGTGAACGGTGAGCCCGCAGGTGCTCGGCCGGCAGCAGTCCGGGCAGCACCGGCCCGAGCGTCGAGACCGCCGCCCGGCGGACGGTCGGGCCGAAGCGCCGCGTACTGCGAAGCACCACGACCTCGGCCGGGGACCCGTCGGCGTGGCGGAACCGGTCCGGGAACCCGAGGAGCCCGCCGACGTCCGCGCCGCGGAACGCGTAGATCGACTGGTCGGGGTCGCCCACGGCGACGACCGCGGTCTGCGGGCCGACCAGGCTCTGCAGGAGCGCGACCTGCAACGGGTCGGTGTCCTGGTACTCGTCGACGTAGACCGCGCGGTAGCGCTCGCGCAGCTGCTCGGCGACCCCGGTCGACCGGGCGCGGTCGACCGCCTGGCCGAGGAGCTCGCCGTAGTCCATGACGTTCTCCAGCGCCATGACGTCGTCGTTCTCGCCGGCCAGCCGTCCGACCGCGGCCCATGCGGGCCGGCCGGCCTGCCGACCGATCTCCTCCAACCGGTCGCCGCTGAGCCCGAGCTCGCGGGCGCGGGTCAGGACGGCCCGGATCTCGGCGGCAAGCCCGAGCGTCGGCAGCGCGCCGACCAGCTCGTCGGGCCACTGCACGGTTCCCCCTTCGACGGCGCCTCGGAGGAGCTCGCGGATGCGTACGTCCTCCTCCGCTCCGGAGAGCAGGCGCGGGAGCGCGCCGTACTCGTCCCGGTCGGCCGTCTGCCGTAGCAGGCCGTAGGCGAACGAGTGGAACGTGGCGACCAGCGGGGCCGCGCCGCCGCCGAGGCGAGCGGTCACCCGGTCGCGCAGCTCGCCCGCTGCTCGCCGGCCGAAGGTGAGGGCGAGCACCTGGTCGGCCGCGCACCCGGAGGCGAGCCGGGCGACGATCGCCTCGACGATGGTGGTGGTCTTGCCGGTCCCCGGGCCCGCGAGCACGAGCAGCGGACCGGTGTCGTGCGCGACGACGGACCGCTGCTCGTCGTCGAGCACCGGGGGCGGCGTCGACGGCAGCGGGGCGAGGTCCAGCCGCCACTCCATGGCCCATGCCTACCACCGGCCCCTGACGGGCGCGCCGTCTGCAACGATCGGGGCGTGAGCGAGGGAGGAGCGAGCGCTAGCGAGCACCGGAGCTCGCGAACCGACGACTCCGTGAGCGAGGGAGGAGCGAGCGCTAGCGAGCACCGGAGCTCGCGAACCGACGACTCCGTGAGCGAGCGGCCGGACGACGAGCTGGCGGCAGGCGAACCGGCGTCGGCTCCCCTCGACTCGATCGTCATCGAGGACGGCGTCGTCCAGCGGCGCATCCGCCGCCCACTGGACCTGGCACGTTTCGTGCTGGCGCTGGTCATCGCGGCCGCCGTCGTGCTGCTGGCCTACTTCGCGACCAGCACGACCGCCGGGCTGGACACCGACATCGCCACGGGCGCGTCGCTGCTGCCGTCGTTCGTGGTCCTGGCGCTGAACGTCATCGGCGGCATCGGCACCCTCGGCCTGCCCATCGCCGCGGCCGTCATGCTCACGATGCGTCGGCGCCTGCGACAGCTCTTCGACTCCTTCGCCGCGCTCCTCGTGGCGATCATCGTGCTCACGGCGTTGTCGTGGGCCCTGTCGGCCGCCGACCTGCCCCGGCTGCTGACCGCGCTGGCCGGCTCGACGAATCCGGCGAGCGCGGCCACCGCCCCGATCCTCGGCGGCCTCATCGCCTTCGCCACGGTCGCCGGGCTGATGGGCCGGCGGCCGTGGAACGCGCTGACCGTCCTGGTGATCGGCTCCCTGGTGGCCGTCACCGTCCTGTCGTCCGACATCGCGCTGGCCGGGATCGGCCTCTCCTTGGCGATCGGCTGGGCGGTGGGTCTGGTGACGCGGTACGTGGCCGGCACGCCGACGACCCGACCCAGCGGGATCGAGGTCGCGCACGCGCTGACCCGCGGCGGCTACCCGGTGACCGTGCTCCTGGCGCGGGCGTCGACGTCGCGCGGTCGCCGCTACCAGGCCACGACGCGGTCCGGTGCGCAGCTCGTCGTGACCGTCCTCGACCGCGACCTCGAAGGTGCGGGTCTCGCCCGCGCGATCTGGACGAGCCTGCGGCTGCGCGACGACAGCACGGCCGGGACGTTCGACATGCGGCGGACGCTCGATCATGCGGCCCTCGTGAGCTACGCCGCGCAGGCCGCGGGCGCCCCCACGCCGCGCCTGCTGCTGGCCGCTGAGGTCGGACCCGACTCGGTCCTGCTGGCGCACGAGCAGATCACCGGGACCCGGTTCAGCGAGCTCGACGAGGTCACCGACGACGACCTGCTCGGCGCGTGGCGCGCGCTCCGCGCTCTGCGCGACGCCCAGCTCACGCACCGCTCCCTCTCGGCCGACCACCTGCTGCGGGCTGACGACGGGTCGGTGTGGCTGATCGGCGGGGAGACCGGGAGCGTCGCTGCCGGCGACGTCGCCCAGCGCATCGACGTGGCGGAGCTGCTCGCGACGTTGGCGCTGCTGACCGACGTCGACCGCGCGATCGCGACCGGCCGCACGGTGCTCGGCGTCGCGGACCTCGCCCGTGCGCTCCCGGCGCTCCAGCCGGTGGCGCTCTCGGTACGGACCCGCAAGGCGGTGCGCAAGCACAAGGACGTCATGGTCGCCCTGCGCGACCGGCTCGCGGAGATCCGCCCCGGTGCGGACGCGGAGCAGATCCAGTTCGAGCGCGTGCGCCCGCGGACGCTCGTGATGATCATCGTCGGCAGCATCGCCGGCTACGTCCTGATCTCCCAGCTCGCGCAGGTCGACCTGATCGGACTGCTGCGCAGCGCGAACTGGTGGTGGCTCGCGATCGCGCTCGTCCTCAGTGCCGTCACGTTCGTGGCGGCCGCGTGGTCGTTGTCCGGCTTCGTCCCCGAGCGGCTGCCGCTGCATCGCACCGTCATGGCGCAGCTGGCCGGGTCTTTCGCCACGCTGGTCTCGCCCCCGACGATCGGCTCGATCGCGATCAACGTGCGGTTCCTGATGAAGTCAGGCGTGCACCCCGCGCTCGCCGGCGCCAGCGTCGGGGTGTCCCAGGTGCTCGCGTTCGTGTTCCACATCCTGCTGCTCACCGGCTTCGGCATCGCGGCGGGCACGCGGAGCGACCACACGTTCGACCCGCCGCGCTGGGCCGTCATCGGCGTGACCGTCGTCGCGCTGCTGGCGCTGGGCCTCCCCGCCCTGCCGGCGGTCCGGCGTCAGATCGTGAAGCGGGTCGGCCCCCTGCTGAAGGAGGTCATCCCGCGGCTGGTGACCGTCGCGCAGCGGCCGGTCAAGCTGGTCGAGGGAATCGGCGGGATCCTGCTGCTGAACCTCGCGTTCATCGGCGTGTTGTACGCGTGCGTCGAGGCCTTCGGAGGCTCGCTCAACATCGCGGTCGTCGCCGTCGTGTACCTGGCCGGGGCCACCCTCGGCCAGGCGGCGCCGACGCCGGGCGGGCTCGGCGCGGTCGAGGCAGCCCTCGCCGCCGGGCTGACGGCCGGCGGGCTGGACGCCGGGCTCGCGGTGTCCGCGGTCCTGGCGTTCCGGCTGATCACCTTCTGGCTGCCGACCGTCCCCGGCTACTGGGCGTTCAACTGGCTCACGCGGAACAACGCGCTCTGATCCGCCGTCCCTACGTCGCCAGCGAGTCATCCAGGATGCGGCTGCGCGCGGCCTGCTGCGCGGGCGACGTCGGTCCGAGGACGAGCCGCAGCCCCGCCAGGGTCGCCGCCACGGCCGACCGCGTGAGCCGCTCGGGGCACGCCTGCACGCCGAGCAGCTCACGGTGCTCGGGCCGCATGGTCGACACGGCGCCGGCGAACAGCGTGCGATATGCGGGTACGCCGAGAAGCGGGATCGGCACCCGGCGGACGAAGTCCACGGTGTCCGCAGCGGCCGGCCCGCCGCGGAGGACGGGCGTGTAGCCGGCGATCTGCTCCTCGAGCTCGCCGACGCTCCGCGGGGCGTCCGCGACGCCGACGAGCTCGCCGGCGGTCGCCCACTCGCGCACGTAGGCGTCCTCGCCGCCGGGGATCGGATCTCCCCAGGCGCGGTGAGCCGCCAGGAACGAGTCGATGAACGCGACGTGGACCCAGCGCAGCAGGTCCGGGTCGGAGGCCGAGTACGACGCGTCGCCGGTGTCTGTCGCGTACGTCCCGACGACGCGTCGGTGAAGGCCGCGGACCCGGGCGCACTCGCGATCGGCCGCGGCCCTGTCACCGAAGGTGACGACGGTCAGCCACCGGGTCGTCCCGGCCAGCCTGCCGAGCGCGTCCTGCTCGTAGCGTGAGTGCTGCTGGACACCGGCGAGTGCTGCGGGGTGCAGGGCCTGCATGAGCAGTGCGCGGATCCCGCCGACGAGGGGCGGCAGGCCGCCGTGCACCGACCACGCCGCCGATCCAGGGCCGAAGTAGCCGTCGTCGATGCCGCACGCGAGCTGCCGCACCCAGTCGGGCGCGCCCGTCGGGTCGCCGGAGACGATACGGCGGAACCCTGCCGCGACGCCTTCCCGTACGGAGCCGATGACGTCGATGATCACGGGTCCACTGTGCAACACCGTGCGGCGGGCCGCGCGGGGCAGGGCCGCGGTTTCGTCGATCTCCGGGTGACGGCGCTCAGCTCGTCGCCGACGTGACGCCCTGGGCGACCAGGTTGCGCATGACCCGCAGGGCCACCGACAGCGTCGCCAGGTCCGGCTCGTCGACCGTGCCGATGTCGTCCAGCGTCGACCGCGCCCGGGCGACACCCTCGGCGTGCGCCGCCTCCCACAGCGCGAGCCGTTCGGTGGAGGACAGCTCGCTCGGCGTGGACTGCAGGATGCCCGCCGTCAGGCCGGCGACCACGGCGTACAGGTCGCTGCGCAGCGCCTGCCGGGCGAGCGAGCTCCACCGGTCGCCGCGCGGCAGCGCCGTGATGCGGACCAGGGTCCGATCCACGTCGAACCGCTCGGACGTCGCGAAGTACAACGGCACGACGGTCTCCGGCGACTCCCCCGACCGCAGGCACACGTCCGTCACGTCGAGGAGGGCGAAGACGTCGAGCGCCGCAGCGACCCGGCCGGCCAGTTCCGCGGGCGCGCCGATCGCGACGAACCGGTCGACGAGCCGGTCGTAGCGCTCCCGCTCCTTCCCGCGCAGGGTGTCCGGGACGCTCGCCGCCATCGTGGCGACGACGGGCCCGAACCGGTCGACCTCACGCTGGACGTCGAGCGAGCCCCCGCGCGTCTGCAGGAACCATCGGGTCGCCCGGTCCAGCAGTCGCCGCGCCTCCAGGTGCAGTGCGGTCTGCGCGGCGGTCGGGACCTCGCTGTCGAGGGCGTTGATCTCGTCCCACAGCCGGTCCAGGCCGAAGATCTCGATCGTCGCCCAGGCCGCCCGGACGACGTCGAGCGCGCTCGCCCCGGTCTCCTCGGTGGCTCGGAAGATGAACGAGATGCCGGCCAGGTTGACCAGCCGGTTGACGACAGCGGTCGTGACGATCTGCTCGCGCAGCGGGTGCCGGTCGAGCTCGTCGCCGAGACGATCGACCAGCTGCGGCGGGAAGTACCTGCGCAGCATCGAGCGGAAGTACGGGTCGTCGGCGAGCGGGGCGTCGGCGAGGGCCGCGGTGAGCGCGATCTTCGCGTAGGCGAGCAGGACCGACAGCTCCGGACCGGTCAGGCCCTCCCCGGCCAGCCGACGGGCGCGGAACGCCTCCTCGTCGGGCAGGAACTCCAGCGCACGGTCGAGGATCCCGAGGCGCTCGAGCTCGCGGATCATGCGCTGGTGGACGGCGGCCAGGGCCGGCGCGCCGGCACGGGCGTTGCCCAGCACGACGTTCTGGCCGTAGTTGTCCTGGAGCACCTGGGCCGCCACGACATCCGTCATGTCCGCGAGGAGCGTGTTGCGCGCGGACTCGTCGAGGTCGCCGGCACGCACGAGCGCGTCGAGGGCGATCTTGATGTTGACCTCGTGGTCGGACGTGTCGACGCCCGCCGAGTTGTCGATCGCGTCGGTGTTGAGCCGGACGCCGTGCAGGGCGGCCTCGATCCGGCCGAGCTGGGTGAGCCCGAGGTTGCCTCCCTCGCCCACGACCTTCGCCCGCAGCTCGGCGCCGTCGATGCGGATGCGGTCGTTCGCCTTGTCCCCGACGTCGGCGTTCGTCTCCGCACCGGACTTCACGTACGTGCCGATGCCGCCGTTCCACAGCAGGTCCACGGGCGCGCGGAGCGCGGCGCGGATCAGGACGTCGGGCGTGGCGGACGTTACCTCCGGCGGCAGCCCGAGCACCCGCGCCATCTGCGGCGTGACGTCGACCGACTTCAGCGAGCGCGCGAAGACCCCGCCTCCGGCGGAGATGAGCGTCGGGTCGTAGTCGGCCCAGGAGGACCGTGGCAGATCGAACAGCCGCCGCCGCTCGGCGTACGAGACGGCCGCGTCGGGGTCCGGGTCCACGAAGATGTGCCGATGGTCGAAGGCGACGACCAGCCGGATGTGCTCGGACAGCAGCATCCCGTTGCCGAACACGTCGCCGCTCATGTCGCCGATCCCGGCGACGGTGAAGTCCTGCGACTGGGTGTCGACGCCGAGCTCGCGGAAGTGCCGCTTGACCGACTCCCACGCGCCGCGGGCCGTGATGCCCATCGCCTTGTGGTCGTACCCGACCGAGCCGCCGGACGCGAACGCATCGCCCAGCCAGAACCCGTACTCCCCCGCGATGCCGTTCGCGATGTCGGAGAACGTCGCCGTCCCCTTGTCCGCGGCCACGACGAGGTACGGGTCGTCGCCGTCCCGGCGCACGACGTCCTTCGGCGGGACCACGACGCCCTCCACGAGGTTGTCGGTCACGTCGAGCATGCTCATGATGAACTCGCGGTAGGCAGCCTTGCCCGCCGCGAGCCAGGCGTCCCGGTCCACCGCCGGGTCCGGCAGTCGCTTGGCATAGAAGCCGCCCTTGGCCCCCACGGGGACGATGACGGCGTTCTTGACCTCCTGGGCCTTCACCAGGCCCAGGATCTCCGTCCGGAAGTCCTCGGGGCGGTCGCTCCACCTCAGCCCGCCGCGCGCCACCTGACCGAACCGCAGGTGAACGCCCTCGACGAGCGGCGCGTACACCCAGATCTCGAAGGCGGGCCGCGGCAGCGGGAGGTCAGGAACGCCGCGCGGGTCGAGCTTGAACGACACCGACGACCGGTCGACCCCGTCGTCGTCGGACTGGAAGTAGTTGGTGCGCAACGTTGATTCGATCAGTGCCAGGAAGGTCCGCAGGATGCGGTCCTGGTCCAGGCTGACGACGTCGTCGAGGGCCGCCTCGATCTCCGCCACGATCGCGCCGGCACGCTCGTCGCGGTCGGCGGCCCCGTCGGGCGCGAACCGCGTCTCGAACAGCCGGACCAGCAGCCGCGTGATCCGCACGTTGCCGATGACGACCTCCTCGAGGAGGCGCTGGCTGAACGGCGAGCCGATCTGACGCATGTACCGGGCGTACGCCCGCAGCACGAGGACCTGCCGCCACCGCAGACCCGCCGTCACGACGAGCTCGTTGAAGCCGTCGACGCCGGTGCGCTCGTCCCAGGCGGTGGCGAACGCCTCCTCGAACCGTTCCGGCAGCGTGCTGCGCGCGCCGATCTCGCCGTCGGGAAGCCGCATCCCGAAGTCGAGGATCCACGCCGGCTCTCGCAGCGCCCGCGCGATCTCGTACGGGTACTCGTCGACGACGTCGACGCCCATCGACTGCAGGATCGGCAGCACCTTGGACAACGACATGGCCGGGCCGACGCGGGTGATCTTCAGCCGCAGATCGTTGCGACCTCCGCTCGGCGGCTCGTAGGTCTCCAGCGAGAGCTCGCCCGGAGCCAGCTGCTCGATGACGAGGGCGTCGTTGACACCGCGAGCCGGCCCGAAGTCGGCGCGGTAGGCGTCGGGGAAGGCGTTCGCGTACGTGCGCAGCAGAGGGGCCGCGGCGGCGTCGCCGACGCGGGCCACCATCGCCGACGCGAACGCGTCCTGCCAGCTGCGCGTCGCCTCCGCCACCGCCGCCTCGAGCGTCGCGTGGTCGACCGCGGGCAGGCCGCGCCCCAGCGGAACCCGGACGACGTAGTGCAGGCGCGCGAGGGTCGACTCGGAGACGCGGGCGGTGTAGTCGACGGTCGTCCCGCCGAACGCGTCCACGAGCAGCGCCTCGATGCGCAGCCGCACGGCGGTCGTGTAGCGGTCGCGTGGCAGGTAGACCAGGCAGGACATGAACCGCCCGTAGTCGTCCGGGCGCAGGTACAGCTTGGTGTGGCGGCGTTCCTGGAGGTGCAGGACCGACCGCGCGACGTCGACGAGCTGGTCGTCGTGGGTCTGGAAGAGCTCGTCGCGCGGGTAGGTCTGCAGGAACTGCAGCAGGTCCTTCGCGTCGTGCGAGCCGGACACGACGTCGAGGGCCGCCTCGACCCGACGCGCCTTCGTCGCGAGGATCGGGATGTCCAGCACGCTCTGCGTGTACGCGCTCGAGGAGTACAGGCCCAGGAAGCGACGCTCCCCCGTGACGGCGCCGGACGCGTCGAACCGCTTGACGCCGACGTAGTCCAGATAGACCGCCCGGTGCACGGTCGACCGGGAGTTCGCCTTGCTCAGGATGAGCAGCTCCGGTCGGCGGGCAAGGGCGCGCGAGGCCGCGGGAAGGGCGGCGAAGCTGCGCGACGCCCCGGTCTCGGTCAGCTCGATCCCCGCCTCGGGACCGAGGATCCCCAGACCTGTTCCGTCCACGGGGACGAGCGCATCCTCGCCGTCGAGCGTGACCAGGTCGTACTCGCGGTAGCCGAGGAACGTGAAGTTGTCGGCGGTCAGCCAGCGAAGGAGGGCCACGCCGTCGGCGACCTCCTCCGTGCCGAGGACGGCCGGAGGCTCGGCGGCGAGCGCGTCCGCGAGGTCCCCGGCACGGGTGCGCATCGCGCGCCAGTCGCGGACGGCGAGGCGCACGTCGAGCAGGACCTTCTCGAGCCGGGCGATCAGCGCGGCGTCTCCGCCGTCGGTGAAGTCACGCTCCAGACGCACCCACATCCACGACTCGGCGAGCGTGCCCTCGGGCCGGTCCTCGTCGACGTCGAGGTCGAGGACCTCCTGGAGAGCGCCGTCGGCGTCACGGCGCACCACCAGCTGCGGATGGATGAACGCGCTCACCCCGCGGCCGGCCGCCGCGAGGGCGTTCGCGACGGAGTCGACGAGGAAGGGCATGTCATCGGTGACGACCAGCAGTGCGGACTCCGACGCGGGATCCGACCCGGTGGGCAGCGCGCGCAGGCCGACCGCGGGCGTCCCCGGACGACGGTGGGTGGCGAAGGACACCAGCGCGGCCGCATCCGCGAGCACGTCGGCGCGGGGCTCGTGCTCGACGTCGGTGTCGACGTCGACGAGGTAGCGCAGGAAGCGGGTCGCCACCAGGGGGACGGCCCCGCGCAGCTGCGGGTCGATGGATACAGGGTCAGCACGTCGAGAAGTGCCTGCGGTCACGTCGATCGCCTCATCACAAGCCAGCGGGCCGCGCAGGACCCAGCGGCGCCACGCCGTTGTGGGCCGGATCTCACGCTAGCCGCGCCAGGCCGGACGGACGGGCCAATCCGATGCTCCCGCTCGGCGGGTGTGTCGCGGACCCCGTGTCCGGTCCGGACGCCCGCCGGCCGTGGGCTACCGTCGTGGACAGACCCTCGACGGACGGACGACACGTGGCCACCAGCTTCTCCTTCGACCAGGAGTTCGCCGCTGACCCGGCGACCGTGCTCGCGATGCTGCGCGACCCCGCGTACGTCCAGCACAAGGCCGAGCGCACCGGCGGCACCGGCGTGTCGGTCGCGGTCGCCCCGGGCGACGACGGCGGCTTCACCCTCACCTGCACGCGCTCCCTCCCGGCCGAGGTGCCGTCCTACGCCAAGTCCTTCGTGGGCGACACCATCACCGTCTCCGAGGTCCAGGTGTGGAGTGCGGCCGGAGCGGACGGCAGCGCCTCGGCGACCGCGACCGTCGACTTCCACGCTCCGGTGGCGTACACCGGTTCGGTGGAGCTCGCGGCCAGCGGCACGGGGACCGTGGCCCGCAACCGGGGCGAGTTCAAGGCCAACGTCCCCTTCGTCGGCGGCAAGGTCGAGCGTCTCGTCGCGGAGCAGACGCAGCGCTACCTCGCGAAGGAGACCGAGATCGCGGCGGACTGGCTCGCCCGCGGCTGAGCCCGCGTCCGCGTGCACGGAGAAGCCTGCGTGTCATGCACGCGTTCTCGTCCACACGTCCCACGGCGGATGTCAGTCGATTCCGGTAGTCTGGACGTATGTTCGAACCGGATCCCGAACTCCCCAGCGGCCCCGATGAGGGTGGCGTGGTGGACGAGGTCGAGGTCGTTGTCGACGATGCGATGCGGTTGGGCATGGCGTGTGCGCGGCCGGTGGCCAGCGGGCTGTTGTGCGACCTGGACCGGATCGATCTGGACGCGCTCACTGCGGATGAGGCGGTCACGTACCTGCAGCAGGTGCAGCGGTTCGCGGCGTACGTGGCGGGGGTGGAGGCGTGGGCCCGGGATGCGGTGACGGCGAAGGTCGTGACGGAGATTCAGGCTCAGCTGGCGGCGGAGGTGGATGCGGATCGTCCGGCGCGGCCGCAGTTCGTGTGCGCGGAGCAGGTGGCGTGGTCGGAGGTGACCGCGGCGTTGCGCCTGTCGCCGGTGACCGGGGAGGCCCGGATCCTGGAAGCACAGGAGCTGATGGGCGCGTGGCGGCCGATGCTGGACGGGATGCTCGCGGGCACCATCACCGTCGACCACACCCGCGCGATCGGGCGGCAGCTGCGGAACATCCCCGGCCACGGGTCCAGCGACCCGACCGAGGCCGCCGAGTACGCGAAGCACTGCCGTGTGGTCCTCGCCACGGTCGTTCCGTTCGCCGCGACGCATACGCCCGGTGAGGCGGGGCGGAAGGCGCGGGTGCTCGTGACGGCGATCGACCCCGCTGGGGCCCGAAAGCGCCGCCGGAAGGCCGCCGAGCGGGACCACGGTGTCTTCCTGAACCCGGTCGAACCCGGAACCTCCGAGATCCGGGCGGTCATGCCGACCGCGCACGCCGACGCCGTCATGCAAGCCGTCAACACCCTGGCGAAGGATGACCGGTTCGAGGTCGCGGACGGGTGCATCACCGCCGGTCAGCGGAAGGT
>OFJB01000578.1_pt1 | contig 17337 bp, 14 predicted proteins | sample 1775081 | NCBI WGS metagenome assembly OFJB01 (sample SAMN08195771, study PRJEB24354) | sludge metagenome | isolation source: initial sludge from phenol fed wastewater aerobic bioreactor | place: India: Nagpur | collected 2016-06-05 | reverse complement strand
TTGATGCGCACGCCCACCTGGTAGCCGATCAGGTTGGCCTGCAGCGCGGTCTGGCTGGAGTGCTCGGCCGCCTCCAGCGCCTTGACCTGCGACAGACCCGACTGCACGCCGAAGAAGGCCGCGCGCGCGGCCTGCGACACGCTGCGCTGCAGGTTGTCCAGGTCGGCGCGCGCCTTGTCCTGCAGGGCCAGGGTTTCCTTGACGCGGTTTTCGATGGCGTAGCCGGCAAACAGCGGCCAGTTGAGCACCACGCCGATGCTGGCGTTGTTGGTCCGCGCGGACGTCATGGGTGCGATGGACAGGCTGGGGTTGCCGTTGGGGTAGCGCGTTTGGCCCACGCTGGCTTGCAGATCGACCGTGGGCTTTTCGCCTGCGCGGGCGCGGTCGGTCTCCAGCCGGGCAATGTCCAGCGCCATGCGGGCCTGCACCACGCCGGGATGCTGCTCGGTGGCCTGTGTCACCCAGGCGTTCACGTCGGCCGGCTGGGGCGCGGGCAGCACGATGGGCTGGGCCAGCGCCAGCGGATGAATGCCGGCCTGGCCCACCAGCTGCTCCAGCGCCAGGGTCTTGACGCGCAGCTCGTTCTCGCTGGCGATTTCCTGCGCGCTGGCCAAGTCGAAGCGCGCCTGCGCCTCACGGCTGTCGGTGATGGTGGCGTTGCCCACCTCGAAGTTGCGCTGCGCGGCCGCCAGCTGCTGGCTGACCGAGGCCTTGAGCGCGCGCACCGAAGCCAGGTTGTCCTGCGCGGCCAGCACGTCGAAATAGGCCTGCGCCAGGCGCACGACGAGGTCTTGCGCGGCGCCGGCCAGGTTGATGCGCGCGGACTCGTAGGCGCGCTGGCCCTGGTCCCAGGCGATGCGGTTGGCGGGGCGGTACAGCGGCTGGCTGCCGACCAGGCCGGCCGTGAGCACGTTGAACGAGCTGTTGCTGCCGGTGCCGCCCACGCGGGTGTCGGCCCAGTTGTGCTGCGCGCCGGCCTGCAGGCCCAGCTGCGGCAACAGGCCGGCGCGCGCCTGGTCGGCACGGGCCTGGCTGGCCTGCAGCTGCGCGCGGGCCGACTGCACGCTGGCGTCGTAGCCCTGGGCCTGCTGGTACAGCTCGAGCAGGGACTGGGCCTGCGCGCCGCCGGCGGCCAGGGCCAGCAGGGCCGTCAACGTCAATGCCGATCGGCGAAGAGGGCGGGCGGGCAGGCGCATGAAAGGGGGCGTGGCGGTGTCAGTAGCGGGGCGCGCTGGGGTCCAGCTGCAGGGACCAGGCGTCGATGCCGCCGGCCACGTTGGCGATGTGCTCGAAGCCCTGCTGCTGCAGGAACAGCGCCACCTGCATGCTGCGCCCGCCGTGGTGGCACAGCACGGCGATCGGCTGCGTGCGGTCCAGCTCGGCCAGGCGCGCCGGGATGGTGTGCATGGGCCATTGGCGCAGTTCGGCGCCCGGCGGCTGCACGCTGGCGGTGTGCCACTCGGCTGGCTCGCGCACGTCCAGCAGCAGGGGTTGGCCGGCGCCGGCCGCCGCGGCCAGCCAGGCCGCCAGGTCGGCGGGGGCGATTTGCTCGATCATGCGTGAATCTGACTCAAATCAGGCGATGGCGCAGGGTGGACGGGCGCAGCGTGCTTCAAAAACGAAAGCGCGCGGGCTCTGGAAAGTGCAGCAGGCGGGGCGCGTTGCTGTCCCAGGGCTGGGTGCTGATCAGGCCGTTGCCAGCGTGCTGCACCAGGGTGGCGCGCATCACCGGCTCGTCGCCGACGATGCCCATCAGCCGCCCGCCGGGCTTGAGCAGGGACAGCAGCGCCTGCGGCAGCTCGGCCACCGAGCCCGACAGCACGATGACGTCGAACGGGCCGTCGCTGGAGAGGTCGGCGCGGGCGCCGTCCGCCTCGCGCACCTCGACGTTCAGCACGCCGGCGCGCTGCAGGTTGGCGCGCGCGGTGGCGGCCAGCTCGGTGTCGATTTCCAGGCTCAGGACGCGCTGGGCGCGGTGGCCCAGCAGCGCGGCCATGAAGCCCGAGCCGGTGCCCACCTCCAGCACCTTCTCGTGCTTGGCCACCTGCAGGTCCTGCAGCATGCGCGCTTCGACGCGCGGGGCCAGCATGACCTGGCCGGCAGCCACGGCGGCCTCGCCGGGCTTGAGCGGCACCTCCAGGTCGGCAAAGGCCAGGGCGCGGTGGGCGGGCGGCACGAACTCTTCACGCCGCACCACGGCCAGCAGCTCCAGCACGTGGGCGTCCAGCACGTCCCAGGGGCGGATTTGCTGCTCGATCATGTTGAAGCGTGCTTGCTCGACGTTCATCTCAAAGGCTCCAGTAGGGCGTATTCGGGTCAACCATGGATTATCGGTCAGGCGCCGGTGCATCCGGTGCGCCGGCGTGGACAAAGCGGCGCCTGAGCCAGCAAGCCAGGTCGTCCAGGTAGCAGTAGACGACGGGCACCACCACCAGCGTCAGGAGCGAGGAGGTGATGACCCCGCCGATCACGGCCTGGCCCATGGGCGCGCGCTGCTCCGAGCCCTCGGACACGGCAAAGGCCAGCGGCACCATGCCGAACACCATGGCCAGCGTGGTCATCAGGATGGGGCGCAGGCGCACGCGGGCGGCCGCCAGAAGGGCCTGATCGCGCGGCAGCGGTTCGGTTAATCCTCCTTCGCCGGCGCGGCCCTCGCGGGCGCGAATGGCAAAGTCCACCAGCAGGATGGCGTTCTTGGTCACCAGGCCCATCAGCATGACGATGCCGATGATCGAGAACATGGACATCGCCGAGCCGAACATGAGCAGCGCCAGCACCACGCCGATCAGCGTGAGCGGCAGCGAGGTCATCAGCGCCATGGGCTGCAAGAAGCTCTTGAACTGGCTGGCCAGGATCATGTAGATGAAGATGACGGCCATGGCCAGCGCCTGCAGCGCGTAGGCAAAGGACTCCTGCATGTTCTTGGTGGCGCCGCCGAAGCTGTAGCCGTAGCCAGGCGGAAACGTCATCTGCGCCAGCGCGGTACGGATGTCGCCCGAGACCTCGCCGGTGGCGCGGCCCCAGGTGTTGGCGGTGATCTGGATCTCGCGCAGCATGGCGCGGCGGTTGATCTGGTTGGTGCCGGTGGTGGGCACCAGCTCGGCCACCTGGCTCAGGCGCACCACGCGCGGCGTGCCGTCCGCGTTCAGGCCCACGGTGAGCGGCAGCTGCGCCAGCTCCTGCGGCGTGCGCCGGGCCTCGGGCGGCAGGCGCACGACGACGTCGTAGGTTTCGTCGTCGCCGGCGCGCCAGTTGCCCACCGTGGTGCCGGCCAGCAGGGTGCGCAGCGGCGCGGCGATCTGCGCGCTGGACAGGCCCAGCTCGGAGGCGAGCTGGCGCTTGACGACGATGTCCAGCGTGGGCTTGTCGGGCTTGCTGCTGGTGTCCAGGTCCACCAGGCCGGGAATGGCGCGCAGGCGCTCCATCAGCGGGGCGGCCAGGCGCTCCAGCTCGGCCTGGTCGGCGCCGGTGAGCGAGAACTCGATCTGCTTTTGCCCGCCCACGGGCTCCAGCAGGCCGGCCTGGGTGACGGTGATGCCCGGCACCTGGCGCAGGCGCTCGCGCAGCAGGGCCGAGATTTCCTCGGCGCTGCGCTGGCGCTGTTCACGGTCGGTCAGGCGGATGTAGATGCTGGCATTGGTCTTGCCCAGCGCCGCGCCGGTGTTGAGCGTGGCCAGGGTGTAGCGCACTTCGGGAAAGCTGCGGATCACCTCGTCCACCACGCGCGTCTTGGCCTCCGTGGCCTCCAGCGAAGAGCCCTGCGGGGTGTAGAAGGCGACGTTGCTCTCCGAGAAGTCGGCCTTGGGCACGAACTCGGTGCCCAAGAGCGGCACCATCACGATGCTGAGGGCGAAGATGGCGGCGGCGATGACGAGCGTGAGCAGCTTGTGCACCAGCGCCCAGCCCAAAATGGTTTGATAGCCGGCGGCCAGCCGGTCGGTGGCATGGTCGAACCAGCCGGTGACGCGGCCGATGCTGCGGTCGTACAGCGTGACCGGCGGGCCGCGGCGGCCCTGCGTGTGCATCGCCGGGTCGTGCCAGACCGAGGACAGCATGGGGTCGAGCGTGAAGCTGACGAACATCGAGATCAGCACCGCCGCCACGATGGTCAGCCCGAACTCGTGGAAGAACTTGCCGACGATGCCCTGCATGAAGCCGATGGGCAGGAACACCGCCACGATCGACAGCGTGGTGGCCAGCACCGCGAGGCCGATTTCCTTCGTGCCTTCCATGGCGGCCAGGAAGGAGTTCTTGCCCATCTGCGCGTGCCGCACGATGTTCTCGCGCACCACGATGGCGTCGTCGATCAGCAGGCCCACGCACAGGGAGAGCGCCATCAGCGTGATCATGTTGATGGTGAAGCCGAACAGCTGCATGAAAAAGAAGGTGCCGACGATGGAGATCGGCAGCGTCAGGCCCGTGATGACGGTGGAGCGCCAGGAGTTGAGAAACAGGAAGACGATCAGCACGGTGAGCAGCGCGCCTTCGACCAGCGTCTGGCGCACGTTCTTGACGGCCACGCGGATGGGGCGCGAGCTGTCTTGGATGGGCACCAGCTGCACGCCCTCGGGCAGCTCGGCCTTCAGCGCGGCGGCAGCCTGCTCCAGGCCGTCCACCACCTCGATGGTGTTTTCGTCCTGCGCCTTCTGCACCGTCAGCAGCAGGGTGCGCTGGCCGTTGTACAGCGCCAGCGAGTCGAGTTCCTGCGCGTCGTCGCGCACGCGCGCCACCTGCTGCAGGAAAACGGGCGAGCCGCCGCGGCGCGCGACGATGATGCGGTTGAAGTCGCGTGGGCGCTCGATGCGCCCGTCCAGCTGCACCACCAGCTCCTGCGTGGCGGTGCGCAGCGTGCCCAGCGGCAAATCCTGGTTGTCGCCGCGCACGGCGTTCATCACCTGCTCGGGCGTCACGCCTTGCGCCTCCAGGGCGGCGGGGTTCAGCTCGATGTGGATCTCGCGCCGGGTGCCGCCCACCAGGTTGACGGCGCCCACGCCGCGCACGTTCTCCAGGCGCTTTTTCAGCACCTGGTCGGCCCAGTTGGTGAGTTCCACGGGGGAGGGCGCGGTTTGCCCTGGCGCGCTATCTGGCAAGACCGCCAAGGACCAGATCGCGCGGCTGGCCGGGTCGAAGCGCAGCACGCGCGGCTCCTTGACCTCCTCGCGCAGCAGCGGGCGCACCTGGCCGATCTTCTCGCGCACGTCGTCGGCAGCCTTGCGCCCGTTGATGTGCAGCTGGAACTCGATGATGACCACCGACTGGCTCTCGTAGCTGCGCGAGTACAGGGCGTTGATGCCGGCAATCGAATTGACGGCTTCCTCGACCTTCTTGGTGACCTCGCTCTCGACGATGGCGGGCGCCGCGCCGGGGTATTCGGTGGTGACCACCACCACCGGAAAGTCCACGTTGGGAAACTGGTCGACCTTCAGCTGCGCCAGCGAGAACAGGCCCAGCACCACGAAGGCCAGCATCACCATGGTGGCGAAGACGGGATTGCGCAGGCTGACCTGGGTGAACCACATGGCGGGCGGGGCGCGTCAGCGAAATTTCAAGCCAAACAGGTCTCTGGCGCCCGTCCAGAGGGCGCAAACAGCTATTAAAAGCGTAGTATCTCGCGGCCTCATGAGGCCGCTCCCGCAGCCAGCCGCACCCGCGTGCCGGTGCGCAGCGCCCCGGCGGCGGCGCGCAGCACGCGCTCGCCGGCCGTCAGGCCGGTGACGGCCACCCAGGTTTCGCCATCCACCGTGGCGCGCTCGCCGGGCGTCACCGTGCGGTGCGCGACGCGGGCCGCATCGCCTTCGCCCTCGATGAGCTGCACATAGGGCTGCGGCTTGTCGTTGCGAACCGCTGCCAGCGGCACGGCCAGCGCGCGCTGCTGGCCCACGTCCAGCTGCCCCTGGGCAAACAGGCCCTGGCGCAGGCCGGGCGCCGGCTGCACCGCCAGGTAGACCATCACGCTGCGGCTGCCGGCCTGCGCGCTGGGGTTGATGCGCGCCACGGTGGCCACGATGGGCGCGCTGGCGCCTTCCACCTGCAGCGTGGCGCGCTGACCCACGCGCACCGCCACCGAGTCCGCTGGGCTGAGCGCGGCCTCCAGCTCGAGCTGGCTGGCATCGACGATCTCGACGATGCGGGTGTCGGGTGCCACCCGCTCGCCCGGCTGCGCCAGGCGCTGGGCGATCTGCCCGCCGATGGGCGCGCGCAGCACCGTGTCGCTCACGCTCTTGCGCGCCACGCCGGCGCCGGCCTGCGCGGCACGCAGGTTGGCGCGCGCTGCGGCCAGGTTGGCGGCCGAGGTGTCGAGTGCGGTGCGCGAGATGAAGCCCTGGTTCACCAGCGCGCGGTTGTTGTCGAACTGGCGCTGGGCGATGTCCACCTGCGCCTGGGCGGCGCTGGCCTGCTGCTGGGCCTGGTGCAGGCGGTCGCCGTATTCGCTGGATTCGATGCGCGCGATCACCTGGCCGGCCTGCACGCGGTCGCCCTCGCGCACGCTCAATCCTTGCAACTCGCCCGGCACGCGGGCCTTGACCATGGCCGAATGCACGGCGCGCAGCGTGCCCGACAGCGGCACGGTCAGCTGCAGCTCGCGCGCCTGCACGGCCAGCACGTCGAGCGCGCGCAGCTCGATCACGGGCGCGGGGGCGGGCGCGGCCTGTGCCTGCTGCACCGCCTGCCGCGCGCGAATGCCGCGCCAGGCCAGGGCGCCGGCGGCCAGCAGGGCCAGCAGCACGATCAGCGCGGTGATGCGGCGGCGCGTCATGGCGCGGCCTCCGCGCGCAGGCCGCGGATCAGCAGGTCGGCGTGCAGCTCGATCAGGGCCATCGGCTGGTCTTCCTTCAGGTACGGGCAGCAGTGGCCCAGGGTGTGGCGCCAGGTCACCATCTGCACCAGCGGGGCCACGATCAGGTGCACCGCGCGCGGCACATCCAGCGCGCGAAACTCGCCGCGGTCGATGCCGCGCTGCACCACGCGCTGCAGCAGCGCGTGGCTGGGCTGGATCACCTCGTCCTCGAAGTAGTGCGCCAGCTCGGGAAAGTGCGCGGCCTCGCTCAGCATCAGCTTGGTGAGGCCGGCGGCGGGCGTGCCGCCGTACAGCAGCCACCAGCGGCGCAGGAACTCGCGCAGCAGCTCGGCGCTGGGGCCGGCAAAGCCGTCCACCTCGCGCACGGCGTCCTGCAGGTGGCGGCCGGCGTTCTCGCGCACCACGGCCTTGAACAGCTCGTCCTTGCTGGCGAAGTACAAGAACAAGGTGCCCTTGGAAACGCCGGCGCGCGCCGCCACGTCCTCCACCCGCGTGGCGGCAAAGCCCTTCTCGACAAACAGCGCCAGCGCCGCGTCCAGCAACTCGCCCGGCCGCGCAGCCTTGCGGCGCGTGCGGCGGGCGGGGGTGTGTTCAGGGGCGGCGGTGTGCGGCATTTAATAACCCGAGGGTCATTAACTATACCGCGAAGGGAGCCGGGCTCAGGCGATCAAGGGCGGCTCGGCCATGGCCTCGATCTGCGCGTGCAGCACGTCGATCTGCTCGCGCCAGTAGGCCGGCGTGCCGAAGTGAGGGAAGGCGGCGGGAAAGGCCGGGTCGTCCCAGCGCCGCGCGATCCAGGCGCTGTAGTGGATCAGGCGCAGCGTGCGCAGCGGCTCGATCAGCGCCAGCTCGCGCCGGTCGAAGGCGCGCACCTGCTCGTAGCCGTCCAGCAGCGCGCCCAGGGCCTGCTGGCGCTCGGCGCGCTCGCCGGGCAGCAGCATCCACAGGTCCTGCACGGCGGGGCCGCTGCGGCAGTCGTCCAGGTCGACGAAATGCGGGCCGCCGCCGGGCCGGTCGGTGGGGGTCCACAGAATGTTGCCGGGATGGCAGTCGGCGTGCAGGCGCAGCGTGGCGATGGCCGACGATTCCGAGTCCAATGGGACTGCAGCGCAGGAAGACAGATCGCTGTCAGCTATGGCATCGATAGCAATCTGGCTGACCTCGGCCCAGGTGCGTTCCACCTCCAGCGGCAGCATGCCGTGGCCCAGCAGCCACTGGCGTGGCTCGCGGCCGTAGCTGTCCACGTCCACCGCCGGGCGCTGGGCAAAGCGCTGCCGGGCGCCCACGCCGTGCAGGCGCGCGATGAAGCGGCCAATCCATTCCAGCGCCTCGGCATCGCCCAGCTCGGGCGTGCGCCCGCCACGCCGCGGGCTGACGCTGAAGGCAAAGCCGCCGTGATGATGCACGGTCTGGCCGGCCAGCGGCAGCGGCGCGACCACCGGCACCTCGTCCACCGCCAGCTCCAGCGCAAAGGCGTGCTCCTCTGCGATCTGCGCCGCGCTCCAGCGCCCGGGCCGGTAAAACTTCAGCACCACGGCCGGGTGCTGATCGGCCAGCGCCGTGCCGGGCTCAAGGTGGGCCAGGTAGACGCGGTTTTCGTACGAGTTGAGCGCGCTCAGGCGTCCATCGCCCATCAGGCCGATGCTGGTCAGGGCATCCAGTACGTCGTCGGGTGTCAGGTCGGAAAAGGCGGCGGTGTCGGTCATGCGTGGATTGTCGACGTTGTGCCGGCGCACCCCGGCCGGGCGCCCGGGTGGCATGATTGCTGCTGCGTAAGCCGCTCAAGCCGTGGGCGGAGCGCTCCTTATCCTGTTGGAGACCAACCGATGGACAAGCGCGATTTTCTGGGCGCCGCGACACTGGCCGGGCTGTGGCCCGTCGCCCAGGTGGCCCATGCCGCCACGCCGCCCGCCGTGGGCCCCGGCGTGTTGACGGTGAGCGGCGCGGTGGCGCGCAGCAACCGCGGCCCGCTCAACCCGGCGCTGGACCAGTTGATGGCCAAGCACGGCGTGCGCTTTGACAAGGCCTTCGTGTTCGACGCGGCGGCGCTGGGGCAACTGCCGCGCGTGAGCATTGAGCCCACGCTGGAGTACGACGGCCGGCGCCATGCCCTGGCCGGCCCCCTGCTGACCGACGTGCTGCAGGCCGCCGGCGTGGCCGACGGGCCGGACGTGCGCCTGGCCTTGCGCGCGGTGGACGGCTACGCCGCGCCGGTGCGGCTGGCCGACGTGCGGGCCTGGAAGATGATCGTCGCCCTCACGCTCGACGGCGCGCCGCTGGCCTTGGGCGGGCTGGGCCCGCAGTGGGCGGTGTACGACGCCGACCGCTTGCCCGCCTTCAAGGACAAGCCGCTGAAGGACCGGTTTGCGGCCTGTCCGTGGGGTGTGTACAGCATCGAGGTGATGTGAACCCCCCGGGCTTGCCTTGCGAAAGCAGGGCGCCTGGAAGCATTGGAGTCGAAGATGAGCGCGAGTGAAACGATCGTCCTGGCCGGCGGTTGCTTCTGGTGCACCGAGGCGGTGTTCAAGGAAGTGCGCGGAGTGCTGGATGTCGAGTCGGGCTACAGCAACGGCCAGGCGGCGCAACCGAGTTATGAAGACGTCTGCACCGGCCGCACCGGCTGTGCCGAGGTGATCAGGCTGAGCTTCGATCCGGTGCAGATCGGCCTGCGCCAGGTGCTGGAAATCTTCTTTCTGGTGCATGACCCCACGCAGGTGGACGGGCAGGGCAACGATCGTGGCACGCAGTACCGCAGCGCCATCTACTGGCTGGAGCCGGCGCAGCAGGCGCTGGCGCAGGCCATGATCGAGGAGATGACGCGCGAGCAGCTGTACCCGCGGCCCATCGTCACCCAGGTGCAGCCGCTGGCCCACTACTGGCCGGCGGAGGACTACCACCAGGACTTCTTCGAGCGCAACCCCGAGCAGGGCTACTGCATGGCGGTGGCGGCGCCCAAGGTCGCCAAGTTCCGCAAAACCTTTCGCGAATGGGCCAAGGCTTGAACGCGCTCAAGGCCCGACGCCGGCCGCTCTGCACTTGAAGCCATGCATTCGCCGCGCCGCCGCCTGCTTTGGTCCTGGCTGCTGCCCGCCGTCCTGATCGGCGCGCAGTGGCTGGCGCTGGCGCACGGCGTGCTGCACGTGCGCGGCCTGCTGCCGCCACAAGCCGCGGCGCCACGGGCGGTGGCCGGCGCACACGAAGGCGCGGCCACGTCATGGCTCGCACAACTGCTTGGCCAGCACGACGACTCGGGCGATTGCCGGCTGTACGACCAGTCGGCCGGCGGTGACCACGCGCCCGCCGTGGCGGCAGCCGATCTGCCGGCCTTCGGCGCCCCCAGTCCGGCGCCACGCTGGGTGCAGCGCGCCTGGGCGGCGCGGCTGGTGCCGCACTTCAACGCCCGCGCGCCGCCGCCGTCGCGGGCTTGAGCCCTTTCCACTCCTGAGCGTCCCGCGCCGATCGGCGATGGGCGGCGCTGGCCTGCATCCGAACAACCCCGCCAGCGCCGGCCGTGCCGTTCCGGCCGAGAGCCCCTTGGCCGCGTGCATCGCGCGGGCGCTCCTTTTTGTCGCCCGCCCGGCTTGGCGCCGCCAGCGCGCCTGCCCGCGGGACTTCAAGTCCCTCCGAATCCCTGATTGAAAACATGCCTGCCAAAAATTCTCATCACCATCCCCGCGCGCACATGCCGGCGCGCCGCCGCTGGCACGCCGTGGCCCTGTGCGGGTCGCTGGCGTCCGCGCTGGCCGCCCCCGACGCCCGCGCACAGTCCGGTGCCGAGGCGGCCGTGCCCAGCCTGCCCGAGACGGCCGTCACCGGCAACCCGCTGGGCGCGGCGCAAACCGTCGCGCCGTCCAGCATCCTGTCGGGCGAAAGCCTGCTGCTCGAGCGCGCCACCACCCTGGGCGACACGCTGCAGGAGCAGCCCGGCGTGGCCAGTTCCTACTTCGGTCCCAACGCGGGGCGGCCGGCGATCCGCGGGCTGGACGGCGACCGCGTGCGCATCCTGCAGAACAGCGGCGCCAGCATCGACGCCTCATCGCTCAGCCACGACCACAACACGCCCATCGATCCGCTGACCATGGAGCGCGTCGAGGTGCTGCGCGGCCCGGCTGCGCTGTTGTACGGCGGCAGCGCGCAGGGCGGGGTGGTCAACGTGATCGACAACCGCATTCCGCGCGAGCCGGTGGCCGGCCCCGAAGGCGGCGTCACCGGCCGCGCCGACGCGTCGTACGCCAGCGGCGCGCGCGAGACCAGCGGCGCTGCCTTGATCGAAGGCGGCAACGACCGCTACGCGCTGCACGTGGACGCCTTCAGCCGCGACGCCGACGACACCTCGGTGCCCATCACCCTGGCCTGCACGCGGCCCGGTTCGCCCGAGTCGGCGCGGCGCATCTGCAACTCGGCCAATCGCGCCTGGGGCGGCGCCGTGGGCGGCACGGCCTTTTTCGACCGCGGCTACCTGGGCGCGTCGCTGGCGGGCTATCGCAGCGACTACGGCACCGTGGCCGAGGACGACGTGAGCATCGGCATGCGCTCCACGCGCGCCGCGCTGGAAGGCGTGTGGCGCTTTTCCGGCGGCTTGGTCGAGAGCGTCAAGGGCCAGTTCAGCCACGGCGACTACCAGCACACCGAGTTCGAGGGCGAGGAGGTCGGCACGGTGTTCAAGAACCGCGGCAGCGAGGGTCGTCTTGAAGCGCGGCACCGCGCCTTTGGCCAGCTGCGCGGCGTCTGGGGGCTGCAGTGGGAGGGCACCGAGTTTTCGGCGCTGGGCGAGGAGGCCTTCCTGCCGCCCAGTCGCACGCGCGCGACGGCGCTGTTCGCGCACGAGGAGTTGGGCACCGACTGGGGCAAGCTCACCTTCGGCGCGCGCGTCGAACAGGTGCGCGTGCGCACCGAAGGCGCGCCAGACGAGGCGGGCGATACCCGCTTTGCCGCCGGCAGCCGCCGCTTCACACCCGGCAGCGCTGCGCTGGGCGCGCTGGTGCACGCGGGCGGCGGCTGGCAGCTGACCGGCAACCTGGCCTACACGCAGCGTGCGCCCAAGGACTACGAGCTGTTTGCCGACGGCCCGCACGTGGCGACCGCCGCCTGGGAGCTGGGCAATCCCGCACTGGGGCTCGAGAAGTCCGCCAGCGTCGATGTCGGCGCGCGGTGGAAGGAGGGCCCGCACCGCTTTGCCGTCACGGCCTTTGCCAGCCGCTACGGCAACTACATCGGCCTGCTGCCCACCGGCCGCACGGTGGACGAGTTGCCTGAGTACGCCTATACCGGCGTCAAGGCGCGCTTTGCCGGGCTGGAGACCAGCGGCACGGTGCGCCTGCTGGGGCCGCAGGGCGTGTGGCGCGGCCCGGGTGGTGCTTCGGTGCTGGATCTGGATGTGCGTGCCGACGCCGTGCGCGCCACCATTGCCAGCACCGGCCAGCCGCTGCCGCTGATCGCGCCGGCGCGCGTCGGTGCCACCTTGCGCTGGTCCGATGGGCCATGGGGTGCGCGCGTCGGATTCGACCACAGCATGGCACAGCACCGCGTGCCCGAGGGCAGCCGCGTCACCGCCGGGTACACGCTGTGGAACGCATCGCTCACTTGGCGGCAGAAGCTGGGACGCGCGCAGCTGCAGTGGTATGCGCGGGTGGACAACCTCGGCAACCGCCTGGCCTACAGCGCCACCTCGATCCTGACGCAGACGGTGTTTCCCAACGCGCCCCTGCCGGGGCGCAGCGTGCGGGTGGGGGTGCAGGCGACGTTCTGAGGCCTGCAAGCCAAATTGACCTGCAGCGCCCGCTGATGAATAGCGGGCAGCTATCAATGCCGCAGCTGCCCGGCGGAGCCCACGCGCCCGGCGACAATCGCCCCATGTCATCAAGGCAGGAAGTTCGATGAATGGGGTGCCACGCGCCGGGCGCGGCGCCGAGGCCGTGTGCGCCGCGCTGGCGCTGGCCGTGCTGGCGCTGCTGATCGGCATGTCGATCTGGCTGTGGCAGGGCCAGCGCCAGCCCCTGCTGCTGGCCCCCGCCATCGGCGGCCTGAACCCCTGTCTGGACATGAGCGCGCCCAGCCCCGGCGCGCCGTTGCGCGACGCCGCCTGCATCGGCCCCCAGGGCTCGGCGGCGGGGCAGGTGGAGGCCATCCTGTCGGCACTGGGTCCGCGCCAAAGCCCCGACGGGCGCCTGCGGGTGGGCTACACCCTGGTGGTGCCGCTGCTCAACCTGTTTCGCCCCGACACGGCGGCGGCCGGCGGCTGGCGTATCGACGAGGAGGCCGTACAGCGCGTGGCGCGCACGGTGCAGGGCGTCGATCGGCCGGTGGTGCTGTACCTGTTTTCCTCGCATTTCTCGGAAGGCGCGCCCATCGAGCCGGTGCTCGCGGCCGACCCGGCCAACCTGGCGCAGACCCCGCGGGGTCCGCTGCCGGTGGACCACTACATGGGCCTGCCCATGTACCCTTGGAGCGTGGCGCGCACCGACAACCCCATCACCCAACGGCGCGACGAGGCCATAGGGGCCGTGAGCGGTGCGCTGTGTCAGTTGCCGGCCGCCACGCGCCAGCGCCTGGCGGGCATCAACCTGCTGGGCGAGACGCACCAGCTCTATCCCGACTTCGAGACCGGCATGGGCACCGACCAGCCCTACGTGGTCACCGACTATTCGCCCACCTCGCGCGCCGGCTTTGCGGCCGCGCTGCGCCAGCGCTTTGGCACGGTGGCGGCGCTCAACCGCTACCTGGGCTCCAGCTTTGCCGACTTTGCCGCCGTGCAGCCGCCTTCGCGCGACATCCGCCGTGAGCGGCTGGACAACTTCTGGCAGCACATCGACGACGCGGCCGCCGGCAGCGTAGCGGTGAGCGGCTGGGTGCACGACGGCGCGCGAGCCAAGGGGCGCTCGTCCTGGGTGCGCATCTATCTGGACGGCCAGTGGGTGGGGCGCGTGCCGGCGCGCTTCGAGCGCCAGGACGTGGCCCAGGCGCGGCCCGAGCTGGGCACGGCGCGGCTGGGCTGGCGCTACGACCTGCGCTTTGCCGACTTGCCGCTGGGCCGCCACCGGCTGGACGTGGCACTGGAGGGCGCCGACAGCCGCCTGCAGCACCTGGGCACGCGCCACATCAACGTGATGGGGCGCGATCAGCTTCCGCCGCAGGCCGTGCCGATGCGCATGGACCTGCCGCCGATGCAGCCGGTGGGCCGGCAGGTGGCGTTCTGGATCGATGCCCCCCAGGACGAGCGCGCGCTGTTCTACAACCCGCTGGTGCCGCTGTGGGACGCTTTTCGCGCCCAGCAGGTGGTGCGCTACCTGGAGCACTTCGACCGCCTGCTGGCCGCCACCTGCCTGGCCGACGTGCCGCGGCGCACGCAGCAGATCTACCCGGCCGAGAAGGCCGGCTGGGACGCCAGCCGCTTTGCCGCCGGGGCCTCGCTGCTGCCCTTTGGCCGGGTGCAGCTGGGCATCAACCTGTACGGCGAGGCCACCGACGATGCCAGCTTCTTCGACTGGCTGGCGCGCTCGCGCCAGAGCGGCTACAGCGTGACCGAGTTTCATCCGCTGCGCGGCATGAGCGCCGCCGAGCTGGGCGCCGTGTTCGAGGACCATCGCCGCCACGGCGCGCGCACGCTGTCGTTTTTTCTGCATCCGGTGGCGCCAGGCGAAGCGCCGGCCAACCCGTTTGCCTTCGACCCCCACAACCCGCGCTTTGGCTCGGACCGCCTGTATGCGGCCACGCAGGCGCTGCTGCGTTGATCTGCCTTGGCCTGCTCTGAATTTCGCACTATAATCAAAGGCTTTTCGTGCAACGCGCGCCTCGGATGCGCGGGTGGCACGCGACGAAATTTTCCATTTTTGGGTCTTCGGGCGGCGGGTTGGAGTGACTCGCGTGCGCGGATCCCGCCAACGAAGAAGGAGCCCTCATGGCTGTTCAGCAAAACAAGAAGTCGCCGTCCAAGCGCGGCATGCACCGCTCGCACAACGCGCTGGCCACGCCGGGCATCGCGCTGGAGCCCACCACGGGCGAGACGCACCTGCGTCACCACATCAGCCCCAACGGCTACTACCGTGGCCGCCAGGTGATCAAGCCCAAGGCCGAAGCCTGATCGGTCTGTCGGCCCGCCGGGTCGGCTGATTTGTCTTTCTATACTTTCCGGGCCCGGTGCTACGCCGTCGTAGTCTCGGGCCTGTGTCGTTTGTGGCGCGTTTTTCTTGACCGAATCAGCAGGTGCCCGCGCGGGCGTCTGCGGGAGCTTGCATGATCGTTCTGGCCGTCGATTGCATGGGGGGTGACCATGGGCCCCAGGTCACCCTGCCAGCCTGCCGCCAGTTTCTCGACCACCATCCCGATGCCCGCGTGCTGCTGGTGGGCCAGCCCGAGGCGCTGCAGGGCTTTCGCCACGAGCGCGCCAGCGTGGTGGCGGCCAGCGAGGTGGTGGGCATGGACGACGCCATCGAGGTGGCGCTGCGCAAGAAGAAGGACTCGTCCACCCGCGTGGCGATCCAGCAGGTCAAGGACGGCGTGGCGCAGGCGGCGGTGTCGGCCGGCAACACCGGCGCGCTGATGGCCATCGCGCGCTACCTGCTCAAGACGCTCGATGGCATCGATCGCCCGGCCATCGCCACCCAGATTCCCAATGCCAGGGGCGGCGCCACCACGGTGCTCGACCTGGGCGCCAACGTGGACTGCACGGCCGAGCACCTGCTGCAGTTCGCGGTGATGGGCTCGGCGCTGGTGTCGGTGCTGAACAACGACCCGCAGCCCACGGTGGGGCTGCTGAACGTGGGCGAGGAGGCCATCAAGGGCAGCGATGAAATCAAGCGCGCCGGCGAGTTGCTCCGCGCCGCCGCCACCACGGGCGATCTCAACTTCGTCGGCAACGTCGAGGGCGACGACATCTTCAAGGGCACGGTGGACGTGGTCGTCTGCGACGGCTTCGTCGGCAACGTGGTCCTGAAGTCCATCGAGGGCCTGGCGCGCATGATCGGCGCCATGATGCGCGAGGAATTCCGCCGCAACCCCTTCACCATGGCGGCGGGCCTGGTCGCCACCCCCGTCCTGCAGCGCTTCCGCGCCCGCGTGGACAATCGCCGCTACAATGGGGCGGCCCTGCTGGGCCTGCGCGGCATCGTCATCAAGAGCCATGGCTCGGCCGATGCCTACGGTTTCCGCCACGCCATCGAACGGGCTGCCGAGGAAGCAAGGGGGCAGGTGTTGAGCCGCATTGCCGATCAGGTTGCCCGTCACGTTTCCAGTTCCTCTCAAGCGGCTGCCGTAGCGGCCCAGGAGTCTGCCTAATATGTATGCCAAGATTACCGGGGTCGGCAGCTATCTGCCGGCCCAGGCCGTGAGCAACGACGATCTGGTGGCCCGCGGGGTCGATACCAGCGACGAATGGATTGCCACCCGTACCGGTATTCGTAATCGGCACCTGGCGGAACCCGGCCAGACCTCCAGCGATCTCGGTTTCGAAGCGGCTCGCCGGGCCCTGGAGATGGCCGGCGTGGATGCGGCCGAGCTGGACCTGATCATCGTCGCCACCTCCACTCCCGATTTCATCTTCCCCAGCACCGCCTGTCTGCTGCAGAGCAAACTGGGCAACAAGGGGGCAACCTGCTTCGACGTGCAGGCCGTCTGCGCCGGCTTTGTCTATGCGCTGAGCATTGCGGAGAAGTTCGTCCGTTCCGGCTCCCACAAGAAGGCGCTGGTGGTTGGCGCCGAAGTTTTCTCCCGCATCCTGGACTGGAACGACCGGGGTACCTGCGTGCTCTTCGGCGACGGCGCCGGTGCTGTGGTGCTGGAAGCCTCCGATGCACCCGGCATCCTTGCCACCGCCCTGCATGCGGACGGCAGCCATCATGGCATTCTTTCGGTACCCGGCAATGTGGCCGGAGGTGCGGTGATCGGCGATCCCTTCCTGCGCATGGACGGCCAGGCCGTGTTCAAGTTCGCCGTGCGCGTCCTTGCCGACGTGGCAGCCGAGACCTGTGCGGCCGCCGGGGTGGCAACTTCCGATGTGGATTGGCTGGTGCCGCACCAGGCCAATCTGCGCATCATCGATTCCACCGGCAAGAAGCTGGGCATCCCCAGCGACAAGGTGGTGGTGACCGTGGACCGCCACGGCAATACTTCCGCTGCATCCGTGCCCCTGGCGCTGGATACGGCAGTGCGCGACGGACGCATCCAGCGCGGACAGAAGGTGCTGCTGGAAGGTGTCGGCGGCGGCTTCACCTGGGGCGCCGTGCTGTTCCAGTTCTAACTGCATTCAAGCTCTCAGAGGTTAATTCCCATGGCTTTTGCGTTCGTATTTCCCGGTCAAGGTTCCCAGGCAGTCGGCATGATGGCGGCCTACGGCGGCTCCGCCGTGGTCCGTGCCACGTTCGATGAAGCATCCGCCGCCTTGGGCGAAGACCTGTGGCAGATGGTGGCCGAAGGTCCGGCCGAAGTGCTGTCCCAGACGGTGAATACCCAACCTGTCATGCTGACCGCCGGCATCGCCGCCTGGCGCCTGTGGCTGGACAAGGGTGGCAAGGTGCCGGCCGTTGTCGCCGGCCACAGTCTGG